>Ga0210402_10001685_pt1 | contig 22534 bp, 14 predicted proteins | sample IncBWC7MmetaG_FD_161055 | JGI IMG/M metagenome (GOLD analysis project Ga0210402, IMG submission 161055) | Forest soil microbial communities from Barre Woods Harvard Forest LTER site, Petersham, Massachusetts, United States - Inc-BW-C-7-M | ecosystem: Environmental > Terrestrial > Soil >... | reverse complement strand
TGACACCCCAATCGAGAACTTCGTGCCGGTGCCGAACGGCCCCATGCAGAACATCGACTACTGGAATTTCGTGGGCCCGCACTATTTTGACGCCATGGGGGCGCGCCTGGTGGAAGGCCGGCTGCTCACCGATAGCGACGGGCCGACGGCGCCGGCGGTAGTGGTGGTGAACCAGAGCCTGGCCCAAACGTATTGGCCTCACGAAAGCGCGCTGGGCCATCGGTTGAAGACGGAATTCGGCGCCGATGCCAAGTGGCGCAGGATCGTTGGCGTGATCGGCGACATCAAGAATGCAGGCCTCGACCAGGCGGCCGGAACCGAACTCTACGTGGCTTACTCGCAGTATCCCAATCCATCCAGGCTGGCATCGCTGGTGGTGCGAACCACGGGCGACCCGATGTCGCTGGTGGGCGCCATCCGCGGCCAGATCCAGGCGATGGACCGGGCGCTGCCCATCTCGCAGATCCGGTCCATGGACGAAGTGATGTCGGTGGCACGCAGCCGCCCGCGCTTCCTCACCCTGCTGCTGACGTTGTTCTCCTCGCTCTCGCTGATTCTGGCGGCGCTTGGCATCTACGGGGTGATTTCCTATTCGGTGGCGCAGCGCACCAATGAGATCGGCATCCGGATGGCGCTGGGCGCGCAGCGTGGGGATGTGCTTCGCCTGGTGGGGGTCACGGGCATCCGGTTGGCGCTGGCGGGCACCACCATCGGCGCCATCGGCGCTTTCGCGCTGACGCGTTTCCTAAGCGGGCTGCTGTTCGGTGTGAGCTCGGCCGATGTTGGCACCTTCGCCGCTATGGCCGCCATGCTGATCGCGGTGACGCTGCTGGCCTGCTACATCCCGGCCAGACGGGCGAGTAAAGTGGACCCGCTGATCGCGCTGCGGTATGAATGAAGTTTTGTGGGGCAGGTTGCTAACCTGCGGCGGATTGGCAATCCGCCTGCCGCAACTTGCGGGGCCGCCGCGTTGGAGTGTTGCAAGGCTGGAGGATTTTGAGTTAGGGTTGATTCTGATGGTGCGTTGCGGGGTTGCTGAAGTTACTCCTGCGTTGATCCGATGAACTGTCAACCTGGACGACGAGTGCGAGCCACGCTCCAAAGTCTCCGTCTCCAGTGACACCGCTCGGCAAGGAACTCCGGAAGCTTCCTGTGAAGTACATCGCCTCGGGCGGCAATCGCGGCCTACAAGGGTTCGTCCTCGGTTGAGACGCCTGCGATCAAGATCCTGGACGACCAACCGGGTTTTTCTCAGCAGCCCTTTCGTTCGTGATGAAGTCTCGCCGAAGGCCCTCTACAACCGGCAGCAGGACGAGTATAGCTTCTACCAGAGTTACTTAGGCGAGCGACCTTTTTTGACGATTTGAAGTCGATTCTGAGCCACGCAGGGAAGGAGTCCGCGAAATCGGGCGTCGGCCCGATGGATTCCTTGCATATCGCCGCCTATCTGCTCGATGCCGATGAATTCATCACTACCGAAAAACCGGTCAAGTCGATCTACCGAACGCCACTGGTCAAGGTTATCTACCTGTTCCGGTAGACCCGTCGGATGAGGTTTTCCGTCAGGCCCAATTGCCTTCTTCGTGGGCTTTGTCATTTCAGAAATACGCCGACGTGTCGGAAAACCGCTTGCTAACGCGCGCGGCTCCGATCAGAGCAGCGACCGTTAGGGAGCGTTTCGTCAAAATGCGCGACTGTATTTATGAAACGGTGTACTTAGTTAGAAACTCCGCACAATGGTTCCCGTATACGTTGCACTTGCCGGGCTCACCGTCCCGCCCGAAAGGTTGCACAGCCGCACCGCAATCGTATTGGCTGAACTCACCCGCATATTCGCCATCAATCCCGCCTCCAGACCGCTCGGAAGCCCCGGCGCCACCGAATTTCCCGCGGCGGCGCCCGTCAGGGGGAAGGAACTATCTGCGCACGCCCCGTTGGCGATCGATCCGAAACTCAGTGTCGCCGCGGCTGTCAGGTACGTCGGGACGGCGGCCGTATCCACCGCGATGTTCGTGGCCGAACCCACAAAAGACGCCACAATCCCGAAACCGCCATTCACGGTCTTCCCGCTCAAGAGGGCCCGCTTGTCCAATGCGCCAGCCACATCCCACGTGCCGTTTGTGGCCGTCCAGGTGAACAGGGGAATCGAATTCACAGGGAAAGCGGTCACACCGGCCACTGCCGCACAGGGCAACGTGCACGTCAGTGTCAAGTTGTGCCCCGCAGTCAATAAACCGTTTGAGTCCATGTAGATGTATGCTGTGCCGCTGCCGGCCGTCAGCGTAACCATCTTTGAGGAGGTGAATGAATAGACCGTAGCTCCCCATCGAACGTTGCACGGTGTTACCGCGGAACAGTTCTGGCCGATCGTCAGAACCGTCGGCGTGGTTTCCAGAACGTTGAAGTCGCCCAGTTGCGAGCCCATGGATGCGCCTGCGCCGCCCGATCCGCCCGATCCACTGCCCCCCGATGACACCACGCACCGTCCGCTCTGCGCCGCCGTAAAGGTGATCGTCACATCGAAGAGTGTCGGATGCACGCTCACCGTTTTGGGTTGAACCGTCAGGGCCGGAACGCTGGTGTCGTAACAACCCACCAACAGGTTCGCCGTGCCCAATTGATGCATGCTCCCCGGAATGATGACGGTCGTTTGAGAAGTAAAGCTGCTGGAGTACGCTCCCCCTGCGCCCGAGGCGGCTACGTTTTGCGGCTGCCATTGCGACGACGACGAGTTCCAAACCAGTGCCTGCCCGTTGATCGGCACCGTACTCGCCACCGTTCGGTTCTGTAGCGCCGCCACCGTGACCGCCCCCAGGGTCCCACTCACATCACCGCCCATGGGCTGGTTGGTCACGGCCTTCCCGTTCAACTGCGTCTGCAGATCTGCAGTCACATTCGACAAATACCCAAACGCCACATTACCGACCGTGCCGCCGCCGATCTTGGTCGCGTTGATGGCGGCCGCCACTTGCGAATCCGTTACGGTCCCTGAGATCTGCCCGAACGTGTAGTCCCCGGTCTGTGCTATTACCGCTCCTGTGCGCCCGAAGACGGTGGGCACGCCGCCGCCGCCCGCCAGGGTTTGCGGCTGCCATTGCGAAACCGACGTATTCCATACCAGTGTCTGCCCGTTCGTGGGAAGCGTCGAGGCTACCGTCCGGTTGCGCAGCGCCGTCACCGTCATTGACCCGATATCGCCGCTGGCGTCCCCGCCGGCATTGTGAGAATGCACCAGCGCCGCCTTTCCGTTGATCTGGGTCTGGACGTCGGCGGTGACATTCGCCAGAAACCCAAACGCGGTGTTCGCAACCGCCCCGCTGCCAATCTTGGACGCGTTAACTCCACCACCGATCTGCGGGTCGGCCACGGTTCCGGCTATCTGCGCAAAGGTGTAATCGCCGGACTGAGCGCCGACGGCTCCCGTGCGTCCGAAGACGGTGGTGATCGCCGCCCCAAAGGTCTGTGGTTCCCACTGCGAAGTGGTCGAATTCCACGTAAGAGCCTGGCCATTCGAGGGCGCCGTGGCCGCCAGGTTCCGGTTCTGCAGACCCATCACTTTGGTGGCTCCCAGATTACCGCTGACATCTCCGGCCACCCCTTGATTGGCCGCCGCTTTCCCGTTCAATTGCGCTTGAATATCGGAATTTACGCCGGCCAGATAACCAAACGCGCTGTTGGCCACCGTCCCGCCGCCGATCTTGTTGGCATTGATCCCGGTGCCCACCTGTCCGTCCGTCACCGTCCCGGATAGAAGTCCGAACGCCGGGTTGGCCGGCCCCCACAAACCAGCCAACGCGTTCCATACCAGTAGCTGCCCGGCCGCGGGAGCCGTGGCGGAAACCGCCTGTCCCTGTATCTTCGCCACGGTCAGGGCGTCGGGCTTGCCGCTGACGTCGCCCCCCATGGTGCGCCATGCCGCCGTGGCGCCGTCATTCGAAAGCACCTTGTCCGCATTGCCGGCCGCGTCCGGGGTGCCCTGTACAATCCATGTGTTTGCCGGCGTGCAAACATACAGGTTCTTTCCAGCCGGCGCATCGGTCTTCAGAAACGTTTCGCCCATGGCGCAGGTGGCGGGAAGCGTTGTCCCTGTCTTCGACGGCTTGGTCGACGACGACGCCGAAAAATCCACGTTCCTGGACTGGGTGCGCAAGTCTACTTGCGTCTGCGCCGTCGCAGCCATCGCCAAGGCTACCAACAACGCCGCGGCTATAGACGCTGGCTGCAGCGCCTTTCCGTCGCCGCCTTCCGGGCTATACCGGCGCCTCAGGGTTCCCCTTTGCGGATTGTGCGCGGTATGCCTGGCTTCGGCTGGACTGGCTGTTCGCGGGCACACGCCGGCACCAGCCGAGCCGTTCTCGGTACTCTCAAATTGGTAGAATTTCATTGGGTGAATTGCTTTCGTCAACGCGGCAATTGCGGTACTCGCAAACCGCCTGCAACCGCAGAGTAGCAACCCATTTGAGACCAGTTTCCGGCCATTCCCGCTAACTTATTGAAATATTGACCCAAAAATCTTATAAGTTTGTGTGACTGGCTTTTTGGAACCGCCTGGATTCGTCAATTGCCGCCGTTCGACAGCCCCCGGTTCATTGGGAGACCTGCCCTACGCAGTACCGGTCTTGCTGATGGGTATAACCTGGGCCATTACTGGCTCAAGCAGCCGCAGCACCCGGTCCAGTTCCAGTTCCTGAACGGGCTTGGGCAGGACGAAGCGGCCGTCGCCTTCGAAATCGGCCGAGAGTTCGGCATCGTAGCCGTCGGAAAGCAGGACGAATCCGCCGGTACGGGACTGCATGCGCTCGGAAAGTTCCACCCAGTTCAATCCGGGAGCGTGGATAGAGCAGAAGGCCGCGTCGAATCGCATCCGCTGCGCCAATTCCAGACCGGTATCGGAGTTCGTGACGGGTACTACGCGAAAACCGCGCACGGCCAACAGCGCCAGGATCTGGCGTTGCGCGGCTTCTTCCGGCTCGATCACCAGCGCGGTCATGCGGCGCGAAGATTCGCGTACCGGCGCACCGGCCGCCGCGATGGCGGGGGTGCTGCGGTCCCTCATTGAGGCCGGCAGTTCCACTTCGAAGCGCGGCTCGGTGTTGTTCTTTTCGATGAGCCGCACTTCGCCGCCATGACCGGCGATGACGCTGCGGGTCACGCCTAACACGCTGGCGGTGTCCTCCATCTTGCGCAATTCGGGCAGCGAGGTGAAGGAGATTTCCACCAGCAGGCGCCGGGCAATCAGACTGGTGCGGATGGTCAGGGACTTCACCTCCGCCTGCGCCAGCGACTGCTCCACGTGTACGAAGAGGTTGAGGAATACCTGTTCCAACTGGCCCTGCGAGCCGATTACGAAGAGAGGTTCGCGGCTGGTTAAATCCCGCACCCGGATGCCCGATGCCTTCCAATCGCCTTCGCGGAACTCGATCAGGTTGCGCAGCAGCCCGTTGATTTCCACCTGACGCGCTTCCACCTGTTCGGCGGCGGCGAACGATACCAGCCGGGCCACCATGGCCGCGGCCTTCCGGGCTTCGGCTCCGATGGCCGCAACTTCGCGCTCGGCAGCGCTCCCGTGCGCCTTTTCGAGCGCCTTGTGGGCCAGTTCCGAAATGGACGAGAGCGGCGTCTGCAGTTCGTTCACCACGCCCGAAATCAAACGGCCCACGGCCGCCAGCTTTTCGGTGCGGAAGAGTTGTTCCTGAACCGACCGCTGGTCCATGAGCCGGATAGCTACACCGATCTGATTACCCAGGTGCTGGGCCAGGGCTTGCTCGTCGGCGGTGAAGTTGCGAACCCGGTCGTCCTGGTCCAGTTGCAAAACGCCGATCACCTCGTTTTGCGCCAACATCGGCACAAACAAGAGCGACTTCGGAGTAACATCGCCCTCTTTTCCCGCAATCGGAAACGGACTACGCGCGATATCGGGTATCACCAGCAAGGTCCGATAGTGGAAGCAGGCCACCGCCCCGGCCGGGGTTCCGCCTGGCGGAGAAGAGAGCGAAATCGAGGCCGGTTCCGTGCCATCGTCCACCATCCGGTCCAGCGTCTTCATGCCCCGGTTGAAGACGTACAACCGCAGCCCGGTCACTCCCAGGATTCCGGGCAAAGCTCCGGAGATGCGCTTAAGGATCGTTTCGGGCGAGGAGGCGCCCAGGATCTCTTCGCCCAGTTGGTAGGTCGTTTTCAGCCGTTTGCGTTGGTTCCGCAGGCGGCGCTCACGGCCCCACACCACGAATCCGCCCACCAGCAGCACACCCAATCCACCCGCGATCACCAGCGGCGGGAGAAACCAACTGCGCTCAGCGGTAACAATATCGCCCGTATCCCGGACCACCAGTTCAAACCAACGGTTATAGGGCGGCTTGAAACAGTATTGGAATGCCATCCCGGTGGCTCGTACAGTATCGCCGATAGTGAAGCGGTCGATACTCGGCATGGAGCGGTCGGGAGATTGCGGAACGAAAAGCTTATATGAGCCGTCCGCCGACGAGATCATCAGATAGGCGCCGCCGCTGTTGTAGCTGGCCTCGGTAACCTTGCCTTCGGTTCGCACCAGCATCCCTATATAACGGATCCCCATCAACTCCCTGACCGGGACCTGTAGCGCCTCGGGGGCCCGCTTCCGGTCGACCACCGCTATGCGCGTGGGGACCACCGTGACTGCCCCGAAGAGGGACGAAACCGTGCCTTCCACCTGCAGTTCGTCGCCTGGATGGTAACTGTAGAGTTGCATGTTTCCCAGGGGCAACTGCAATACGCCGCCGCCGGCCGGGTCCTGAATGCCCAGCAACGTGTAGCCCGGCACGCGATAGGCGCCGGTCGCCACTACACCCCTGACGGAGACGCTGCGGCCCTCGTAAAGCGGCGTAAAATCAGGCTGTTTGCGGGATTCGAGTTGATCGAAGGAGAGCTTGGTCTGGCCGGCGACGGGCAGGCTGGCCAACGCCAGGCAAAGCCCCAGCGCCATTCCAAGACAACGGCCTACGCCGACGGACTTTGGGATCGCAACCATTGATCCAGATTCGTGCTCAAGAAATTATCTATCGTTATGTGAGTACCATGCAAGTTCACTTCGGTAGTACTAAGGCCAATAACCCTCATACCCGCCGAGATGGCGGCCGCTACACCGGAGTGGGAGTCCTCGAAGACGATGCAGTTGGGAGGCGCCACGCCCAGAAGCTCCGCCGCCCGAAGATAAATATCGGGATGCGGCTTGGGGTTCCGGACCTGGTGGCCGTCCACCACCACCCGGAAACAGGGGCGCAGGCCAGTCCGGTCCAGCAGGAAGTCGATATTCTCGGGTTCGGCATTGCTGGCGATGCCCATGGGTGTACCCTGGTGCATTTCCAAAAACCACCGCAACCCCGGCACCAGGATTTCTTCGATCCGGTCCGAAACCATCTCCCGGTACAACTGTTCCTTGGCCTTTCCGCGAGCCGCCACTTCTTCGGGCGGAAGCCCGGCCCCGAAGTAATCGCGGACGATATCGTCGTTGCGTTTACCGTACATCCGCTGGAGCATGGCGTCGGTAGTCTCCAGCCCGTAGCGGCGGGCGAAGGCTGCCCAGGATGCGCGGTGCACGGGGTTGGAATCGACGATCACGCCATCCATATCGAATATGAAAGCCAGACCCGGTGAAAGCAAGTTTGATTGTAGTATGGCCGGCCGCTATTCTTTCGCGGTCCCGCCCCCAATACTGGCATCCAGCCAATCCAGGTACGAAGGAGCGCCGTCCACGATAGGCAGCGCCAGCACTTCCGGCACGTCGTAGCTATGCAGCCGGTCTAGCGCGGCACGGAGCGGAGCAAACAACGCTCGCGAAGATTTGACGACGAGCAGGCATTCGGCGGACGATTCCACGGCTCCTTTCCAGTGGTAAAAACTCTTTACGCCGGGAACAATGCTCACGCAGGCGGCCAGCCGCTCCTCAACCAGCGCGCGCGCAAGTTTGCCGGCTTCTTCTTCATTGGCGCAGGTGCTTAAGACAACAATCTTGTCGGTCATTGGGAAAAAAGTATTCGGACATTCAAGCCGCGAATGTTAATATTATGGTCCAGGCCGTCGCCGAATGAAAGCTCCGCTCACCCGAATCGCCTATGTGATCGTCTTCCTGACGGCGGTGACCTATGCTTTCTTCGCCTTCCCGAAAGGGATGCACGCCTGGCAGGAAAAGCAGCGCCAAATCCAGGAAATGGAAAAACGCAACGCCAGCGCGGCCCAGGAAGTGGAGCGCAAGAAGGAACACATCAAGCGCCTCACGGACAATCCCGCCGAACAGGAATTGGAAATCCGCAGACGCCTGAAGTTGTTGCATCCGGATGAGAAGATTTATATCCTGGGCGAACCCGAAAAGAGATAGGAACTCGAGCGACAAGTCGCGCCTCTGATCGGAGCCGCGCGCGTAAGCAAGCGGTCCTCGGATACGGTAGTCGATATCAGATAAGAACGAAAACGCTCTGTCTCCGGCGCCGGCAAGAGTCCGGCTGATTGGAACTGTCTATACAGCAGTTCACTTCGCCCTTCTTTTGACTAGGGCATCCAGATCTTCGCGGATCTCCCGGGTTGTCGGGTGGTCCGGCCCCAGGGCCTTCTCGGCAGTGGACAGGGCGCGGCGATATAAAGGCTCGGCGCCGGCGTCATCCCCTTCGGATTCCAGCACGCCCGCCAGATTATCGAGCGCCATAGCCGTGTTCGGGTGGTTTGGCCCGAGTGTCTTCTCGGCTATGGCCAAGGCGCGGCGGTACAGGGGCTCGGCGCCGGCATAGTCCCCTTGCAATTCCAGCAAGCCCGCCAGGTTGTTCAGCGAGCCGGCGGTGTCCGGATGGTCCGGCCCGAGGGTCTTCTCGGCAATTGCCAGGGCGCTGCGGAACAACGGCTCGGCGGCCCCCAGGTCCCCTTTGGATTGGAGCGACAGCGCCGTGTTATTAAGCGACGTCACGCGCAAGGACTGGTAGGTTTGCTCGGCCTCCGGGTCGGGCCCGGTGCTATGTTCCAGGTAGTATTCCATCCACCGGCGGCCCTGCTCAACATTGCCTTTAAACGCGTATACCTCACTCAGCCCGCGGGCGCACCAGGGGCGCGCGGGGTCGTGCTGAATATGCTGGGCGCACTGTTTTTCCAGGCTTTCGAGCAGCATTTCCATGGCATTTCGCGACGCGGCATTTCGCGGCTCGGAATTCCCTGACTCGAACGCGGGCGGCGGACGGCGCATGAAAACCACGCTCACCGAATCGGCGAACGCCAGTGTCCACTCCGTACTCCCGGAGTCCGCCAGTTCCACCACCAGCGGGTATACCTGGCCTGACAAATAGTCAAAACCCTCCGCAACGACCATTTGAATCCCGTATTTTTGCAAGAGCTTCTCCGTGCCCAGGCCACCGGCGGAATCGGCGTTAGTCAAGATGCGTTTGTAATCCGCGTAGACCTCTTCGCTCAACCCTCGCGGATCGATAAAATCGCGCTGCATGGGCCACAACCGCCAGACCAGGTAGCCCCCGGTTTCGTAGTTATTGAACATCCGGCCGGTAATTCGTCGGGCCTGAATGAAGTCGGCGGCTCCCGAAGGAAGCTGCCAGTTGGCGGCGTGCCATGCGAACGCATTCCCGCGCGCTATCGCCGGCGCCACGTCGCTTACCAGGAGGGCCGCCGTCGCCAACAACGCCACTACGGCCGGCAGCGCGCGCCACGGTCCTTTCGGCCCAAAGGACTTGGGGACGTAGGCTGCGATCAACACCGGGCCGATCAGCCCAATGAAGATGGTGTTCCGCACGGCCGTGAGAGAAATGAGAGCGAAACCAAAGTAGAGCAGCCAATCGACTGGCCGCGTGCGGCGGCGGGCAAAAACCAGCGCCAGCAGCGAACCGAACAGGAGCAGGCTGTAAATGCCGGGTTCCCAGAAAACGGGGCGCTGCCACTCCAGGTTTTCCGATTGAATCCCGCTCGAACGGTACAGGAAGAGGATTTGGATCACCCGGAAGCCATTCGGGTTCAGGCCTGAGACCAGGAAACAAGCCACCGCTACCAGCCACAACTGGCGCTCGTTTGGCACCGGCCTTTTCCGCAGGCGTTCGATTGCCGCCTCGCCGCAGTACGCGCCGGCTACCAGCCAACCCAGGAAGAATCCGGCGTGGCAGTTGGACCAAATCAGAAAAACGGCGGGAAGCGCCCATAACCGGCGTGATTCCAGACTAGGACGCGATTCCAGACCAGAGCGGCGCGATTCCAGAATCGCCATCGTCACCGCCAGGCACAGGAACGTCACCAGAAACGGCCGGCTCTGCTGAAAATGGAAGGCCATGGCGGCGCAGGCAAGCGCTGCCGCCAGGCTGATGTAGAAGTCATTGGTGCGGCCAAAGGCCATCCAGCCGGCGAGCGCGCAAAAAACCATGAGCAGTGCCGCCCGCGCCAGAACCAACCCCGGGAATCCAGCCACGGAGTAGATCGAATACATGATGATCTGCGCCAGCCATTCGTGCGTGAGGTTGAAGTAACGTGTGACCTCCTCACCGGGGTATTTGGCGGCGCCCATCCCGCTGGTGTAGGAGAACGGATCGGGAACACTCAGGGCGCGAGTGTCCCATGAGTGCTGTCCGGTTTTCAAGTGCAGCCAGATATCGGTATCGCGGATTTCACCGGTGAATAGGGAGAGCAGCAGGATGGCTGCCAGCGTCAGCAAGAGCGGCCGAAGCCAGCGCGGCGCGGCCGCAGGTTCCATCGGGGCAACGGAAACCGTTCGCCTGGCGCTGCGAAGGGGCATACTGAGGCGACTCAATTCTACCATCGGTTGACGGATCGGTCAGGATTCCGACACGGTCGGCGCAGTCGGAGGAGACCCGGTGATTGCCTACAGCGGTGATCACTGATCAAGGACGGCATCACGCGCGTCGCTAACGGACTCCCGGGTAGTCTTCTTTGCGCCCTTGCGGCTTGGCGTGAAATCTTGCCTTTTTGACTCCCATGCTCCAAGCGGATTCCCCTTACGTTAAACGCCGATTGTCCAGCTTATTGTTTTGACTCCGCCTTAGCGGCGGCTTCGCTGATCCGTTCCAGGCAACGCTCACCCGCATCGTAGGTTTTCTGTTCCTTATCGAAGCCTGACAGATCCATACCGGCAACGTAACGTTGAATCGCTTGCGCGTTTTCGATGATGTCTTGGAGGCGGCGCGCGGGTTTGTCAGAAGGCACGGGCGCGGTCCCGGTCGATCTCTGCTTGAAAACGTCTCTTGCGCACCGGCTCTTCGATGACATCCACCTGGCAGCCCAGAATTCCGGACAGACGCCCTTCGAGTTCGCTCAAACGGCTGAGATAATCGATACCTGGCGCCGAGAAATTCTCGCCGAGGCGGACCGCCACATCGACATCGTGCGCGGGCTCCTCCCGGCGCGCTACCGAGCCGAACAGAGATACGCTCAACACGCCAGCCGTGCGGAGTTCCTGTTCATGCGCCTTCAAAGCTGCCAGGACGCGGTCGCGTTCCATGGAACCAATTTTGCACAAGTCGTATCCCGCAGGCAACCGCCCCAACCGCCCTCCAGGGTTGCAACGGCTGGTCCACTGTTATACGCTTTCATTCATCCGGCAGGATGCCTGCTGGGCAGGGGGAGTGAATGCGTCTCGTAGCCGTCACGTTAATAGTTGGAGCGATCCTTGCGCCAATATCGTTGGCACAGGAATCCACGGCCCGTTTGCTTGGCACGATTACCGATCCGACGGGCGCGGTGGTACCACACGCCAGCATCGTCGCGAAGAATGCGGCCACGGGCCTGGAGCGGAGGGTACAAGCCGATGAATCGGGCGACTATTCGATTCCGCTCCTCCCTATCGGCCAATACACCGTAACGGGGGAGGCGCCGGGCTTCAAGACCAGCACCATCACCGGCCTCACGCTGCAGGTGAACCAGGAGGCACGTATCGATATCAAGCTGGCGGTGGGCTCGGCGGCGGAATCCATCCAGGTTGAGGCGTCCTCCCCGGTGCTGGTCACGGACGATTCCTCGGTGGGGCAGGTGATCGAGAACGTATCCATCGCCAGCATGCCCTTGAACGGGCGCGCCTTTTGGCAATTGGCCCAGTTGACGCCAGGAGCGGTCTTCACGCCGGGCGGCTCGGATATCGCTTCCGGCGGCACGGGGATTCGGGCATCGCGCATCGGCTTGCGGATCAGTGGAAGTTCCCGGCTGGCCGCGGGCTGGCTGCTGGATGGTTTCGACATTACGGAATACGAACTGGGGTCCACATCCATTACGCCATCAACCGACGCTATCGATGAGTTCAAGGTGCTGGCCGGCGGCATGAGCGCCGAGTACGCTGAACCATCCGTCATTAACGCCGCGCTGAAGAGCGGCTCCAACCGTTTTCACGGCAGCGCGTATGAGTACCTGCGCAACGAAAAAATCCAGGCGCGAAATTTCTTTTCCCCCACGGTGGCGCCGTTGAAGCGCAACCAGTTCGGCTCTACGATCGGCGGCCCCATCAAGCACGATAAGATTTTCTTCTTCGCCGATTACGAAGGCGCGCGCACGCGGCAGGGAACCACCCAGAATTCCAATGTTCCCAGCGTGCAGCAGTTGAACGGCGATTTCAGCGGCGGCCGGCCGATTTTCGATCCGTTGACCACCAGCATCAATCCGGCCAACGCCAGCCAATTCGTTCGAACGCAGTTCCCCGGCAACGTCATTCCGGCCAACCGCATGTCGCCGCAGGCCTTGTTTTTCAAGCCGTTGTTTCCCGTCCCGAACAACGGCCCCGGCCTCTTTGTGTACTCGCCGTCGCTTTCTCTGGACACCGACAAATTCGACATCAAAATCTCGCCGCGTCTGACGGCCAAGGACAGCCTGGTCAGCCGCTACTCCTATGTCGACAACACGGAAAAGGACGTACAGGGTTATCCCGCGCTGGGCTACTATCCATTGCATAGCCGGTCTCAGAACGCGGGTTTGACCTATGTGCACATCTTCTCGCCTTCCGTCACCAGCGAGTCCACCTTCAGCTACTATCGAACTTACTTCCTGCTTTTGAATGCCAGCGCGTTCAACGGACAAAACGTGGTGCAGCAGGCAGGTATTACGGGATACGAAGGCATATCGAATCTGCTGCCTGCCGCTCCGCTGATCAACTTTTCCGGCTACACGGCGCTGGCGGGAAACACCGACAATCGCCCTAAGGCCAACCGCATCCGCACGTACCAATACCGTTCGTCGTTGACTTGGGCTCATGGCAAGCACCTGATGAAGTTCGGCACCCAGCTTTCGCACCAGGCGCACGCTTTTTATCACGGTCAAAGCTCGCAGGGTTCGGCTTCCTTCAACGGCCAGTACACGCAAAACCCGCTCAGCGCTGGAAACACGGGTGACGCCTTCGCCGATTTTCTCCTCGGGGTTCCGAGCAGCATGCTGCGCTCCACGCCGCTGCAGATCTACGGCAACACCGGAAATTTTTGGGCTTTCTACGGTCAGGACGATTACCGGATCACGCGGAATCTGACGCTGAACCTGGGCTTTCGCTGGGAACTGAACTCGTTTTTGCCTGGTATCCGCGGGCAGACGAACGCTTTCGACTTCACCACCGGCAACCTCATCATTCCCACCATCAACGGCACCCCGGACCTTACCGCGCAACCCGGAGGGGCCCAGATTTATGCGGTATTCCGTCCTTTACTGGAGTCCAGTGAACAAAAGGGCCTTCCCTGGTCTATCCGCTATCCCGACTATCGCGACCCCGCTCCCCGAGTCGGCTTGGCCTGGCGGATATTCGGCAGTGATAAATGGGTACTGCGCTCCGCTTACGGGATCTTCTACATCTTCCCCGATACCAACCAGACACAGGGCCAGATCAACGCGCCTCCTTTCCAATTGACGCAGACAATCAACAACGACGTGCCTACGGCAACCACGCTGACCCCCATCAGGAACCTGGCGGATTTCTTCCTCGGCAACCCGCTGGTGGCCATAAACTCGACCCCCGCCATCACCACGGGCGGCACCCGCTACCGGCAAGCTTACACTCAGACGTGGAATTTGAATCTCCAGCACGAGTTTCGAAACCATGTAGCGGTGGAGGTGGGCTACGTCGGAAATAAGGGCACGCGCCTGTCGTCGGTTTCGACGTACAACATCCCGCTGGCCGGCCCGGGTAATGTCCAGGCGCGCCGGCAGTATCCACAGTGGGGAGTGATCAAGTACCTGATCTGGGGCGGAGACAGCACGTACCACAGCCTGCAGACGAAGGTGGAAAAGCGGTTCTCGAACGGATTTTCGCTGTTGGGCTCCTACACATTTTCGAAATGTCTCGACGGCCCGGGCAGCGAGGAAGGCGGTTCTCCCGCCGCCTATCTCGACAGGCTGTACAAAGGCCCGTGCAGTTTCGACGTGCCTCACAATTTCGTCACCAGCTATGTTTGGGAGTTGCCGTTCGGCAATGGCCGCAAGTTCTTCTCCAAAGCTTCGCGGGCTGTGAACGGCGTCATCGGAGGCTGGCAGTGGCAAGGCATCAATACGCTGCAATCGGGCGTGCCCTACTCGGTGGGCATCAGCACCGATCGCGCCAATACCGCCGTAGGGCAAATGCCCGACGCCATCGCCAAGCCAGTGGTTCTGGGAAATGTGAACTGCTGGTTCTTCACGTCGGCCAACCCCGCCTGCCGCGCCCTGCTGCCAAATCAGGCGGACACTTTTGCGCTCCCGGCGCAGTTTACCTACGGCAACGCCGGCCGGAACATCCTGTATAACGACAAGCTTATCCAGTTCGACATGTCGCTGTATAAGACCTTCAAGTTCACGGAATCCAAGAGCCTGGAGTTCCGCGCCATGGTCTACAACCTGACCAACACGCCGAGCTTCAACACTCCGGGCACCAGCGAAAATCTCGCTACCGGGGGCCAGGTTACATCGACGCGAAACCAACCCCGGCTGTTTGAGTTCGGATTGAAATTCAGCTACTAAACACTCCTGAAGGGAAACACATCATGGCGGATGGGGAACTAGATCGCAGGGCTTTCATCAAGACAGCGGCCGTGACGGCCCCGGCCGCGCTGACCGCGGTAAGCGCCGCCTATGCGCAGGCGCCGCCGCCGAAGAAGATGATCGGCATCCAGGTGGGAGCCATTTCATTTCTGGACGAGGGCGTCGAAAAGGTCCTTGACATCTTCCAGGAACGCGCCTCCGTCAACACGCTCTTCCTGGCGGTATTCACCTATGGCCGGGGCATTGCGGGAAGACAGGTTCCCGGCCAGCCGCTGCCCGACCACGGCAAGCAGGAGTACGATCTGGATTACCACGGCGGCAATTTCGCCACTCCGCATCCCCAATATTACAAAGACACGGCACTGAAAGCCGAAGACACGCGCGCTCCCGACTACCCGGGAGTGGACACCGTCTTGAGTGTCGTCCCGGCGGCCAGGAAGCGCGGCATGCGGACGATTCTCTGGGCCGAGGATGTCTTCCGCAACGACCTGCCCAACATTGACAAGTTACAGGAGTACGATGTTCACGGCCAGAGAGGCCCGCGGCTGTGTTTCAATAACCCCAACGCCACTCATTTCCTGCTGGGACTGGTGGAGGATTACGCCCGGTCGTACGACATCGACGGCATCATGTGGTGTTCGGAACGGATGGGGCCTCTGAACAATGTGATCCGGGGAGGACCTGCCGGCAGGGCGTCCTGCTTCTGCGAGTTTTGCCGCGGTAAAGCCGGGCGGCTGGGCATCAATGTGGACCGGGCCCGCGAAGGGTATCTGGCACTGGAGAAGTTCTTGACCGGCGTCGCCGCCGGCAAGCGCCCGGTGGACGGCTGTTACGTCACCTTCTGGCGGATCATCTTGCGATATCCGGAGATTCTGGCCTGGGAGACACTGTGGAACGACAGCCTGCGGGAGACCTACCAGGCCCTTCACAGTAAAGTGAAATCGGTTAAGCCGGACCTGCTCTGCGGCTGGCACATCTTCCACAACAACTCTTTCAGTCCCATGTTTCGCGCCGAGCAGGATCTGCAGGAACTCTCAAAGTATTCCGACTTCCTGAAGATGGTGATGTATCACAACTGCGCGGGTCCGCGCATGGCCACCTACATCGAAGGGCTCAACGCCGGTGTGTTTGCGGATGTCCCGAAAGAGGAACTGTTGCAATTCGAGTACCGGGTGCTGAATTACAACGAGCACACTTACACGCAGATCCCGTATACGGGTTTCTCCAGCGACTACGTGTACCGCGAATCCAAGCGCGCCATGGATGGCGCCGCCGGAACCAAAACGCTGATCTGGCCCGGCATTGACATAGACATTCCGACCAACGCCAGTCACAGTAAGTGCACGCCGCAGGGAACCAAGGATGCGGTGGCAGCGGCCTTTCGCGCCGGGGCGCATGGCGTGGTTCTCTCCCGCAAGTATTCGGAAATGCGGCTGGCGAATCTGAGTGGGGCCGGAGAGGCCATCAAGGAACTGAAATTGGCATAAGCTGCAACTCGCCGTTGCGGGCAAGCGACGCAATGAGCCCCGCCCTGGCAGGTTACAGTGGGATAGAATAAGGGACGTAGACACTGTGCGTACCTTTGGTTTTGCGCTACTTCTGTTCGCGCCCGCTTCTCTGCTCTCCGGCGCCGAGCGGATGGTCGAATTCAACCGCGACATTCGGCCCATCCTTTCCGATAAGTGCCTCTCTTGCCATGGGATTGATGCGACGGCCAAGAAGATCCCACTGCGCCTCGACAGCGAAGCGGCGGCGAAGGCCGATCTGGGGGGGCGGCGCGCCATCGTCGAGGGCGACCCGGTTGCAAGCCAGATGGTGAAGCGGATCACGGCGGAGAGCAAGGCAGTGCGCATGCCGCCGGTGTACTCCGGGCTGAAGCTGACCGATGGCGAGATTGAAACGCTGCGCACGTGGATCGCGCAGGGCGCCAGGTGGCAGAAGCATTGGGCCTTCATTCCTCCCGTGCGCCCGGAACTTCCAGCGGTTAAGACACAAGGCTGGGTGCGGAATCCGATCGACGCATTTGTGCTGGCCCGGCTCGAACGCGAGGGGTTGACGCCGTCTCCGGAGGCTGACAGGGAAACGCTGCTGCGGCGGGTCTCGCTCGATTTGACCGGCTTGCCGCAAACCGTCGGCGAGATGGATGCGTTCGCCAATGACCGGTCGGCGGGAGCTTATGAAAAAGTTGTCGACCGGCTGCTGGCTTCGCCGCGATACGGTGAGCGGATGGCGGAGCGATGGCTCGACGCGGCGCGGTACGCCGATACGAACGGGTATCAGTTCGACGGCGAGCGGGTGATGTGGCGCTGGCGGGATTGGGTGATCGATGCCTTTAATCGCAATCAGCGCTTCGATCAGTTTGCACTGGAGCAAATTGCCGGCGATTTGCTGCCGAATGCCACGCTCGATCAGAAGATCGCGACCGGGTTCAACCGGAATCATCGCGCCAACACGGAAGACGGCATCATTCCCGAGGAGTACGCGGTGGAGTATGTGGTCGATCGGGTGGAGACTACGTCCACCGTGTTTCTGGGCGTAACTCTCGGCTGCGCGCGATGCCACAACCACAAGTACGATCCGTTTACACAGAAGGAGTTTTACCAGGTGTTCGCGTACTTCAACAACGTGCCGGAGATGGGGCGCGCCATGAAGTATGGGAATTCACCACCGCTCATTCCAGCGCCCACGGCGGATCAGCAGGCTGCACTGGCGGCGCTGGAGCACAAGATCCACAAGGTGGAGGACGGGCTTCCCAAGACGGAGCCGAAGTGGGAAGCGCCTGCCGGGAAGGTTTACTGGACGCCGTCCACCGATCTGAAGGCGTCGTTTCCGCTGGATTCGGCGGACGAATTGAAGATGGCCGGCGGGACTGTGACGTTCGGGCCGGGGCGGATCGGGAACGCTGCCACGTTTGACGGCAAGGGATATCTCGACGCCGGGACGGCCGGCGATTTCGATATCGAAGACCGGTTTTCGCTGGCGGCCTGGGTGTACTCGGACGACACGCCGAATGGGGCGGTAGTCACCAAGATGGTGGATACTGCCAAGGGCAAGGGCTACGGCGTATATCTGAACAACGGCAAAGTGGACGTTCACGTGACCAGCGTTTGGGAGGACGATGCCATCCGGCTGGAGACGGACGAGGCGCTTGCCGCGAAGCGGTGGTATCAGCTCACGGTAACGTACGACGGGTCGCGAATGGCAGCGGGGGTGCACGTTTATATCGATGCCAGGCAGGCGGAATTCAAGGTGGATCAGGATACGCTGTACCGTCCGTTCCGCAATGCCGGCAAGTCGTTCTCGGTGCCGTTCCGGCTGGGCGGCGGCGGCGGGCCGGAGCGGCGGTTCCGCGGCAGCATCGACGATGTGCGGGTTTATTCGCGCGTGCTGGACGCGCAGGAGATCGCTGCACTGGCTCTGGGGGAATCGGTTGAAGAGATTGCGGCCAAGCCGCAGGCGGCGCGCAGCGAGATCGAACGGCTGCAACTTCGCTGGTACTACCTGGAGCACATGGCGCCGCCGGATTTGCAGCAAACCTGGAAGGGGCTGATAGCGCTGCAGCAGGAGAAAGACAGGCTGGAGCGCAGGTTTCCAACCGTGATGGTGATGGCTGAGCGGCCGGTACGAAACCCGACGTTCGTGCTGGCTCGCGGCGCATATGACAAGCCTGGCGAGAAGGTGGAGCCTGGAGTGCCGGCGGTGCTCTCGCCGGGCGGGGCTCCCGGTCTATCAAACAGTCCACCTAACGGTCCAGCCAACAGTCCACCGAACCGGCTGGGATTTGCCAGGTGGATGACGGATCCATCGAATCCCTTGATGGCGCGGGTGACGATGAACCGGTTCTGGGAGATGTATTTCGGAACGGGAATCGTCAAGACCGTCGAAGATTTCGGCGTGCAGGGCGAGTGGCCAAGCCATCCGGAGTTGCTCGATTGGCTGGCGACGGAATTCATTGGCTCGGGCTGGGATGTGAAGGCGATGCTGAAGCTGATAGTGACCAGCGCGGCGTACCGGCAGTCGTCAAAAGTGTCGCCGGAACTTCAGCAGCGTGACCCGGAGAACCGGCTGTTGGCGCGGGGGGCGCGCTTCCGGCTGCCTGCGGAGATGGTGCGGGATCAGGCGCTGGCGGTGTCGGGGCTGTTGGTGGAGAAGGTGGGCGGGCCTTCGGTGAAGCCGTATCAGCCGGCTGGGTTATGGAAGGATCTGGTGATGCAGGATATGCAGTACGTGGAGAGCAAGGGGGACGACCTGCATCGGCGCAGTCTGTATACGTTCTGGAAGAGGACGATCGCGCCGCCGATGATGTTGAATTTCGATTCGGCGAATCGCGAGGCGTGCGTAGTGCGCGAGTCGCGGACGAATACGCCGCTGCAGGCGCTCGACCTGATGAACGATGTGCAGTTCCTCGAAGCCGCCCGGCTGATTGGGCAGCGGATGATGAAGGAGGGCGGCAACTCGGCGGATGCGCGTTTGCGGTATGGGTTCCGACTGGTGACGGGGCGCAGGTCCGCGGCGTCGGAGGCGGACATTTTGCAGGAGAGCCTGCGGTATCATCTGGATTATTTTTCGGATAAGAAAGACGAGATCCGGGAGTTCCTGGAGCAGGGCGAGGCGCGCACCGATCCGGGGTTGGATCAGCGGGAACTGGCGGCTTACACATCGGTTGCCAGTTTGATTTTGAACATGGATGAGACGGTGACCAGGCAATGACAGGGCAGGCAATGACCGGCAGGCAATGACACGGCGCAGCTTTTTTAACGTTTCGAGCGGTGGGATCGGGACGGCCGCGCTCGCGTCGCTGCTTGACGCCGATACCAAAGTGACTGGGGGGCTTCCCGGGCTGCCGCATTTCCCGCCCAAGGCCAAGCGGGTGATCTACCTTTTCCAGCATGGGGCGCCATCGCAGCTCGATTTGTTCGACTACAAACCGAAGCTGGCCGCGGTGCGCGGGGAGGAGTTGCCGGAGTCGGTCCGCCAGGGACAGCGTCTGACCGGGATGACGGCGTTTCAAGCAAAATTTCCGACGGCGCCGTCGCTGTTCAAGTTTTCGCAGTACGGGCAGTCAGGGGCCTGGCTGAGCGAGTTGCTGCCGCATACGGGAAAGGCGTCCGACGAGATTTGTTTCATCAAATCGATGCAGACCGAAGCTATCAATCACGATCCGGCGGTGACGTTTTTCCAGACGGGATTTCAAATCGCGGGGCGGCCGAGTATTGGCGCGTGGCTTTCGTATGGGCTGGGGAGTGAGAGCCAGGACCTGCCGGCATTCGTGGTGATGGTATCGCAGGGCGGCGGCAACTCGCAGGCGCTGGCGGACCGCCAGTGGGGCAGCGGATTTCTGCCGACCAGTTATCAGGGCGTGAAGTTCCGGGCGGGGGCGGATCCGGTACTGTACCTTTCCAATCCTTCCGGGTATGGGGCGCCGGCGCGGCGGCATTTTCTGGATGACCTGGCGAAGCTGAACAATATTGAGTTGAACGAGTATCAGGACCCGGAGATTACGACCCGCATCGCGCAGTACGAGATGGCGTTCAAGATGCAAAGCTCCGTGCCGGAGTTGACGGACCTTTCGAAGGAGCCGGCTTCGATTTTTGAAATGTACGGACCGGACTCGCGCAAGCCTGGAAGTTATGCGGCCAACTGTATTCTGGCGCGGCGCCTGGCCGAGCGCGGCGTACGATTCATCCAACTATTTCATCGCGGATGGGATCAGCACAACAATCTGCCTCGAGAGATTCGCGGACAGTGCATGCAGACCGATCAGCCGTCGGCCGCGCTGGTGGCGGATCTGAAGCAGCGCGGAATGTTGGACGATACGCTGCTGGTGTGGGGCGGCGAGTTCGGGCGCACCGTCTACTCCCAGGGCACGCTGACCGAAGACAACTACGGGCGCGACCATCATCCGCGGTGCTTCAGTATCTGGATGGCGGGCGGAGGGATCAAGCGCGGGCTGACTTACGGCGAGACCGACGAATTCAGCTATAACATCGTGAACAATCCGGTGGACGTGCACGATCTGCATGCGACCATTCTGCACTGCCTGGGCGTGGATCATACCAGGCTGACGTATAAGTTTCAAGGCCGGCATTTCCGGCTGACGGACGTACTGGGGAATGTGTTGAAGAACGTGCTGGCGTAAGGCTGGGGTGCGTTAGATCGACCGCTGTTCGTGGCCAAATGGCATCGCGGCGTGAATTCGCGGCGTGAATTCAATGACTGGCGCGAGTGCGGCTCAAGCCCGCTACAATCGGAAAGCCACATTCCGGATCGCCAGTCGCTCGCCATTGGCTCCAATCAAAGCAGGTATTCCGAGTTGCAGGATCCGACCCCGGGGAACGGTGCATACCAGATGCTTTTCGCCCGGATTACTTTACGCTCAACTCGATCAGTGCCGCCATTCCGGAGCTGTCACCCGTCTTGAAACTCTCGAGGGATGCCGCCATCGCCGGTTCGACGAACGCGGCGACTCCAAAGAGATGGCCGCCCTCCGAGATATTAACGGTCCGGAATTCACCGGCCCACGGATAGACGTCCTGAAAGATGTGTCGGTGGATGGCCTGCAGGTGCGCTATATCGACCCGTCCCTCTATCGGTGCCGCGTCCGACTCGATGAGCCGGGCTGTGGTCGCGTTCGCCTCGAAAGCGGCAAGCTGCTGTAGATTACGGATATCGAGGAGGTTCCGAAGGACATCAGTCCCCGGATACGTGTACGGGTCCGAACTGTCGGGCATTGAGAGCTCGAATCTCCGCGGCCATCTCCTGGGTCGTAAAGTCGCCAGCAATATATCGATCGAAGATGGCCCGGGCTGCCTCGTTAGGCTCGAGGCCCTCCAGCCGCACCGAAGCTACCGCGCGCGCCACGCGAGCCTGGCGCTCGATTCGTTCCTGGCACGTAATCGGCTTGATGATGCCGGCCATGAATACTAACCCTCGCCAAATATTTTACCGTGGTTCGGACCTGGAGCTACTGGACCACAGGGTGTTCGACTCGTACCGAGCACGTAGGCGACCCTGGCGGCCGGTAGCGTTTGGTTTAGACCCAGTTAGGGAGGCCGGGTGGGGTCTGCGGCCTGTAAGTCTTTGAAGAATTTGGTCGGGCTGCCGAGATTTGAACTCGGGACCTCTTGCACCCCAAGCAAGCGCGATACCAGGCTTCGCTACAGCCCGACTCTTTGTGGAAACAGAAGCTGCTCCACTGAGTTTACCACGCCCGAGTTTCCGCTTTCAGCGCTTTGAGAGCAGCCTCAGAACCGCAACCGCACCGTCACCTGCACCGACCTTGCCCCGCCGGTCTGCAGAATCGGCGACAAGCCGCTGGCCGGACTGCCAGTGCCCAGCATCAGGTTCAGCATCGAGGTCGACTGGCCGAAAATCGGGCTGCTCAGATACTTTACCGGATCGGCAAAGTTCGCCCGGTTAAGCGCGTTGAAGGCCTCCATCCTCACTTGCAACGAACGGTGTTCCCCCAATCGGAACTCGCGGCGTACCGCCACATCTGCCTGAGACATGCCGAAGCCCGTAATCGAATTCCGCCCCAGGTTGCCCTGAACGCCGCCCTGAACGCCGCCCTGAATGCCGC
>Ga0210402_10001683_pt1 | contig 22537 bp, 20 predicted proteins | sample IncBWC7MmetaG_FD_161055 | JGI IMG/M metagenome (GOLD analysis project Ga0210402, IMG submission 161055) | Forest soil microbial communities from Barre Woods Harvard Forest LTER site, Petersham, Massachusetts, United States - Inc-BW-C-7-M | ecosystem: Environmental > Terrestrial > Soil >... | reverse complement strand
TCTTGGCGAAGCCCGACCAGGCCGATCCGTTGTAAACGTCGGCATAGAACGCGTTGTCAATCACAATTGCTCCGCAGACCAGCTGGCCCGCAGCCTGCGTGGTGCAACCGGCATTGTCATTCACGCCGGCGCCGAGTCCGACGTAGCCGGTCCAGTCTCCGATAACCCAGCTTCCTCCGTTGAAAAGAGCCCCGTAGACTCCCGAGTTATAGGCTTTCGCGAAGCACACCACTTTCCCGCCCGAGTTCATGGACGAGCAAAGTGGCTGGCCGCCGGCCAGTCCGCCAATACTCAGGAACCCTTGCCAGGCGCCGCCCGAAAAACGATTCACCAGGGTGCCGCTTCCTGTGGTGAAAATGGAACAAATCACGCCTCCCGCGTTATCGGTTGCGCAGCCCGGCCCGGACACCGCCGAGGTCGTGACGTTCGCAAAGGCGCTCCAGGAGGTGCCGTTGTAGAGGGACCACGCCAGACCACCGCTGGCGTTTCGCGCAACGCAAAGCACCTGCCCTGCGGTGTACTCCGCGCAGCTAGGAGCCGAAAATAGCGAGGCGACAACTTTCGCGGGGGCGCTCCATACCCCTCCGCTCAGGATCGTCCACTGCAGGTTGCCATTGGTTGCGGTTGCCGCGCAAATCACTTTGCCGCCGCCATCGCTCGTACAACTGGGGTTGGAACTGACGGCCCCGGCCAGGCTCTTCCACGTCCCCCACTTCGTTCCGTTGAAAAGATTAACCATGATAGCGGACTTGCCGCTCCGGACCGCGCACACCACCTGGCTGGCCGAGACCTCAGCGCAAGATGGAGTGCCGATTCCAGTACCAGTGCCGGTCGAAGTGAAACTGCTCCAACTGGCCCATGCGGCCGGACCCAGCACCAGGCAGACCGGCAAAAGTAGCAGGCACAATACGGTTCGCTTCATCTGGATTCCTCCGAAATAGTTCTCTTTGAAAACTCCAATCACTGACAGGGCGCTGCCGTTGGACGCGGGCACGCGCTTGTTAGATCATCAACTTCTCGAGCATTACCTTCGAGTGCTGGGGGGATGGCAAACTCGCGGAAGAGTTTATTGGCTTCCCCGGTCAGAGTCAACGAGAATAGTAAAGACAAATGGAAGAAAAGAAGAGAAAAAGATTGCGCATCCCGCGCGGTACTTCTCGGACTCGACTTCCCATCCCATACTGATTCCATGGCTTCTGATGCCAACGCCAATGCCCGGACGCTCTCTGCCTTCCTCGACTATCTTCGGGTGGAGCGCGGCTCCGCGAAATTGACGATTGCCGCCTACAGCAGCGATCTGGCTCAGTTCGCGGAGTTTCTGGAGAAGCGCCGCATAGCTCTGAGCGGAGCCCGCCGCGAAGACGTGCGCCAATACATTCGGGAATTGTTTTCCAATGCACTCGACGGGCGCTCGGTGGGGAGGAAGCTGTCGGCCATCCGCCATCTTTACCGGCATTTGCTGCTGGATGGAAAGATCGACAAGGATCCCACCCTGAACATCGACTTGCCGAAGCAGTGGAAGGTGCTGCCCAAGGCGCTGAGCCGCGACGAAGTCGGGGCCATGCTGGGGGAAACACATCCGCGAAATGAAACCGTACGGGGGCAGGCGCTGGCGCTCCGCGATCACGCCATGCTGGAGCTTCTCTATGCTGGGGGAGTGCGCGTGTCGGAAATCGCCGACGCGCGTCTCGAAGACCTGAAGCTTGACATGGGATACATCCTGGTCCGCGGCAAGGGCGACAAAGAGCGTATGGTGCCGCTCGGAGTGCCGGCCCAGCAAGCGTTGCAGCGATACTTGAAAAGCGGCAGGGAAGTGATCGCTAAAAAAAGAAGTTCGCCCCTTTTGTTCTTGGCCACAGGAGGCCGCGGCCTGACCCGTCAACGGCTCTGGCAGCTGGTTGGGAGAGCGAGTCTCGGTTCAGGACGCCATGCCAGTCCGCACATGCTGCGCCACTCCTGCGCGACCCACATGGTGGAGAACGGGGCCGATCTAAGGACAGTGCAGACCATCTTGGGACACGCCGACATTTCGACGACGCAGATTTACACGCACGTCGCGTTAGATCGGCTGAAGAGCGTATACGCGAAACATCATCCGCGGGCGAAGGCGAGGGACAATTTGTAATTTGCAAATTTGTAGTTTGTTAATTTAAAAACCAGATCAAAACCGAAATTCCGGACGGCACGAGCCGGTTTCAAATTACCAAATTACTCAATTACAGATTTCTTTCCATGACACTAGCTGCCAACAACTCGCGCACCATCGTCGAACGCGCCACCGACGATTTCCTTCGCCATCTGCGGGAGCGTAACGCGTCCGCGCACACGATCAAGGCTTACACGGGAGATCTCGACGTCTTCGCCGCTTATATCGGTTCGCGCGGTTGGAAGTCGATCGACCACATCGCGATCCGTGGCTTCCTCTCGCATCTGTACGACAAAGGACTGAGCAAGACTTCCGTCGCCCGCGCGCTGGCCGCCGTCCGGTCGCTGTATCGCTGGCTGGCGCAGGAAGGCGTGGTCGAGCAGAATCCGGCGAAGCTGGTTTCGACGCCGAGGCTGCCGAAGAAACTGCCGCGTGTTCCGACAATTGAGGAAATGAATTCCATGCTAGACGGCAAAATGCCGGAGGTGGCATCGTTTCCCGAGCGCGATCGCCTGATGTTCGAACTGCTCTACGGCTGCGGCATTCGCAACTCGGAGCTGGTAGGCATCAATCTCGATGATATCAGCCTCAGCAACGAAGCCATTCTGATTCGTGGAAAAGGGAAGAAGGAACGCTACGTCCCCTTCGGAGGGTCGGTGCTCGCGGCGTTATCCGTCTACCTGCCGTGGCGCCAACAACTGCTCGCGACCTTGAACAACACGCTGAAGAGCCCGCCGAAAAACAAAGTTTCTGCGAAAAGCGTGCCCGCGAAAGGCATGCCCGCGCTTCTAGTCAACCAGCGCGGCGGACGCCTCACCACCCGCAGCGTAGGCCGCATCATCAAACGAATCGCTGTTGCCAAGGGACTATCGCCCGACGTTCATCCCCACACTCTGCGTCATGCCTTCGGCACCCACATGCTGGAAGAAGGAGCGGACTTGCGCGCCATCCAGGAACTGCTCGGGCACGAGCGCCTCGCGACCACGCAACGCTACACGCAGCTCTCGGTCAAGCACGTGATGAACGTCTACGATCAGACCCACCCACGGGCAAAGTGACAGGAAGCGGGTCAGTTTCCGCGCTGCCGACCATACATCCACAACTTCTCGTCTCCGCGTGACTTCCCGGTTTCGGCGTCATCCGGGACTAGTCGAAGCGATGTTCGGGAACCGACTCGGAAAACGGGAAAGCGGATTATTCCTTTGCTGACCTTGTACGGCGAAAGCTGGTACTTGCGGCAGCTCGTAGGCCGAAATCTGGGAATGGATCACATTACTTAGTTTTCTTCATTTCGAAACTGTGTCCGAAGGCATGGACAATGACTTTTGACACGTTACCTCTCTCGTCTTTTTGGAAACTGTCAGTCACGTCGTTCGACAGAATGAAGAAGTCCGTGCTCGATTCGGGATAAAGTTCCTCTGGCTCAGGACCAAGCGGATCCGCCTGGACGTACAGAGTGTTGTTCTTCATCGAAACCGTTATCTTGCCGGCGTTCGGGTTCTCATAGGTCCCGGCGTAAGCGCGAAGTATGGCGGGGTCAATTTTCGCGACCGTGCGCTCGATAGGCTGAAAATCGGGCCATGAGTATTCCTTCGCCACCCCTCGAAGCAGTTCCTGGATGAGAAATTCGCCGCCATCTGAGTTCGTCATCACCGCCAAACCAGGCCCCTCGGTGTAAGCCTCTAGATCGCAACGGTAACCTGCGTTCTGTCCGCCATGTGCGAATCTTGCCTTGTGCCCTGGCGGTAGCGCAACGCCGAGTCCCCAATCATCTTTCTGTCGAGTGAGCATCTCGCGGACCAGCTGCTGCGAAAGGATCTTGTTTGATTTCCCGGCGTATTCGTTCTGGATCTCAATGGCCATCTGCGCAATATCTGACGGAGTAGTCCAAAGTCCAGCGGGCGCCATCTCCGGATAGGTATGCCAGCCGCCCTTTACAGGTTCGCCGTCGTCACCATAGGGCATAGCGGCCGAAGGCCAAAGATTTTTCGGGAGCGGCTGTTCGTACGTGCTATGCGTCATCCCTACGGGTCGCAAGACAAGCTCATTCATAATTTCCGGGAAAGCTTTGCCCGTGACATCGCTTATAAGTGTTTGCAGGATGACGTACGCGCCGTTCGAATACCGCCAAATCGTTCCGGGCACAACATCAACCCGAATTGGGTCAGTGTTTGCCGGTTTTTCGCCATTCAAGATTTGCACGATGGTTGGGATAGGCTCGTCGGAGGTGTAACCGGGCAAGCCCTGAGCATTTATTCCGGCGCTGTGGCTCAGGATGCGGCGGACGGTGACCTTTTGCTGCGCAGTGAATTGGTTATCGGGAACTTTCCACGTGCGCAGCTTGTCGTTCACGTTTTCGTCCAGGCTTAGCTTGCCTTCCTGCACAAGATGCAGTGCCGCGAGTGCGCTCGCCGGCTTGCTGATCGATGCCGCTTGAAACAGGGTTTCCGAAGTCACGGGTTTTTTCGTGGCTATGTCAGCGAGACCGTACGCGCGCGTCCAGATAATCCTTCCGTGGTCGAAGAACGCGACGCTTACGCCCGGAACTTTGTAGAACTGCATGCGCTCGCTGAGTTTCATTGCGCGAGCCGATTGGCCCTTGATGACAACTGCGGGAAGCAGGCCGTTTTCGATGCGTGCGATACGAGCCGAACTGCCTTCATCCTCAGCTTGCTGCGACTGCCCTGACGCGGGAGCGCGATCAGCCGCGGAGTTTGCGTGATGCAGCACCAAGCCGGCGGCGAGCACGAAAAATGCGATTAGTAAAAGGAACGCCCTTTTCATGGCACTCTGCCGTTCGACTCCACTGAATCGATCCGACCCTGCACGTTCTCCAGGCGATATACGCCACTACGCCGCAGAGCGTGCAGAATGCCGACGACAACTGCGGCAGCAGTGCACATAGTCAGCAGCATTAAGGCCACAACGGATACAAATGACGGCCAGACCGATCCCGGCCTGGCGCCAGCAATGCTGCTGGCCTTCGCGATAGTGAGTACTGTACCGGCGAAGATCACGAGCATCAGGAGCACGGTGGAGCGGGGAAAACGAAACTGGGGTTGCATATCGAACCTCCGAAACGGAACGGCAGGGCCGAACAGACGGTCAAGGTGCGCACGGAGGGCACCCGACAAGAGTCCACAGAATTCGCGCCGGTAGAAGCTGATCTTCGCAGCCAGCGCTGGCGGAAGATCGCTTCGTGCCTTGCAGAACACAGACGTCATCTCCTCTCCGAATTCGCGGCGATAGCTCCCCGGATACAGGCATAACAACCAGCAGTAGACCGTAAGCACCATGATCACGCCTCCTTGCGGCCCATACGCAGGGCAGCCAACTTGGTCAGGTGGCGCATGCGCTCAACTTCCAGTTGCAGATTCCGGCGCCCGCGTGAGGTGAGTCTGTAAGTGCGACGGTCGCGGGGGTTGTCGTCCTCTTCGACGCGTTCGATCCAGCCCTCAGTGAGCAGGCGCTGCAGCGCGCCATACAAAGTGCCCGTGCTGAGCAGCACACGGCCTCCACTCATGGATTCAACGTCTTTCAGGATTGAATAGCCATGCCGCGGCTGTTCCACCAGGCTCAGCAGGAGCAGCAATACCGGTTCACTTAAGGCGAGTGTCTCCATAGTTCATTAGCCGACATGTCGTATGACGCCATATTGGGCGAAAGGGGTTGCTTTTGTCAAGGGGCACTGCTCGAGGCGGACCTTTTCAGACCGCGCAGCGGGCGAAGCGCGTGCTCGTTCCAGGATAAGCGGCAAGCCGGAAGTTATAATTCGTCGGTCGGATTACTTGCGACAAACGCGCTTGTGGAAGTGGAGCCGTATCCCAAAAGCAATCTGCTATGGAATCGTCGAGCCAGACAGAGAGTCTGCCAAATCGGGATCGCACGCTGGTAATCATGGCGAAAGCACCAAGGCCGGGCGCGGTCAAAACCCGTCTGGCCTCCAGCCTTTCTCCTCTGGCCGTCTCCGATTTCTATTGCTGTCTTCTGAACGACACGCTGGCGCTGGCGCGGTCGTTGAAATTGAAATTGGGCGGTGTGGAAGTTGCCATCATGTGCCCGGACTCGGACGTAAACGAACTGGCGCAATTGGCGGGCAGTGAAGTGAGCGTTGTTGCCCAGAAAGGTGAAGGTCTTGCCGCAGGCCTGACTTCGGTGTTTGCGCACTTCGCAGAAGGTCATCAACGACGCACCATTGCCTTCAACAGCGATAGCCCACACCTGCCGCGTTCTGTTCTCGAAGACGCCTTCGAAACGCTGGCCGCACATGACGTTGTCGTTGGACCAACGCACGACGGAGGCTACTATCTCGTCGGGGCAAAGGCATCCCACCCTACGCTTTTTGCGAGCGACGGAATGGGCACCAGCAGTGCGCTGGAAAGACTCCTATCGCGCGCACGATCTCTTGACCTGTCCGTGGGCTTCGCACATCCTTTTTACGACATTGATGTAGCTGACGACCTGACCCGGTTGGCCGAGGAGTTGCGTCTGGCTCCGGCAAGAGCGCCACGAACGGCCGCGTGGCTTAGAGAATGGGAACTCGCAACGACACGATCTCGGACGGGCGCCGGAGAATCGTAGGGATGAAGATCACTCCCGAGTGGAGAGTGTACGCAGTCGGCGCCATCTTGCTTGCGGCGCTGACGATCTGCTCACTCAACTTTGGCGATCGCGGTGGACCATACTTCATGGCCTCTTTGACGCTTGCTGGTATCGCGTACCTCCTTGCGATCCGCGAGTTCTTCGCTACGCCGGGATTTTCACAACGCGTTGTCGTCATTGGGCTCGTCCTGGCTGCGGCATGGAACATTGCATTTCTTCGACTGCCCGCCGGGGCCGATGACGATATTCATCGATATGTTTGGGATGGCCGTCTGCAAAGGCTCGGCTACAACCCCTACCTTGTCATTCCCAGCGATCCCGCCGTTCAGGGGCTTCATACTGCGGAAACCCGCAACTTGAACAACCCGGATCTACCGAGTCCCTATCCCGCCGGAGCGCAGCTTTTCTTTCGCGCTGTGACCGCGGTTCACGAATCCACGTTTGCGATGAAATCAGCATTCGTAGTTTGCGAGTTCGCCATTGTTTTCGTGTTGCTCGATATTTTGCGGCTCGCCAGCAAGGGAGCGCACTTAGTTTTGGCGTTCGCCTGGAACCCACTGTTGGCCATTGAAGTGGCGGGAAGCGGTCACATCGACATTGTTGGCGCGTTGTTGCTGGTCGTATCCGCGGCTGCTCTAGTTCGCCGATGGCGGGCGACGGCGGCCGTCGCACTTGGGCTGGCAATAGCAGTGAAATTCCTTCCGGTGGTACTGTTGCCCCTCTACTGGAAGCGGGTTCGCATTCGCGACGCCGCGCTGGCGGCCGTCGTGGTCGGACTCCTGTACGTCCCATTTCTTGATCACGGCCGCATTCCCATCGGTTCGCTTGGTACCTATGTGCAGACTTTCCGCTTTAATGGTCCCGTGTTTGCCGCCCTCGCTGAGGTGGCGCCTCCGCAGTTGCTGGTCGGCTTGGCGGTGCTCGCTGGATTCGTGACTGCAACCTTGCTTAGAGGAGCACCGCAAATAAGCGCGGGGCCCGCGTGGTCTCCGAACCAATTTGCCTGGCCGATGGCAGCGTCTCTCTTGTGTGCCCCCGCCGTGTTCCCCTGGTATCTTCTCTGGCTGCTGCCATTTCTAACGTCGGCCTCGACGCTGCTGATCGCCCTCTGGACTGTGAGCATCATTCCCGTTTACATTATGTGGCACTTGCGCACGCTTGGGCGTCCGTGGGGGGCGCTTCCTGGATGGGTGATGTTTGTGGAATATGGATGCCTGGCGGCGGCCGGTGCAATTCTCGCTTTGCGTCGCATTACCCAAACGAGTTATGCGTCTGGTAAGCGTTCGAGGTAGGAAAAGTCTACAGCATCGCGTGATGCGCACCGAGACACGCGTTTGCGAAACTGGCCGCATACCGAATTGAGGAGTGAACTCTATGACAAGTGTCCGCCGTTTAACATTATCGATGATCGGCCTTCTGCTTTGCACAACGCTGGTCCTTGCTCCAACCTCGTGGGCGCAGGCGCCACAGCGCGCGGCACTTCTCGACCAGGTCGCCAAGACCTACGGAGTCGATTCGTGGGACAAGGTTGAGGCCATCCGCTACACCTGGAACGCAGAAATTACCGGACTCTTCAAGGCTTCTCACAAGTGGGAGTGGGAGCCGAAGACTGGCAAGATTTCCTTCGAAGGAGCGGGTAAGGACGGCAAGCCGGTGAGCGTTAGTTACGACAGCTCGCAGCTCGGCAGTCAGTCCGACCAGGTGAAGAATGAGGTCGAACCGGCTTTCGTGAACGATAATTATTGGGTGCTGTTCCCCTTCCATGCTTATTGGGACAAGACCGCCAGCGCGATCGATCAGGGCAAATTTAACCTGCCAGTGGGCCCCGGCACGGCCGAGCTGCTCCCGATAAAGTATCCCGCGGACGGCGGCTACACGCCCGGCGACACCTGGGACCTCTACGTCGGCAAAGACAACCGCGTCGTGTACTTTGTCTACCACCGCGGCGGGGCCAAGCCGCCGAGCCGCGTCCTCGCTACGTGGACGGGCTACAAAAAGGCAGGTCCAATTCTGTTCTCAACCGAGCACAGCGGCATGGCCGACGGCAAGCCACTGCACATTTGGATTACGGATGTGGCGGTTAAGCTGACGGGGTCGGATAAATGGGTGCCGGCGCAATAAGTCGCGCACAGTGATCTCAAGCGCGATGTGTTGGGGCACCCTCCGTTTACTGGGCCACGCGCCGGGGGTACTTTTTTTGTGATCTCCTCGACGTTTGGGAGATTCACTATCTGACAACTGGTACCCCTCCCCCTCCCCCTCGGTCTTTTGGAATCATTCGTTTAGGCCGTGGCCGTCACGCAAAATCCTGATGTCAAAGAGCTTACAGCTAAAATCTAGAGCCCATTGGGCTTAGCTGGCGTCTCACCAGAGCGAGACGAGAGCTATAGTGGCTTTAGTATTGTTAGCTCTCAGATGAGAGATGTCAACGAAAATTCGACCGCTGGTTCGGATAGGATCCCTGTTCGAGAAATGGTCAGGGCGGCGTTCAGTGGAGTCGATTTATGATCTCGACGCTTTCCTGCGGCAACGAAACCCACACATCGCAAAGTGCGCGATGTGTAGGGCACCCGGCACTCACTTTGTTTTCTCCGCCATCGAGCAACTAAGCCAGTTATACTTTCCGCCGGAGATGTGGGCCAGCCGCCCAGAACGTAAACGAGATTTCGCGGGCGGAGCCGGGCGAGTGTCGCCCCAGGAATCGAATCACCGAGAAGGAGAGAAGTCGATGACAAGAATTTCGCAGAAACTATTAGTCGTGACCGTACTATCGTTGGCGATGAACCTGGGGCTTTCCCCCAGAGCTGCAGCGCAAGGACCATCTCAGCAGGACAAAATGACAACCTGTAACAACTTGGCCGACAAAAAGAGCCTCAAGGGAGACGATCGCAAGAACTTTATGCAGGACTGCCTCAGCAAAGGTGGTAATCAGCCGGTTGCCGACATGAGTCAGAAGGACAAGATGAATGCGTGCAAGAACCTCGCCGACAAGAGGAATCTCACGGGAACTGACCGCAAGTCGTTCCTCAGGGACTGTATGAATAAAGCTAACCCCAAGTAAGCCGACGACTTTGGGCAGTGGCATGCCAACTTCCGAGAACCCGTTTCCCGCCCGACTTCCTGTTGGCCTACGATCCGGGAGTTATCCGCTGGGGCGCGAACTGAAATGCGGAGTGTGGCGAACTTTTACGGCTTAACGTACCCACATCGCAAAGTGCGCCCCGAAACAATCTGCTTCGAATTAAAGGACTATGGTTCATGAGCTGTCGCTTTTGCCAGCTGGCGCTCCGGGAGATTGTTTTTAATCTATCTTGCAGGAATGACAAATCAGAGGAGGCTACAGTGAAGAAAAATGTTCAAGGTGTTCTGGTTATGTTCGGTGTCTTGTTCCTATGCGGCGTATTGACATTCGCTCAGGCCCAGCCATCCACGGCGCAGGGCGCTGCGGATGCAGACTCACCCGCGAACAGTATCAAGGACCAGGACATCGAGATGCTGCGAGCCGACATACGCGCACAGCGGAAGGAAATCACCGCGCAGAACATGACCCTTACGGCCGATGAGGCCACCAAGTTCTGGCCAATCTTTGACCAGTATCGGAAGGAAGCCATCAAGCCCAATGATGACCGCTGGGCGCTGATCAAGAACTACGCAGCAAACTACGACACCATGACCGACGCTCAGGCCCAGGACTTCATGAACAAGTCGAACGCGATTGACGAGCAACTCCTCGTGTTGCGAATGAAGTATGTCCCGATCTTCGAGAAAGTGGTCTCGTCCAAGAAGACGGCACTGTGGTATCAGATCGATCGCCGTGTCGACCTGCTGATCAATATACAGTTGTCCGCGCGGATCCCTATGGTCAATGTCAAGTGAGTAGGACGATGCCTCCCGGTGGCGACGAAACCCACACATCGCAAAGTGCGCGATGTGTGGGGCACCCGGCGCACTCACGGAAAGGCTGTCACCTTCGGCGTTACGCGAGGATGCATCGCGGTTGCTTGGCCCGTATCGTCGATCACGTGGCTGATCTCGCCGTGATTGCCCAGCGCCACGGTAATGACGTCGTAGAACCGCACTTGCGGATTTTTCGGCGTCTCGATCGCGCGGGTCAGTATCACATTCGGATAAATGAAGACGCTGTAAATCCCGAGCCCCCATGCCTCGTGACGCGTGACTCCATCCGCCAGCTTGTAGGAGGCCCAGCCATTCACGCCCGGCGCACTCGTATAGCTTGCCTGGTTCGGAGGATCGTAGGGAATCTCGGACTGATAAAAATAAGTCCTCCCGCCGTTGCCGTTCCACAGAACCTGGAATTTCTGGTGATGCTCCACAAACAGGCCATAGATCGTCACATCGTTTCCGTTCACCACCAGCCCATTCTCACTGGTATTTAGATCCCAGCCCACTCCCTTGCCGTGATCCGCCCTCCAGATCCACGTGTGGTCCACGAGCGTGTCGTTGCTGTTGATTCTCAAATTCACCTTGGCGCGACCGATTCCTGCGCCGCCCACGCGAAAGAAAATATCGTGCAGCGTGATCGGGTCCTTTGCATGGCGCTCGCGACTGCCCTCCGGTCCCACTTCGAGCAGCATCGGAGACTCACTGGGCCCCGCATCGAAGAGCAGTCCCGCAATCTCGATCCCGTCCGCATCGGCTGTCGTCATCGCCGCCGTGCCTTTCACGGGGCGCAGCGTCGCAAACCCCAGACCCAGCACGACGGTATGCGGCCGTGTCACGCGAATCGGGCCGGTTAGTTCGTAGATCCCCGGAGTAAGAATCAGGTTCTTCCCCTGGGCGAGCTGTGCGTTGATCGTCTCTGCCGTATCCACATCTGCGCGTGCGATATAAAACTGCGCAATCGGAATCGTCTTTCCCGGCGTTTCTCCGCCGCGCCATGTGATTCCGGCGCTGTCACTGCTCAACTCTGGAACCCGCACGCTGAACTCGCCCGCGGCATTCACTTGCAGGAACGGCTTTTCGCGCACCACCGGGGTTTGCGCGACCCTGGTGTACGGCGGCTCCGGCCACGCGCCTTCTGGCGGATGCGCGACGCCGACAAACACCATGTTCCAGTTGGAGCCCGTCCAACTCTTCCAATCGCAGTTGCGTGAGATCCATTGCTGCTGGCTCCCGGAATCGACATTGCCGTCCACCAGCGAATCCGACATCCAGCCCCCGCTCGCCCAGCCGTGATGCTGGTGCAGCACCAGGTCGCCGCGCACATGCATGCGCCGCAACGATACCGCCTGCGAGACCGCCCACTGCATCGTGCCGCCCGTCGGCTCTACCGAGAACCCTTCCGCAGCTCGCCAGAACGTTGTCGTCGCGTTGTTGTGCTCATGATTCGCATCTGCGTGCACGTTGCCTGCAATTCGCGTTGCGTCGGGCGATGCGCCCAGCCCCATCACCTCGGTGTAGAAACCGACCGGAACGTCCACCGAATAGCTTCCGGGAAAAAACAGCAGCGCATTGCGCTGTGAGCTAAATTCGTTGTGCCCCTGCGTTGCATACACCGCATCGATCTGCTTCTGGATCACCTGCGCTGGCATCGACGGATCGAAAATCAGAATATTGGGTCCGAACTCCGGCTTCGCGCCCTTTGCCGCAAGCGCTGGCAGAGCCACTGCCAGCAGTCCTGCCGTGAAGCTCCAGCGTTTTAAGAGTCTAAGTGCATGCCTACGAGGCATGAGTCCCTACCTCCGAAGGCATTATTCCTCAAAAGGCCGAGTGACGCGAGGTCCGGGGCGCTTGGCGGATTAGATAACCGTGTCGGCTCCCGGCCGATGTCATCTTTGCTTCTTCCAACTAAGGAGCCCGCGTGATTCGGTTCAAATACGCCTCGGGTTCGCGGCGAACCATGTTCGGAGTGCTTCTAGCTTTTCGAGAGCATGGGGGAACGCGCTGAACGAAAGGCGTACTGAATCCGCGGACACGACGGCGTTCATCGGATGCACCGCATCGTTCCGTTGTACCTTGATTGCTTCAATCAAGGACATTAGGTGTGCCACCGCCCCGTCAAAAATCGGATATGGCAAGGTTTTGCCGACATAAGCATCGTGAATTGTTCTCTCAACCGCATGGAACAGGTCGCCCAGCCTCCGGCGCTCGATCAACTTCTGCAGGCGTTCTTTTCGAGTTACATCAGAAAACACATTCAACATTGAGTCAGCAAGAAGGTAGACCGATTTCTCCGCCGCCGCGCCTATCATCACTGCGGCCGCAAAATACGTTTGTTTCTCGAAGGCGGTAAGACCTTCCTGAGTGTACTGCTCGATTACAGAATCGAGAGTTGGTACGAGGTTCCGCAAGACTGTCATGTAGCCAACAACGTCTTCGGGGAGTGGTCCAATACCTTCCGCCCACGCCAGCCCACGCGGTGTCAGATAGTATCCAGCTTCACTGGGGTGACCGGGCAGGTTCGGAGGAGGCTCAGGTATGGTGAAGCCATTGTGAAATAGGTAGTAGAAAGCCTCAGTAGTTGCACGGCGCAAGTCATGAGGAGCTTCGGCATAAATATAGGGTTGATTCGAGAAGTTCCGGTGGGGAGGAGTCTTTTCGATGCCCGGCACTCCGGCCCTCTCAAGCACCGGCCAGAGGCCCCATACAAAGTTGTCGTACGAGAAATTGCCACGTCCTCGCAACGACTCACGCACGAAGGGGAGAATCCAACCGAGACTATACGCCGGTGTCGTCATCGCGCGCTGTAGAGATATTACCGCGAAGAGCCTTGGATCATCGAGTGACAACTTGTACGGTCACTTTGAGCTGACGCAGCGGGCGGCTACCTCGGATCAAGTTGTGAGCGAGACAAATGGTTTCGCCTCTGAGCAAAAAGGGCTCTTTGATTTCTGGAAACGAGTGACGCGCTTGAGCATAGCTGAGCCCGCTCAGCTCACGAATGCGCCAACCTCGAATTATTGTGAAATCACCCACCTATGAGTAAGGGGAAGAGCTTCATCGCGGTCTCTAGAATCGGTTTTCCGATCTCACCGATCGCCTCCGCCGCCTCCTTAAGGCCCTTGAGGCTAATCTCGTACCACGCCTTACGTGGCGCCGGACGCGTAAGCTCTTCGCTCAGCACCTTAACATCGTCGGCCATCTGTTTCGCGATATTCGGATCTACAGAGGGGCCTATCTTAGCAATGTTTTCCATTAGAACTTTGACTAGATCCTTCACTTCAGAAGAGGTTTGAGAGTTGTTCACATTCTGATTTACCGAATTCGTAACTCCTACCATATATTCGGCGACATTCACGATATTTCCAGTTCCGCTGGTATTAATGCTGCTCATGTTGAAATCTCCTTCCGTCACGAAAACGTTTTGGACGTAGTTTGCCAATTGCGCAGGCTGACGTGCCTCGCCGTCAGCACGTCGTATCAATTGCTCAATGTTGCGACGATAATTTGGTACGGCTTCGTTCAGTTTAGCCAGAAGCGTTTCTCGTTCGCCAGGCCTAACAAGTTCTTGCCACTCCAAAGCTGCTTTGAGGATTTCAGACTGTTGGAAACCGTGACTCTTCTTGTGTGTCAGCAGCTCTAACGCTCCCTCAAAATACCTCTGAACCTTGACGGAATTAGAATCCAATCGCTGTGTGATAACAGCGCGGAAAATACTCTTCAAGGTTTCGATCTCAGAATGTACCCTCAGTAAATGAATTCGCAGTCGTCGAAGTACGTCGTGGTCCGAGTTAACCTTTGTCTGGAGAAACCAAACCGCGGCTGCGCGGGAACGATACTCTATCCTACAATGATGAACAGTTATCTGAGCGAAATCGAGTTCTCTTACAAATCGCGCCAGCCTGGGGAGCGCATTTCCTTCCCCTGGACGGCTCTCGACAACTAGCACGGGGGCGCCAGGTGCAACCCACCAGTCCTCCCTACGGTACATCGTTCCTCGGATACGAGGAGTGCTCGCTTCAAGGTAGTGATGTGCTATGAGCTCACCCACACTGCCAAGTTCCGCTGTCTGTACGCTTCCTTGTTGCGACCGCACTTGAACCGACAATCTAAGAGCATTCAGAATCAGCGTCAAGTATTCGCTGCTATCAATGCGCCATTCCCGTCTTCTAGGTGTAACTCGTAAGCCAATTTCAAGACGCATGGTGGGTCCGTCGTCAGCGAGTAGGCGTCTGAATACACACGATGTACGTTGTTGAAGCGTGCGTGGTCCGATGGTTTGCTTCTCTAGTGACGGCCGGAAGATTACGGCGCGCGAAGCTCGGCAGTACACGTTTTCGCTCGTCCAGTTCTCTACTCCGCCCTTCCGACGATCACGAATCTGTCCGAAACCACGGACAAACTCGCGACCGGATTCAGGGTAGGGCCACACCGGACGGTTAAGTTTGCCGGGAATCGGCAAAAAGAATCGAGCATCAGAGAACGGAATTTGAAACGCAATAAACATCAAGAACCCCCCTCCGACGAGCCTTGGGGGGGTGCCCTGTAGCCGACCTGTGAGCTGCCTTCGTCAGCCCAACCCGGGCTGACCAAGTACAGCTCACAGGTGCTTAACAGCTAGCCGGCGTCAAAGGGTATGGGCCTCCGACATTGCTGGCCTCGCTGCCTGCACCACTAGGCATTGCCGATGACCGGTCATCGGCTGCTCTGGGAGCACGACTGGCCGTAGACAGCATGCCCCGAAGTTAGCGATGCCACTTTAACAACTTCACATCGAAAGTCAAGTCCCGCTTTTGAGACCGGCGCCAACTGTACCTCCGGCTTAGTTACACTGGGCTGACTAGATAACTGTGTCGACGGCCTCGGAGCCGAAACGGTTATCTAATCCGCCCTACTGTGGCGATAACGTCTCCCGCGGGCGCGCATAAAACAGTACCGCCGTGATTGCCAGCCGGACCAGCGATCGTCCCCAGATCAAATACCCCGGATAGAGGCTGCCGAGATCGAGCATCTTGAGAGACAGCAGCGGCGTGATCGCCAGGATGCAGAGACCCACAATGAGCGCGTCCAGGATGGCGACGTTGCGCGCCGGGTCGCGGGCGGCGAGAAACAGCATTACGCTGATCATCAGCATCACGCCACCCATCTCCTTCAGCAAAGCCAGCAGCAAGGTGGAAACATCAGACGCGGGAGGATGCAGGAACACGCGCAGAACGAGCGGCTTGTCGGCGAGGATCATGAACACCGCTCCAACAGCGATCAGCACGGACACCACCCGCAATCCCAACGACAACGCACGGTAAGGCGGTCTTGACATGGGATGGTCCTCCTTATATTCGGCGGGACTATATCACGTGGGGCGCGGACGGACGCAGGCGTTCTAACTCGAAAGGAAAGCATCCTTGCCAGCGCGTCGAAACCGCGCTAGGGTTATACGTAATGAGCGACTTGCGACAGCAAATAGAGACTCTCTCCGCCTCCGAGAAAGCCGAACTGCTGGATGTCGTGTGGGAAAGTCTGGAAGCCGACGCGCTGTCGTTGACGGACGCGCAACGCGCGGAGCTGGACCACCGCATCGAGCGGCATGAGCAAAATCCCTCCGATGTCATCCCCTGGGAGCAAGTCAGGGCGAGCCTGTTCAAGAAACCGTGACGCTGCCGGTCGTCTGGACACCCGAAGCGAACGAAGACTTGCTGGATGCACGGGCATGGTATGACCGCATCCGCTCCAAGCTTGGGGAGCGGTTCGCGCAGGCGGTCGAGGCGGCGGCTGAGACAATCGCGCAACATCCACTGCAATTTCCCGTCGTCTACCGGAGCCGTCGCCGCGCGGGAGTGCGGCGCTTCCCCTACGGAATATTCTTTGAAGTCCAAGAGGACAGGATTGTGGTTATCGCGTGCTTCCACGGCAGGCGCGAGCCCAGGCGTTGGCAAATACGGTAATTGAGGTCACCCGGCACAAACCAAGAAATCTGTACGCTGTGTCACTCACTGGCCTTGAACTTCGCGACGATTGCGGTTATGTCGTCGTGCTGTTCCTGAGGGGCGAAGCGTCGGACGCCGTCCACGATTGCGGCCAGCAAAGCCTGGCACGACAGTTCCCGATGTTGCCGCAGCGCTTCAATCAGAAGCCGCTCGCCAAATTCTTCTCCTCGATCGTTACTGGCTTCGGTGACGCCGTCGGTGTAGAGCGCGAGCACGTCGCCGGGAAAGAGCTCTTGCTCCTGCATCGAGCAATCCCATTCGCTGAAGAGTCCCAGCAGCATGCTGTTCGACTCAAGCAGCTCAACGCTGCCGTCACTTCTCAACAAGAGGCCCGAGAGATGTCCGCAATTGGCGTAACGCAAGCGGCGCGTCGCGTTGTCGTAATCGGCAAACAAAAGAGATGCGTAGGCACTGTCGCTGGTGTTGTCATAGAACAGGCGGTTCACGGATCTGAGCAATGCCTCGGGCTGATCGACGGCCAACGACGACTGGCTCCGCAGGCTGGCCTGGAGATTGGCCATCAGCAGGGCGGCGGCGATCCCCTTGCCGGAAACATCGCCGATCACTAGTCCCAGACGTTCCGGCCCGAGATTCAAAAAGTCGAAATAATCCCCGCCTACTTGGCGAGCCTGGAGGCAGATACCTGCGTACTCCACGGTCTTCAACTCCGGTTGAATCTGCGGAAACAACCGCGCCTGCACTTGCCTGGCTATTTCGAGTTCCTGTGCGACGCGCCGTTCGGCTTCGAGCTTTTCGGCCTGCTCCTTCCGCTGCGACTCCAGGCTTTGCCTCACCTCATCGAATCCTTCCAGGCCAAACGCGTTCCCGTCCGGATCTTCGAAGCGTGTGTAGGTCCCGCCCCATCCTGGCGTCTCCGGCGCAAATAAGAAGCGAACCCCGCGTTCACTCCATTCCTTGTACGTGGCGTGAACATCTTCCGTCATAAAAAGAACCCAGCGGTAGCCGCCAATCAGCTTGTATTCGGGGCGGTCAGGCTTGGGCTCAACCAGCGCAAGATTGGCGCTACCGTCCGGAGGCGCCACTTCAATCCAACGGACGCCGGTGGGAAGGACCTGTTCTGTGATCAGTTCGAAGCCCAGTTGGTCGACGTAGAACCGCTTACTCACATCCAGGTCGCGGACGAAGACGACGATGTCCTGGATGCTCAGGTAGGGCTCTTCGCGTTCCGGGCGAAGCACGGTACGGTTCGCCCACGAGAGGAAGGGGTCGCTGGCCATCGGCGTGATTATAGTGCGCGGCCAACGCGAGTGATCCAGAATCAGACTACCTGGCGATCACGACCGTGGTGCAGGAACTGCTCAGCTTGGGCAGATCGCGGTTAGCGGCCATGCGGATCTCAAGTCGTTTGCTTTCGCCGCGTATGATGGGACAGTAGCTATCAGGCTGTAGTAGCGCGCCCTGCAAGCGCCGCCGTCCGGCGCATCCCCCGTGGCACGTCTCACGGAACTCGCACGGATTGCAGGCTTCAGGAAGTGTCCGTGCCTGCTCGAAGGGGGTTGAGCCCAGAATATTTACGCCGGCCGAGATCAAATCGGAAAGCGGCTCCCCCGATCCTGGCCAGTAGACGCAGGGCTGTGTCGCGCCTCTCGGTGTTACTCGGACGGTGCTCACGCCACAGCCACCCTGGAGCGGCGGGAGTCCAGCGATCGCACGAACCAGAGGCTCGCCAATCGCGATTACATCGGTCTCCTCGAATAGGCGCCGGAAGCCTTCCCAGTACTCTTCGTAGTTCAGGGCATAAATGTCCGATCGCACGGCTTGATAGACGTTCACTCGCAAAGGTGCGTCGAACGGTTTGGCGACTTGCGCCACATCCGCCAGACGCAGGTAGTTCGACTTCATCATGACCGCAACAATCGTCACGGGAATACGTAGCCTGAGACACCGTTCCGCCTGCTGGTGGATCAGATCCCAATTCCCTGCTCCGCGTTGCGTGTCTTGTTCTTCTTGCGTTGGGTAATCGAGAGAGAACTCGATGTCATGGAAGGCCTTTAAGTCATCGTCTTCGAGAACGGCAACGCTATGACCATTGGATGTGATCGTGAGTTTGACCGGTTGTGTTCGCAGGTAACCCAGAATCGCTTTTAATTCCGGATGCATCCCGTTCTCGCCGGTGCCGAGATTCACCGAACGGATCGGGAGTCGTTCCATGACGGACTTCACCTGATCTAGGGAGAGACGATCCGTGCGGGCCGGATCGCGGTAGCAAAAAGCGCACGCCAGATTACATTCGTTGGTAAGGCCGAGCCCCAGCGCAATACTGCCTTCGGGCGGCATCGCGCCCGTCGTCTTTGGCGACGAGGAGGACGACAACGGCGATGAAAACTGGCTTGCAGCGTTATTCATCTCGCGTCCTTCATCTGCCCGTCTCTCATCGACGGAGTTGCGTATTTTGCCAGGCACTGTGTGTAACGTGCAACGCGCGCGAACTCCGGCCGCCTGCCCAACTTACGCTCCAATTCGAATATCCGCCCGTAGTCTTCTGTGCGGGAAACTTGTGGCGGCAAATAGTCAGACACGACCCGCACGCCGAGCTCGGCGACTGCCGCTAGTGAGGCGTCCGCCATCATCGCCTGCAGGCTTTCTGTCGCAAATAGCCGCACCGGGCCTCCGTAGAGGGATTCATGCGTTGACTCAGCGGTGAGACCCAGTTCAGCGGCGGCCAAGTCACCGTCTTTTATCCCGGACTTTAACACTTCACCTGCCTGGTTCCGCACCAACACCGAGATTACGCCTGCCGGATTTCGCAATACGCGGACCGCAGCCTGCAACACAGCAACAGGGGCGTCGACATACTCCAGGACATTGTGGCAGACCACTACATCGAACGAACCAGCGGGGAACAAGCTTGCCAACTGGGCGGCATCACCGTGTTTCAGGGCAATTCTATCCGCGACTCCTACCTTTAGCGCGGCCTGCTTGGCGAGATCCAGCATCGGTTGGGAATTGTCCAGCACGGTTGCATGAAGGCCCAGCTGCGCAAGGCGTATCGCGAGGACGCCCGTACCGCCGCCAATATCGAGCGCTACCAGAGATTGTTTAGATGGTGGGAGAAGGTCCTGCAAGTTGGCAAAGGCGAGGTCGAGGCGCAATCGACCCTCGGACGTCTCGAGGTAAGCGGCGTACTTCGCCGCGCCGGATCGGAATCGATCGAGGTCGTCATTGTTATTGACGGTCACTTCCTTGATGCGCGCCGAGGCAATGCCCTCCGATCGAGTAGGGTATCACCGACTTGCAAGTTCTGGGCTGGCACAGGTTCGCAAATTGGCTTCGGCGGCGCATCACGAGACCTAGTGTTTTTCTTGTCCCCCGAAAGGGGAGCCGGAAACACTATGGCGCCGTCAGTCCAATCGCGTGAGTCAGCTCATCCTGCGCCTGAGCGTAGTCGAGCTGTGATTGCAGCAGAAGAGTTTGCGCCTCAAATTCCTGCGCCGCAGCAGCGGCGGCTTGCGAGCGCAGATAGGCTCCCTGCTCCAGTTGTTGCGCCGAGACCCTCCGCGCCTCTTTCCGTACTGCCAGAAGTTCTTGAGAGACAGCGACCATCTGTTGTGTGCGTTCCAGTTTGTTGTAGGCTGTCTGTACCGTTACCTCAACTTCATCGCTGATGCGGGCAAGATTTTCTTTGGCCTGCGCCAACTGCGCGTCACGTTCGCGCAGCGTGGCCCGTTTCTTGCCCCCGTCGAACAAGTCATAGCTGAAGTGAACTCCGAACGTTCCGAAGTTACGCGCGAGAAAGGGGACGTTGTTCGCATAGCTGTAGCGCGCAAACGCTTCCACGTCGGGAATGTATTCGCGTTTCGCTGCCCGGACCCCCGCTGAAGCTTTTTCCACCACTGCGCGCGCTTCTGCGATTTCCGGATGCGAGTCCAGGGCGAGTTTCATACACTGCTCGCGCTGGCAACTCTCGGCCTGCGGCGGCACCTCGGGATCGAGCGCGACTTCAGCTTTGATCGGAAGCCCCACGACATCGTTAAACTGAAGGCGCAAGTCAGACAGTTGCAGCTCCGTAGTCAGCAGTTCCTGTTTCGCTTGCAGCGCCTGCGCGCGGCTCTCGATGAGATCGACTTCCAGCGTGCTGCCGTACTTGACTTGCTGCACTCGCTCACTCTTCTGCTCTTCGACCGCGCGAATCTTGGCCTCGATGGCTTCGTGCTGCGACTGGACGACCAGAATCTTGTAGTAAAGTTGACGAACTCTCAGCGCGACATCGTTCTCGACGCCGCGGGCCTTGCCGCGGCTCGCTTCCACTTCGGCGCGGGCAGCGTCATTCCCGGCCTTGATTTTGAAGAGCTGCGTAAGCGGCTGGGTCAGGCCGGTACCGCTGACGGTGAAGTCTCGCCCTCCTTGATTAAGGATCGTTGACCGTGTTGGAATTCCGCCGCCCAATGAGCCAGCTGGAATCTCGATCAGTTGAGTGTCAGTCACGTGGGCGAACAAGCTGTCGTTGCGGAGCACCGGCAAGTAAGCGCTTCGTGCAGCTTCCTTGGCGTGCTGTTCTTCTTGGACGTGCAGTGTGGCAATCCGGACGACGTGATTGTGTTTTAACGCCAGTTCGACGGCTTCGCGGAGACTGATGGTGCGTGGTGGCAGTGATCCAGTTTGCTGCCCCAAGGCAGCAGTTGCGCCTGCGAAAAAGCAAGCAACTACTGCTATCCAGGGGCGGAACAGGCAAGTCCGCGGATTGACATCGGCGTTCATGATTTCGCCTCCGGAGGCGTAGTCAGATGTTCCTGAATTGCGATCAGGTCGCCATAGTTCAGCGGAGACCTGCGCAGCAGGGCGACCAGCACCAGCGAGACAACGCACGCCCAGGCCACCAAGTAAAATCCGTCATTGATGCTCAACGTGTAAGCCTGGAGGCGCAGGCGGCCAGCGATGACACCAGCGGCCCGTCCAGCTGCACCTCCGATGCCGGAAGATTTTGAAAACAGCCCGGCGGTCAGTTGGTGGATATTGGCATCCGTGACCCAGTTCCCGCTTTGCACGTGCAGTCCAAGAAGGTTGGAATGTAACTTCTCTCGCTGTGCAACGAAGTGTTGCATGTACACCGCGCCCAGATTTCCGCCAAAGAGGCGTACTGTGTGAAAGAAGGCAGAGAATGTCAGAATCAACTGCGGCTTCGATAAACCTCCCGAAAAAATTCCCTGCAAGATAATCGTTCCCACTAGTCCAATAAAAGCAAACGCCTGTCCAAGTCCCATCAGCAACTCCGTGCTGTAGTAATTCGAGGCCGACCACGCACTGGTCAAATCCGCGTTCAGATAGCAAGCAAAAGCCATACACGCAAACCCAGAAGCCATGAGCAGGCGCGAGTCCAATCCGCGCGCCAGCAGAAGCCCCGCCAAAAGGGCCAAAAGAATCAAGGGAAGGGCGCTCCAAACCACGGCTGGCCCGATCTGATCGGCTTCGAAACCGTGGATCGACAGGGACATGGGGATAAGGATGATGGTTGCGACCAGGCAGAAGCGAAACGTGAACAGTGAAATGCCAAGCAGGCTCGTGTTCCACTGCCGCAGATAGGGCACATCCACCAGGGGATTGGGACTGCGCAAACGGCGCACGATGGCGCAGATAACAAAAATCAGACCCCCGAAGAACAGGGCGTTGAAGACGCCGGAGCGCCACCAATCGATCCTCTCACCTTGATCGATCGCCGCGTAGAGCAGCGCCAATCCCGAGCTCCAATAGAGAAAGCCTGCAAAGCTGGGCGGCGTACCGGATTTTTTTGCCGCGGCTGGCTTCGGGATTCCGAAATAAATGCACAGCATCATGAAGGCCGTAATCAGGGTGGAGTTCCAGAACATCCAGTGCCAGGAGAGATGGTCCCGATACCAGCCGTAGAGAGAGGGAGCAATGTTGACGGCGCCGTCCACAAAGGTCGCGT
>Ga0210402_10001682_pt1 | contig 22539 bp, 15 predicted proteins | sample IncBWC7MmetaG_FD_161055 | JGI IMG/M metagenome (GOLD analysis project Ga0210402, IMG submission 161055) | Forest soil microbial communities from Barre Woods Harvard Forest LTER site, Petersham, Massachusetts, United States - Inc-BW-C-7-M | ecosystem: Environmental > Terrestrial > Soil >... | reverse complement strand
GGTGTAGCTAAGGGCGCAGAACAAAGTACGCAAGCAGAACCCAATATGGCGCAGCGGGCTCAAAAACTGTTTACAAAGAAAAAATCAATATACCTGAACCTAAATTCTAGAACCTGCATAAAGCGCATCTTTCTTAGGGGCGCAAATCCTTTCGAATCTGCAACAAACAATCGGCAACGAGCTTGCTGTAAGGAGTGCATTCGACCCAGGTCGCAGTGGGGTTTTGTGTTGGCGGGCGATTTCTTTCCCTTCCACATTTCTCTCTGAAGAACGTGACCGGGCTGAATGCCGGGCGCAAGGCCATGGCAGATACCAACGGAGGTGGATGGTGAGATTTTGTTTCTTCAGGAAGAGCTTCTTCGCGATGATCGCGATACTCGTCGCAACGGCAGCCGGCTACGCGCAGGATACAGGCTCCTTGCATGGAACGGTAACCGACCCGAACGGTGCCGTGGTTGCCGCAGCAAACGTGCAGATCACTGAGGTCAGCACGGGGACAGCCCGCAGCGCAGATACGGACAACAACGGCAGTTTCAGCTTTACGCAGGTCCGGCCCGGAATCTATTCGGTCGCGGTAACTCACGACGGATTCCGCAAATATCAACGGGACAACGTCACTGTGCTGGTTGCCTCTCCGACTGGAGTAGACGTGCAGCTCGTACTCGGCGACGTAAAAGAAACCATTACGGTCGAAGCCGGAGCCATGCCCACTTTGAATACAGTTGACGCGACCGTTGGCAACCCGTTTGACGAGAAAGAAGTAAAAGGTCTGCCTTTTGCTGCCCGTAATCCCGTGAACCTGCTTACGCTGCAACCGGGTGTGACTGTGACCGGTCAATCTGACACGGATAAAACATTTCTCGGTTCTCCGCTACGGCTGGATGAAAAGGATGGCGTCGTCAACGGCGTCCGCAGCAACCAGAGCAACATCACGCTGGACGGAATCGACGCCAACAACTGGGAAACGCAAGCCGCGTTCACCAGCGCACTTCCGCTCACACTCGATTCGCTTCAGGAGTTCCGCGTCATCACGACGAATGCCAACGCTACCGATGGGGATGCAGGTGGAGCGCAAGTCTCGCTGGTCACAAAAGGCGGCACCAACGACTTTCACGGCAACGTGCGCTGGCTCTATCGCACCAGCGGCACTTCCGCCAACGATTTCTTCAACGCGCAATCAGGCCTGCCGGTAACCAAGCTGGTGAGAAATATCGGCGGCGCATCTCTGGGCGGGCCGGTGAAGAAGAATCGTTTGTTCTTCTTCCTCGATTATGAATTGCGCAAAGAAGCCAGCGGCGAACAGGTATCGCAGCCTGTGCCCAGCGACGATCTGAAGCAGGGCATTCTCAAGTACGTTTCCACTACGGGCCAGACAATTACGCTGAATCCTTCGGACATTCAGAACCTGGACCCGGCACACATTGGCGTGAATCCAGCGATGCTCAGCTACCTCAGCCTATTTCCGACGGGTAACGACGTTTCTCAATCGTCGGACGGGGGACTGACCAACTCGGCTTTCCGCTTCAACGCGCCCGTGGCCCAGGACAACAACATCTATACCGCGAGAGTGGATTACAACCTGACGGCGAGCGGTTCCCAATCCCTTTTCTTCCGCGGCTCTCTCGGTGACATCAAGGCGGATCTGATTCCTGCTCAGTTTCCGGGGTTGGCGCCAGATTCCACGCTGTTGAACAATAGCCGCGGATTCGTCATCGCCTATAACGCGCAGCTGAAGCCAACGGTGATCAACTCTTTCCGATACGGATTGACACGGCTCGGGGTCGATCAGTCTGGCGCCAATGGCCCAGGGTTCGCCCTGCGTAATCTCAATGCCACGGCAAATTTCCAATTTGAGAATTTCAATCGCGCCGTTGCCCGGCAGATTCCGACTCACGAACTGAAAGACGATTTGAGCTGGCTCCGCGGCAAACATAACTTTCAGATGGGCGGTTCCGTTCGCTTCACGCGTTCTCACCGGCTGGATAATACGCTGACTTATCCATTCTTCCAGGTAAATACGGGCACTTGCGTAAACCTGTGCCGCGATGCCTTTTCGGCATTGACGAACGACGGCAACCCCAACAACGATCCGGTTGACCCGGACACGTTTAATCAATCGTTCCTCTATCTACTTGGTTCGGTCACACAGGCCAATGCAACGTTCTTCGTGGACCCGAAGAACAGCTCGTTCCTTCCGGCTGGCACGGCGCCAAAGCGCGTGTTCGCGGAAAACGGCTACGAAGGATATTTTCAAGACAGCTGGAAAGTCAGGAGCAACGTAACCGTGACCCTCGGCTTGCGCTACAGCTATGACACGCCGGTTTGGGAGGCCAACGGCGACATGGTGAATCCGACTATGGACGTGCAGACGTGGTGGAATCAGCGGCTCAGAGACATGAACGCTGGTGTGCCTTCCGACGCTTCGCCGGATCTTTCCTTTGCGCTCTCTGGCAGGGCTAACAACAAGGACGCGTGGTGGAAACCGGACCGCAATAACTTTGCACCTCGTGTGGCTGTTGCCTGGAGTCCGAACTTCAACAATGGTTTGCTCCATGCACTATTCGGTGGCGCCGGCAAGACTTCCATTCGCGCGGGAGCGGGAATCTACTATTCGCGCATGGGCGGAGCTATCGCCGCCGATACTGATGTGAACGGTTCATTCGGCCTGGCGGACAGCCTGGTCAATGGCGCCGGACAATTCACAATGAAAAATGCGCCGAGATTTTCCGGATCGTGCAACGCGACCTCCTGTTCCGGATTGCCGGACTTGAGCCTATATTTTGACGCTCCTACGTCGGCAACTTTTCCGGCCGTGCCCGCGGCGAACTTCAAGAACCTCGGATTCCTCGTGGACAACAATCTTAAAACGCCGTATTCCACGAACGTTACCTTCGGCATCCAACGCGAGTTGGGTAAGGGTTTTGTTCTTGACGTTGGTTACGTCGGGACGTTTGGGCGGAAACTCACCATCAAAACGGACCTTTCGCAGATGTATGGCAACTTCAAAGATCCGGCTTCGGGACAGACATTGTGGGGCGCTTACAATCAGATCGTCGATCTGATTGGCAAAGATCCATTCAATCCAAAAACTCCTGTCTCAGCGGTTCCTAACATCGCGTTCTTCGACAACCTGTTGCCGAACCTTCCGTCCTTCCTGGGCAAACCAGGAGATACGCCGACTCAGGCTTTCTATGAGCTGGCATCATCCTTCGCGCCAGATTGGGGAGATGCCCTCGCATTCGGCATCGACACTGTTGCCGGCGGCGGGGCAGGCAGCCCTTGGAACACGACTGTGGATCCACAGCAAGACGGATTCGTTCTCTACCAGCGCCAGTATCAATCGCTGCCAGCTTGGGTAAATTGGGGCTCTTCGACCTATCACAGCTTGCAGGTTGGCGTTCGCAAGAACAGCCGCAACGTAACCTTCGGCGTAAACTACGTTTATTCCAAGTCGATCGACAACGGCTCCGCGCCAGAAAATGCGGACTTGTTCTCGCAATCCGGCCTCTTCGCACTCAACGGCCAGATTGCGAATCCACTGGATCCGCGGGGCAGCCGTGCGCGGTCGGACTTTGACCTGCGCCACAACTTCAACGCCTACTGGCTGACTGCTTTGCCTTTCGGGCGTGGCCAGCACTTCCTCTCTGGAGCCGGCAAGGCGCTTCAGGCCGTAGTCGGCGATTGGCAGTTTGCAGGCTCGTTGCGCGCGCGCTCCGGTTTCCCGATCACGCCCGGCAACGGCTTCAACTTCCCAACCAACTTCGAGCTCACGCCTCCGGGAACGCTTCTGGGGGCAATCCATACGCACGTCACCAAGACCGACAAGAACGGTTTCCCAAATCTGTTCGGCAATGATCCGGATGCCGTAGCGGCTCTTCTGGACTTCACGCGGCCGGGCGGTTCGGGAACCCGAAACGGTTTGAACGGTCCTGGATATTTTTCGACCGACATGACCGTCACAAAGGGCTTCCGTATGCCGTGGAGCGAAAAACAGCAGATCATCTTCAGCGCTGCGGCTTACAACGTGTTCAACAACGTCAACTTCAGCGAACTGTTCGTGCAGGGATTGCAACCGCAACCCGGCCCGACGTTCGGAAGGTTTAATGGAACCACGAACAGCCTCGCTGGCCACAATAGCCGTGATATGGAATTCGGGCTTCGGTTCGAGTTCTAGTCGGATCACTTAGGGAAAAAGGCTCCCGGATTTTTCCGGGAGCCTTTTTGTTGCAGGCGTTGCCAGTTCCACCGTCGTTTGTTCCAAGCGGAGCAGGGGTTGCTCGCTCATCGTTTGTCCAATGGGATGACGAATTTCAGCGCGGTATGCGTTGGCGAGAAGCCGACGACCTTTACGTCCTTCAATCCTGCTTTGCGCCCCGTGCCGATGACATCCACTTCAGTCAACTCCTTGCGGCCTTTCGGATACACAATCCAGAGGGCAACAGAGCCCTTCATCACTTTTGCAATATTGGTAGTCTTCGCCAAGTCCTTCTGCGTTCCGGCGAGAAGAAAAATCCATTCTGTGTCTTTTTCGATGGTGCCACATTCAAAGTCGGGTGACACTTTTTCAAGTTCAGCCTCAAACTCCGGTTCAGGCTTGCCAATCACCGATACTTTCGCACCTTGCTTTACCCCGAGTTTCTCCATGCGCGATTTCGGATTCAAAATCTTATGCGCCCATTTTTCAGCGTAGGGTCCCAGCTGGAAAACGACGGCACCATGTGGCGATTGCACGTGAAGTTCGCCGTCCACGGCTTTGACTGATTTCATTTGAGCGAATGGAATCTTCAACCGCAGAGCTTCGCTACGAAAAATAATTTCGCTCGTCTCCAGTAGCGCCTTGCCCGCCACTTTCTTCCCGCCGCTTTTCACTGTGCACTTTGCTTCGTTACCCACGTTTCACCTGCCTTTACTGCCCGCTTACTTGGTTTCGACACAAGGCTAACCTCTTCCGAGTCCGCCCCGTTAAACTAGTTGGTTCCGCCCATGTCTTCAACCGCTACAGCCGCCGCTCCGCCTCGAACTGACTGGTCGCTCATCTGGGCGCAGCGCGGTTTCCGCTATTTTTTCTTTGCAATGTTCATTTCGCTCTTCGGCAGCGGCATGAACTTCGCCGGCGTCAGTTGGTACATCCTCGCCGCGACACATTCTACCGTGAAGGTCAGCTGGCAGGTGATTGTCGCCATGGCCCCGGGCCTGCTTGTGCCGTTCATCGGCGGTGTTCTGATCGATCGCTTTGACCGTCGCTATCTCGGCGTAATTCTTGATTTCATTCGCGGCGTCGCCGTGCTCGGCACCGCGTACATTGCCTGGCACGGCCACCTCGCGCTGTGGCATCTCTATGCGATTACGTTGGTCACTGGAATGGGCTCGGCGATGTACTGGGCCAACGTCAATTCCCTGGTGCAGGAAGTCATCCCCGCGAGCCAATATACCGGCGCGAACGCTGCCGTCCTTATCGGTGTGCAAACAGGAATGCTTTTCGCGGGGGCCTTCGTCGGATTTATTTACGATCGCGCGGGCATCGCGGGCATTCTTGGAATTGACGGCCTCACCTATTTCGTATCCGCCTGGTGCCTCTTCCAGATGCGCCGCGGGTACGTTTCGCCGCGCGACTATCTCGCAAAATATCCTCGCGAGTTTTCTGAAGCTACGGAATCCACGGCAGAGGCGCTCGAAACCGGAGAAATTCCGGAAATTGCGGAGGCAGGCCTTTCGCTCGCCGTCTATTCCGATTTGAAAGAAGGGTTCGCGTATCTGAAACAACAGCCCACGGTGCGAGTGCTCGGAATCACCCATTCCATTTTGATGGGAGGAATCGTCAGCGCCAACGTATTGCTCGTGGCGCTTGCGGCCGATGTACTGCGCTCCGGACCGCGCGGCTTTGGCTATCTGGAAGGCGGCTGGGGACTGGGCGCGCTTCTGGGTGGACTGCTCGTAAGCCAACTGCCCCAGCATTGGCGGCTCACGCTGTATGGCCTATCTCTTGCCGGCCTGGCCGTAGGCCATGTCCTGATGCCGTTTCTGACATTTCTCGCGGCCGCCGTTTTCTTCCAGGTTCTCTTTGGATTTTTCCGTGCGCTTTCAGGCGTAGTCGGCCAAGCAACGATAATGACCATTGTGCCGCGCCATTTCATGGGTCGCACGCAATCCGCTATCGCCATCCTGACGACCGTTCTGCAAATCCTCATGAGCTTCGCGCTCGGCTGGGTCTCTTACAAATTTTCGCTGGTCACAGGCTTCGCCCTGCTCGCACTCATGTATGTGGGTGGAACGCTCTCCGCGTTCCGCGCCCGCCAACTGATTCGCTGACCGAGAGAATTTGCATTAAACTCAGATGGAAGCCTGTTCCGCGGCGAAAACATGGAAATCCTTACAGTTGAACCCTTCTTGAAGTATTTTTCCGGAATCCGCGAACGCACCATGCGCGTCGCCCGCTGCATCCCTCCGGACAAGATCGATTGGTCCTGCTCGCCGACCGCGTTTACTTTCGGCGATCTGCTTCGCCACCTCGCCGTCACCGAGCGGTACATGTGGGCCGAAAGTGTTCAGGGCAAACCGAGCCGTTACACTTCCCACGGCAAAGAGCTTGCCGACGGCTACGAAAACATTCTCGCTCTCATGGAAAAGCTACACGCCGAATCACTGGAGATTTTTTCGCGCCTGTCCGCAACCGATTTACAGAAGAAGTGCCCCACTCCGGGCGGCGTGGAAATCCAGACCGCAAAATGGCTCCGCGCCATGCTCGAACACGAAGCCCATCATCGCGGCCAAATTTACTTGTACTTGGGAATGCTTGGCGTGCCCAGTCCGCCTCTCTTCGGCTTAACGAGCGAAGAAGTCCGCTCTCGCGGCACGGCCAAGTAATTCGAAAGAGGGAAATCCCCTCGTTCACGCAGGTTTGGTTTCCGGGTTCTCCGGTGCGGAAATTTGCATACCCTTGCCGCCGAGAAGCTCCACGGCGGATTGGTACAGTTTGTTGCGCAGTTGATAGCGCTCGTTCGCCCGTGTTACGTAGCGCACCTGCACGTCAATGCCGCCCGCTCCCGGCCGTACATTAATCGACGGCGTCGCGCTGATCGAACCCACATCCCGCGTACCCGCCGCGCGCTGCCATTCGACCTCTGCTTGTTTAGTGCTGTCCTGCGTTGCTTCCATCACTTTCTTCTGAATTGCATCCACGAGCGGAAATGGATCGCGCCCCGAAGGAATTGTGATCTGCAATTCATCCCAGAGCCATTGTCCAGACGTCGAAAAATTAAAGTAGTGCCCTTCGATGGCGAAACTGTTCGTGAACGTCACACGGCGGCCAGTCGGATGGCCCGAATCAGTCCAGTTCCCGGTTTCGAGTAGCACCGTATGGAACATTCCCGTTTCTACAACTTCGCCAGTAACGCCATTGATCTCCACCCAATCGCCCAGGCGGATTCCGTTCTTGCCCATCAGGACGAACCATCCCAGGAATCCGATGATGAAATCCTTCATCGCTACGGTCAGACCCGCGGTGGCCAGGCCAATGAAGGTGCCCAACTGCGTCGGCGGCCCCAGAATCACGAGCAGGACGAGGAGCACGGCGAGCACCTGTAGGGTTACGCGCGTGACCGCGCGCAGTGTTTGTATTTGCCGACGATCCATCTTCAGTGTGCCGAGCAATTTTTCTAGCCACGTGTTAAAGAAAATTCCCGCGAGGATGACCGCAAGTAGAATCGCCACGCCAGTCAACCCGCGCCGCAACACCAGCGCTTGCCGAGTTGCCACCAGTCCGATCCACTGCGTGTACGTATCTGACAGATCCTTCTCGTTGTCCGCGCGCCTATCAAGGCTCGCCAAGTTTTGCTGGTCGTTCGCAATTGCGCGCGTGGTCGCCAGTGCTTCCTTTGCTTCGTCACGCGTCCGGCTCTTTCGCATCTTGCTCACAACTGAATCCGCCGCCGCGTCGTCGGTCCCGGCCTCCAGTCCGGCCAGCGTCGAATGCGAGGCGAGATCCGGCGAATTGAATTTCTCAGCGTCAATCTGCGCGGCAAGTGCTTTGTGCTCTTCCGCTGCTGTTGCGGCCGCCTCATCCGCCTGCGTCTTCGCGGTGCGCAGCAACTTCATCTTTTGCCGAAGCGCCGACCACTGCTGATAGCGGTAGATCAGCCCGTCCCGATCCTCGGCCGTCGCGGGAAACAACTTCTCCGTATCCTTTGCGAACTGATCGTTCCCCTGCGCATCTTTTCTATGCCATTTGTCCTCGTGCAGCTGGCGCTGTTGTTGGAGCAGGCCCATCTGATTCGCTCCTGCCTCCGTCAAATCGTCCTGCGCATCTTGCACTTCGCTCGTTGCGATATCGAGCCCGGACTTGGCAAGGCTCAGCTGATCGTTCAGCGCGTCCTTTCGCTCTCCGGTGGCTTTCGTAGTCTCAGCCGTCAGTTCAGTTACTTGTTTTTGCAGACTTGTCTGGAGTTTCTGCGCCTTTTGCAGCCGCTCCTGGATCGCCTTTGCTTCCTCGGTTAGGGCCGGCGGATGCGCATTGGCTTCCCGCATTGCGATATCGAACGCGAGATGCAACTCGCGGTCCGACGTCAACAGGCCATCCTCCGACAGCTTCTGTTCGTCGCGAGTATCTGCCATCGCAGCCAGTTGTCGGGCCGTGCGAAACGCCGACCGGTCCACCAGTTGTGCCTGAGTGACTTTTTTCGCACTCGCATTCGCCGCGTTCGCGGATTCGCCCGCGCGAACAATCCCATACACTGCGGCTCCCAGACCCGCGAGCAAAACCACCGTCGCCACTTTTTGTGCCGTTCTCATGCTCAGTTTCTCTCCGCTGCCCTAAGTATGCACCGAACCCGCAATCGACCCACATAAAACAAAAACGCCCCCGATGCTGGCTGGGGGCGTTTTTGTTTCACAACTCGGTTCTTTCTATAGGTAATCGCGCGATGGGCCTTCGAGGAAGGCACGCAATTTGCGCGACCGCGAAGGATGCCGCAGCTTGCGCAGCGCCTTCGCTTCAATTTGTCGAATGCGCTCGCGTGTGACCGCGAACGACTGGCCAACTTCTTCCAGTGTGTGCTCGCTGCCGTCATCAAGGCCAAACCGCATCTTGATGACTTTTTCTTCCCGCGGCGTCAGCGTCTTCAGCACGGACGAAGTCTGTTCCTTCAGGTTGAGGTTGATAACTGCATCCGACGGCGAAACAACAGCCTTGTCTTCGATGAAATCGCCGAGATGCGAATCTTCCTCTTCGCCAATTGGAGTTTCGAGCGAAATTGGCTCCTGCGCAATTTTCAGAATCTTACGCACCTTGGACACCGGAATGTCCATGCGCTTGGCGATTTCTTCGCTGGTCGGTTCGCGCCCGAGTTCCTGCACAAGCTGGCGGCTGGTGCGCACCAGTTTGTTGATCGTTTCGATCATGTGTACAGGAATACGAATCGTGCGCGCCTGGTCGGCAATCGCGCGGGTGATGGCCTGGCGAATCCACCAAGTCGCATACGTCGAAAACTTGTAGCCGCGGCGCCATTCGAACTTGTCCACGGCCTTCATCAAGCCAATGTTTCCTTCCTGAATCAGATCCAGGAACTGCAAACCGCGGTTCGTATATTTTTTCGCAATGGAAACGACCAAGCGAAGGTTCGCTTCGATCAATTCCTTCTTCGCTTGTTCGGCTTCCGCTTCACCGCGGTGAATGAACGTCAGCGTGCGCTTCAGCTCGGTCAATCCGACTTCGCTGGCCTCTTCGATGTCCTTCAGCTCGGACCGGCGCGTGCGCAATTCTTTCCGCGCATCCGCCGCGACGTCGCCTTTGGCCATGTCCACGCGGCGTTCAAGGCGTCCCGCTTCGCGTTCGAGCGACTGCAAACGCTCGACCGTGCCGCGCATCTTGTCGATCAGCCGCTTCTTTTCGAATGGGTTGAAGTCCAGGTCGCGAATTTCGAGCGAAATTCCCACGCGCGTCCGCGCCACGGCCCACTTCGCGCGGATGTACGGTCGCTTCTGCGACTTCAGCGTCTTGTCGAATTTCACGGCCTGCTTTAGCGCCGTGTCGTAGAGTTTCGCGATCTTCTCAATGTGCTTGAGTGTCTGCTTCGTCTTGTTCGCGATTTTTTCTTCGGTCAGCTCTTCATCGTCGAACTGGACGATTTCCTTGATGGACCGCGCGCCTTTGCGCAAATCTTCGCCGACCGCGATCAATTCCTTGATCACGATGGGCGAACGAGTGATGGACTTCATCACGACAAGCTGGCCGCGCTCGATGCGCTTCGCGATGGCGACTTCGCCTTCGCGCGTGAGCAATGGCACGGTGCCCATTTCGCGCAAATACATACGCACGGGGTCGTTGGTTTTTTCCAGGGAACCCGGAGTCAAATCCAGGTCGCTGCTGCCTTCATCGGAGTGCGCATCGTCCTTCACATGCGCATCGCGCTCGGCGCCTTCCACGGAAAGCTCTACCGCACGAGCCGCTTTCGCGGAGGCCTGGTCTTCGTAAATTTCAATGCCGTTGCGTTCGAACGTCGTGAGCAAATCGTCGATCTCTTCCGAAGAATGCACTTCGGCAGGAAGCGAATCGTTCACTTCGTCATAAAGCAGATAGCCGCGCTCTTTGCCCAATGCAATCAGCGCGCGTACTGCCTCGTATTTCTCTTCAAGAACCTGAGCCACTAATTCCTCCCGCTTCTCAGAAACCGTTGCTTAAACACACCAATGGCCTAAACGGGTCAAATTTCCACGTTGATACACATGCAGAGGGACGCGCGCTTGCACGTTTGGGGGAGGTTCCCCTGTTCACTCAAGAATTTTGTGTGAAGCTATATGCGCCGCGCCCGCTGCTCTTCGCATTACCGTACGTTGCCCGCCATCACGCCACGGTGGCCGGTTCCTGCCGCTAACACTCTAATATAGATGCAGTTAGGGGTGGTTCCGTTACCCGCGAAACCCTATTACGCTACACGCGTAAGTCCCATTCCGTCAATGTTTTAATTGTGGATATCTGTGGGAAACGTGAGTGGGCTTAGCCGCTCGCTGCCAAACGGCGCATTAATGCCTGTTTTTTGGTTAAAAGCTCCCTCATGGCTGGGCCCGTGGGATTGGCTTCAATGCCTCGCTGGACATCGGCCAATTCGCGTTCCACTTGCTTCCGCGCAAGCGCTTCCATACAGCTTTGCGCCTCTTCCCAAGATCCTTCCTGAGCCTCTTCGAACAGGATTTCAAAGAGAACGCGGCGATCACGCTCCTCCAGCATCGCTCCGACCTCCGACGCCAGGACTCGCTCTCCGGAAAGACTCGCGACGATCAGCGCCGCGAAGACTTTCTCCGTTTCGAGGCCGTGATAAAGCTGCGCGTTCTGCAATTGCTGCGCAAGCTCGCGACGGAAGTCTTCGGCTTCGGCGAGCATGCGAATCAGGCGGCGCTCGACTTGCTTTGCAGAGCTGCCGACAAGCTCGGGCTGGGTTTTCACTTCACTGCGACGCTCGGCGGCCGCTTTGCTCAAGGCAGCTCGCAACACCGGCTCTTCGAGACGTAGCTGCTGCGCAATGCGCGTTGCCCACTCGGAACGTAAGATGCGGTTTGGAACTCTTTGTACGTACGGCAATAAATAATTTACCGCGCGAAGTTTGCCTTCGCCCGTCGTCAGATCCATCTGGCGCGCACGCGAGATCAGATAATCAACGTATGGCGGCGCTTCCTTGAGCTGCTTCTGATACGCGTCCGCACCTTTTTCGCGGATGAACAAATCGGGGTCGGCCTTTTTGTCGCCGATGGCAGGGAGCGCAAGCACGCGCACTTCGAAGTCCTGTTCCAACAATGCGGAAAGAGAGCGCTCCGTTGCGGCTTGGCCAGCAACATCCGGGTCGTAATTGACCACGACTCGCTTTGTGAAGCGGCCCAGCAGTTTGATCTGTGATTCCGCCAGCGCCGTGCCGCAACTGGCAACCACGTTGCCGAAACCGGCGCGAGCCACGGCGATGGCGTCCATGTAGCCTTCGACGAGAATCGCAAAATCCTGACGACGCAAGGAATCCTTCGCGCGGTCGAGATGGTAGAGAACATTGCTTTTTGAATAGATCGGGGTTTCTGGTGAATTCAAATATTTTGGCTGGTCGTCGCCCAGCGCGCGCGCACCGAAGGCAACGATTTTCGCCGATTCATTAGCAATCGGAAACGTGATGCGCCGGCGAAACCGGTCAAATAAACGTCCACCGTTCTGATCGCGCGAAATCAACCCAGACTCAACAAGAAATTTCTCGTTGTATTTGATTTTCAGGTGCCGCAACAGCATGTCGCCGCCGCTCGGTGCATACCCGATGCCAAACCGGGAAATGGTATCTTTATCCAGCCCGCGGTCTTCCAGATAGGCACGCGCCGCTTTTCCTTCCAGAGTCCCTTCCAGTTGTTTGACGAAAAATGACTGCGCCTCGCGATGCATCTCCACGAGCACGGAGCGCTGCTGGTTCTCTTTTCGTTCTTCCGGTGAACGTTCCTTGGGCCGCGGAATCGCAATGCCGCACTTTTCCGCGACGATGCGAATCGCCTCCGGGAACGCGCACTTCTCCATCTCCATCACAAATTTGAAGACGTCTCCGCCAACTCCACAGCCGAAGCAGTGGTAAATCTGCTTCGTCGGATGCACCGCAAACGACGGCGATTTTTCCGCGTGGAACGGACACAACCCCGTAAAATTCGCGCCGCTCTTTTTCAAGCGCACGTATTCGCCCACAACCCGCACAATGTCGGCTTGCTGCTTAACCCGATCCGCGAATGATCCCGCTTCTGCCATTTAGCTATGACCGCAATTCTACAACCGTAATCGCTTTGCCACCGCGTTCCTCGGTCTCGAAGGAGCTTCGAGCCACAAGCGGCTGTGTTCTTAGATACTCCGCAAGCCCCTTCCGCAGAGCACCGGTTCCGTGGCCGTGAATGATTCGCACTTGCGGAAGATGAGCTAGAGCCGCGTCATCCAGAAACTTGTCCACTAGCTCCGTCGCTTGTTCCACCGTCATGCCGATCACGTTGATTTCGCTCCCGGCGGAAGTTTCCCGCGGTGCCGATTTCACGGAAACACCGGAAGGCATGAACGTATTGACACCTACAGGCTGCTCAATGCTGATGATCTCATCCAGCGCCACCTTCATCCGTAACGGCCCGGCTTCCACTTCGGCGGAATCCCCGTCAATGCGGCGAAAAATCAGCGGCTTGGCGAAACCGCGCACGCGAATCTTTGCCCCTGCCTGCAAACTCCCCGCCGCGACCGGCTGAAGATCCGCCTGCGTCACACCAAGATCCGCCTGTGACTCTGAAATCGTCTGCACAATCGTCGCGTTTAAGTCCTCTTTCGCGCCACTGCGGACATCTTGTAATTTACGGCGCGATGTTTTTTCTAGCTGGGCCCGCAGCTCGCGATCCTTTACAGCTTCCACAACGCTCGCAACATTCTGCTCGAAGCGCTTCTGCATATCCGCAAACTGCGCCTCGAGTTCCCCGATGCGTTTCTGCTGCCGCCCCAGCCATTCCGTTCGCAACTTCTTTCGCTCTTCTTTCATCGTGTGCCTCTCCTGGGTCATTTGCGCCTGCAGGCGGTCCAGCTCGTCGCGCGTGCGGTGGAGATAGGCAATCAAGTCGGCGGCTTCGAGCGACTCCGGCTCCATCAGCTCACGCGCCCGCTCGATGATTCGCGGCGTCAAGCCCAGTCTCCGCGCAATCGCAATTCCGCTTGACCCGCCTGGCACGCCCACCGTCAGCCGGTACGTCGGCCGCAAATTTATCTCGTCAAATTCCACGGCCGCGTTCACCACGCCCGGCGAAGTCGCTGCGTACGTTTTCAGCCGATCGTGATGTGTCGTGGCCAATACGAAACAATTCTTAGCGCGAAATTCATCTAGCAAAGCGACTGCGAGTGCAGCACCTTCTTCCGGTGCTGTTCCCGTGCCCATTTCATCCACAAGCACAAGTGAACTTGGTGTCGCCGATTCCAAAATGGATTTCAGGTTCAGCATATGCGAGGAAAATGTGGAGAGGTCCGCCGCAATCGATTGTTCGTCTCCTATGTCCACTAGAACGTGATCGAAGAGTGGCAACTTGGCGCGCTGCGCCGCCACTGGAATTCCACACTGCGCGGAAAGCACAGCCATTCCCGTGGATTTCAGCGCCACGGTCTTTCCGCCCGTATTTGGCCCGCTGATCACCAGCAATTTCTGGTCTCCGCCAAGCGCCAGCGTCATCGGCACAATCGGCCGGTTCTCTTTGCGGAGCTTGTCTTCCAGAACCGGATGCCGCAGCGCCACAAATTCCAGTTCCGCCCCGGATGAAAATTCGGGAATCACCGCATCGAAATCTCGCGCGAACCGCGCCCGCGCAAACGTGCTGTCCAGCTCCGCAATCGTTTCCACCGCCGAGACCAGCGGCCCGCGCACCATTCGCAACCGCTCCGTCAGTCCGCGCAAAATCCGAAAAATCTCTGCCGCTTCTTCCTCGGAGAACTGTACAAGCTGGTTGTTCGCCTCGACTGTCTCCAGAGGCTCCACGAACACTGTCTGCCCCGTGCCGCTTGCGCCGTGCACGATTCCCGGGACGCCGCGCCGTTGCTCGGACCGCACCGGAATCACAAACCGGTCGTTCCGCAGAGTGACATAGTCCTCGCCCGCTTCCGCGTTCCGTGCGCGCAATATCTGTTTCAGCGATTTCTGGATGGAGTCGCGTGTTTGCAAAATGTTCGCGCGAATCTTTCGCAATTCCGGGGAAGCATCGTCGCTGATTTCGCCCGTCGGCAGGATCGCGCGGCGAATCAGCGCCAGCACATCGCGAAAATCGATGACTGACTCCGCGCGCGCCGCGAGCAACGGAAATTTGTCCTCAGTGTCTCGGAACTGCTGCCGCAGCCAGCTCGCGGTATCCAAGAGCGAAGCAACATCCAGAAACTCCCCTGCCTCGAGCACCGTTCCCGGACCTTCGATCGTCGTCAGCCAGCGTTCCGGATCCGCCAGCGCCCCGAATCCCAGTTCTTTTCCAGCGCGCAGCCATTCGCGTGCTTCCCGAATCAGAGCAAATCCGCGCTCCAATTCTCTCCGATCCTGCGAAAACTCCAGCGCATCCAGCGCGCGCTTGCCCGGAGCGCACGTGGACCGTCCGCGCAGCAACTCGCGCAGCTTGTCGAACTCCAGGATTTCTTCTGCCGGACGAGACATAAATTTATTTTCCGAGCTTTGAAATCAAATGAGAGACGGCGTCCTCGCACGAATCGGCAATGTGCACCAGCCTGCCGTTCGCTTCGCCCCACGGCGCTGGATGCCCCAGCTCCACTTCGCGCACCCGTTCCAAAATTGGCGCCCAAAAATCTCCAATCACCGCAAACGGTTTACCCTCGATTACCGATTTGTTCAGCATCTCCCAAACCACCGCAAGTTCGACCAACGTGCCCGTGCCGCCTTTGCATGCAACAAATCCATCCGCCAGCTTGATCAATTCGAACAAACGCTCCTGCCACGTCTTCATCCGAACTTCTACGTCAATCCATGCGTTCACCTTAGGCTTGAAAAATTCCGCGGTCACTCCGTACGTTTTTCCGCCCGCTTCTTTCGCGCCGCGGGAGACTGCCTCCATCACACCGCCATATCCGCCGCTGCACACCGCGAATCCCGCCCGCGCCAGTTTCGCTCCCAGCGAGCGCGCATCGGCATAGTCCGCGTCGCCCTCATGCGGACGCGAACTCCCAAACACCGTGATGATTTTCTCGGAACTCACCAAGCTCATGTTATTCCGGGCGCTTGCAGCAACCCATCGGCTCCCCGCCAAAAACTTCAATCATCGCGGCGCTGATGGCATCAAGTGCGTCCGTTGCTTCGTGTCCTTTGCTTCCCATGTTGTTGCTCATCAACGAAAAAATCAGCCTCCGTCCATTTGGCAGCTCGGCATAACCGGACCGCGTACGGACGTGCTCGAGAGAACCCGACTTTGCATGAATGCGCATCGCGGCGGAAGAATTCTTCAAACGATCCTCCAGCGTTCCATCCAGACCCGCCACCGGTAGCGAATCGTAGTAGACAGAGAACCAGGTTTGCTTCGTGGCGTACTGCAGCAAAGCAACCAGAGAGCGCGGTGTTACCAAATCATGCCGCGAGAGCCCGGAGCCATCGGTTTGCACAACGTCTCCCGAAGCAATTCCGGCGTCGGCATAGAATTTCGCGGCAAGCGCTGCGTAATCTTCGCTCGTCAACGCTGAGCAGTCCTGCGGCACGCTTTCAACCTTCGGATGCAGGCACGATTCTTTCGCCGAGGTCCGCAGTAAATTCTCCGTATGCAAATTCTGGCTAATCTTGTTCACTAGCTTGACCGCGTCGCCAAGCGGCACGGAATTGTGCGTCGCAAGTACGACGCGATTTCGCACGTCGGGCGGATTCGTCGTGAGCGACTGCGCGCGTGCCAATCCATCCACCTTGACGCCGCGTTCCTCGAGCACTCGCTTCAGCATCACCGCCGCATGCAGCGCCGGTTCCTCTACCGCTAGCACTAGCTTCCGCGGCTTGGTTCTCGCGGGCAGCGTTCCGGTCAAAGTCACGGTATTCGAACCCGGCTCACGTTTCAGGGTCAGCTCCGGTTTCATTCCCGCGGCCGACGTCGTAACCAGATTATTCAAGATAAAATCCGTCGTCGCCGGCACGATCTCTGCAAGTACGACCGCGCCAGCGTTTTCTCCCGGCGTAAGTGTTAGTGCCACCGTGTTGTCATTCACTACGATCGAAGAAACCGCCGCGCCATACTCCCAAACCATGTCGTCAATTTCCCAGCCACTTGGGTACCGCTCACGCGGAAAGTACGAATCGTCGCCGACAACATCTCCGGCGATCTCTTTCACACCCGCCACAACAAGCCGATCCGCAAGCTCCGCGACTACTTTTTCCGGCGGCCCGTCAAATTCTTCTTTCCCATCGAAGGGAAATTTGCGGTTCGAAAGATTCGGGTCGCCGCGCCCCACAATGTAAAGTGGTCCCTCCACTTTTCCTTCGGGCGAAACGGCAGTTTGCGCCTCCAACGTCGTTCGAAAACGGTAGTCCGGTCCGAGCGTAGCCAGAGCCAGCGCCGTGGTGAACAATTTCATGTTCGAAGCCGGCACAAAATATTTGTCAGCATTCTGTTCAAACAAGATTTGGCCACTCTTTGCATCAACAACCAGGACTCCCCAATCCCCTTTGGCAGTCTGCTCTCCACCCAGAACGGCAGCTACGCGTGCCGCGAATTTTTGTTTGGCTGCCTCCGATTCCGTGGGCGCTCCTTGCAGTTCCTTCCTGGGTCCACCGCAACAAAGAGCATGTTTGCCATGGTCCTGTGCCCCGGCCGAAGGAACCAGGCTGCCCAGGATCATCGGAGCCAAATAGAGAACGAATTGCCCTGTACGAAACCGTTTTGGCACGACGAGTTTCCGCCTCCCGCTGGAAAATTCCGGAAAGCACAAGTATAGTCCATACGTTGAAGAACACTTCCTCCAGACCAGCGTTCGCCATGCGACGCTCACCGGCGGAAACTGGAATCGAAGGTTCACGAGCGCCCAGCTCATTGCCAAAGTCACCAAACAAAAAACGAAGACTTTAAGGAGAAGAGCACTATGAAGAAATTCGCAGCTTTGATCGCGGCCCTCGTCATTGTGGGAGCTCCGCTAGCGGCACAAGACAAGGACGACAAGAAGGAAGGCGACCGTTTGGAGAATTGCGGAATGGTCATGAAGGAAATCATGGACATTCCAGACGACATTCCCCAGGACCTGATTGATAAGGCGGAATGCATCATTATCTATCCCTCGGTACTTAAGGCAGCTTTTATCGTCGGCGGAAGCTACGGGCGGGGTGCAATGGTGTGCCGGACCGGCGAACACTTCACCGGCCCCTGGAGTGCCCCGACTATGATGGCGCTGGAAGGAGCCAGCCTTGGCTTCCAGCTTGGCGGCCAGGCCACAGATTTCGTGCTGCTGGTAATGAATCCCCGCGGCGCTCGCTCCATCCTGAGCAGTAAGGTGAAACTCGGCGCAGATGCTTCCGCGGCGGCAGGTCCCAAGGGCCGCAACGCGGAAGCCTCTACAGACGTAACCCTGCGCGCCGAAGTTTTAACGTATTCTCGCGCACGTGGCTTGTTTGCTGGTATTTCATTAGCCGGATCGACTGTTCGACCCGACAATGGTGCCAATGAAAAGCTCTACGGGAAGAAGATTGAAGCTACGGACATCATCTTCAAAGGGGCAGTCGCGGTGCCTCCCCCGGCCCAGCAAATGGTGGCGTACTTGAACCGCAAGTCACCCAAGAACTTGTCTGATCCCGAGTCGCTGAAGTAATCCGAACCGTTTATGCTTGACGAGGCCCTCCAGCATTTCTGGAGGGCCTTTTCTTTGGTTAATGGTTGACAAAATGCAATAACTGACCTACGGTCATAAATGACTATAGGCCATGTCTACCACTCACCACGATTCCAGTTTGGGTATGAGCCCTCCTGCCGTCTCTCCATCTCGCCGCGAGCGCCGCAGCGCCGAGACTCGCGAGCGCCTTTTTCGATCCGCCCTCCAACTCTTCGCCCAAAAGGGTTTTGCAGAAACGACGGTCGAAGACATCACGGAAGCCGCGGACGTCGGCAAGGGCACCTTCTTCAATTATTTCCCCAGCAAGGACCATATCCTCACGGCTTTTTCCGATATGCAGATTGGCAAACTTGAACAGGCAGTCGAAACGCTGCGCACTTCAGGGCAATCGTTGCGGGAATTCATGCACTGCCTCGTGCTGACGATGACGGAAGAGCCGATCCGAAATCCAGGGCTGATTCGGGCGCTTCTGCAAGGCTACCTTTCCACAACTCCGGTGCGTGAAGTGATGATCCAGAAACAGGAGCGCGCGCACAATTTGCACAAACTGATGATCGAGATTGGCCAGGCACGCGGAGAAATTCGCAATGACATTCCCGCCACGGAACTCGCCCATTTTTTCCGCCAAACCATTCTGGGCACGCTGCTGATTTGGTCCGTGACAGGAGACGCAACCTTGCGCCAGCGAATCGACTCCGCATTGAAAATTCTCTGGGGCGGGATTGCGCCGCGAAATTCCGCGGCGGACGCGAACGCAAATACTCCGAAGGACGCGGAAAGTGAATCGAGATGAAACGCAAACTCATCATCATCGTCGTAGTTGTGATTGCCGCCCTTACTGTTGCCGCCGTGTACGGCGGCTGGTTCAGCCACGACGCGAGCTTGCAAGGTTCCGGCACTGTGGAAGCGCGAAACATTCGCGTCGGCTCAAAAGTTGGCGGACGGATTTCGGAAGTGCTCGTGCGCGAAGGCGATCGAGTACAACCCGGACAGGTCCTGATTACCTTTGACGACAAGGAACTGGGAGCCTCTCTAGGGCAAGCTCGCGCAAACGCCGAGAAAGCGAAGCGCGGGTTCCGCCCGGAAGAAATTCAGGAAGCGCAAGCGGCCGCGGCTCAGGCCAAAGCAGACTACGAAATGCACCAAAAGGGATATCGAAAAGAAGATATTGCCGCGGCCCAATCCGACCTGGACCGTGCAAACGCGGACGAAATTCGTTCGCACCTCGATTTCCAACGCTACGACGCGCTCGCGCAAAAGGATCTTGTCTCCAAGCAGCAACGCGACACGACCGAAGCCAATTGGAAGATGGCGCTTGCGGCAAAAGAAAATGCGCAGCACAAGCTTGATGAATTGCAGCGCGGCTACAGGCCTGAAGAAATTGCCATGTCTGCCGCTCGCTATCAGCAAGCACAAGCAACACTGGAAAAATTCCAACGCGGCAATCGCCGCGAGGATGTGCAATCCGCGCAAGCCGAGATGTCCTATGAAGAAGCGCGCTACCGTGAACGCCAGGTGCTTGCTCCAAGTTCTGCCATCGTGGAAGTGCTTGATGTGCGCCCCGGCGATCTGATCGCGCCAAACACTCCAATTGCCACTCTCCTCGAAAGCGACCAGATTTACGTCCGCATCTACGTACCGGAAACCGAGCTATACAAGGTTGCGGTTGGTCAAAAAGCGCAGATTCGCGTCGATCCGTTTCAGAAACAAACTTTCGACGGCGTCGTGGAACAAATCAATCAACAAGCGGAATTCCTTCCGCGCAACGTGCAAACGCGCGAAGAACGCGTTCACCAGGTCTTCGGCGTAAAAGTCCGCATTGACGATCCATCGCATCGTGTTCTGCCCGGTATGGCCGCGGACGTGAAGCTAAAGCCATGAACGAACTCCCCACATCTGAAAACGGCCCGGCGATTGTCGCTGAAAACCTTGTTCGAAAATTCGGCAATTTTACCGCTGTCAATGACCTCAGCTTCCGCGTGGAGAAGGGCGAAATCTTCGGCTTCCTCGGCCCAAACGGCAGCGGCAAAACCACCGTCATTAAAATGCTCACGGGCTTGCTTCCGCTCAGCGGAGGAAATGCGCGCGTGGAAGGGCTGGATGTGCGAACCAGCGCTGACGAGGTGCGCGAGCGCATCGGCTACATGTCTCAAAATTTCAGTTTGTACAACGATCTGACCGTTCTCGAGAATCTCACGTTCTACGGGAGAATCTACAGCCTCCCGGCTGATCGTCTGAAGCGCCGCATCGATGAGATCGTGCAACTCAACGGCCTGGGTCCCTATGTGACGCGACTTGCCGCGCAGCTCTCCGGCGGGTGGAAGCAGCGCCTCGCGTTAGGCTGCGCTATGCTGCACGAACCAAAACTGCTCTTTCTGGATGAGCCGACGGCGGGCATTGACCCGGTCGCGCGGCGGCAATTGTGGGACCTGCTCTTCGAACTTTCCGCGCAGGGCATCACTTTTTTTGTCACTACGCATTACATGGATGAAGCCGAGCGTTGCAGTCATGTCGCCTACATTTATTACGGCAAGCTCATCGCGGACGGAACGCCCAATTCACTCCGCGAACTCCCGGAGGTTCAGCCCCCTGGTACGTTGCGCATTGAAATCACCACGCCCGAGGTCACCCGCGCCTTGCGCGCCGCGCGTGCACTGCCCGGCATCCGCAGCGCCACCATCTTCGGTCAATCCATTCACGCCCTCATTGAAGACCATCTCAATCTCGACACTCTGCGTCAATTGCTCCTGAAAGACGGCATTGCCATTGCCGAAATTCGCCCTCTGGCTCCGAGTCTCGAAGACGTCTTCGTCGAGCTTACCTACAAGCATCAAGCACAATTGGAGGCCACCCGTGCGTAACATGTTCCGCGGCGTCGGCGCTGTCTTCTACAAAGAGGCGCTGCATGTGCGGCGTGACGCAGGCACGTTGTTCTTCTCTCTCACCATGCCGCTTCTGCAGATGTTCCTCCTCGGCTTCGCTATTGACACCAACATCCGCCAAATCAACACCGTCGTGTACAACGCTGATGGCCGGCGCGAAAGCCGAGAACTCCTGGACCGGCTCAAAAACTCCGACACGTTCCATGTGATCAAATACGTCGATAACGACCATGACCTCAACGATCTGATCATCGCTGGCAAAGCGCGCGTCGGCGTCAAAATTCCCGTGGATTATTCCGACCGCCTCTTGCATCAGATGAGCGCGCAAGTCCTCGTTCTCATTGACGGCTCGGATTCTTCCGTCGCGGGTCAGGCTATCAATGTCACTAACGCCATCGGCCTCGATGAATCGCTTCGCCGTGTTCTACCGGATCGTGGAGCGCTTGCTGTTGATATGCGTCCCAAACTCCTTTTCAACCCCGATTCACGCTCCCCCAATTTCTTTCTTCCGGGTCTCACCGCCATCATGCTGCTCAACGTCACCACATTCCTCACCGCATTTTCCATTGTCCGCGAAAAAGAACGCGGCACTCTGGAACAGCTCTTCGTCACTCCGGTCCGGCCGTTCGGTCTCCTTCTCGGCAAATTGCTCCCGTACTTGTTCATTGGTTTTTTCGAGCTTTGCCTCATCCTCACCTGCATGCGCTATATTTTCCGCGTCCCCATTCACGGCAACGTTTTTTTGCTCGCGATTCTCTCGTTGCCCTATCTCTTTGCCGCGCTCTCGCTGGGAATCCTCATCTCCAGCAAAGCTAAGTCTCAGGCGGAAGCGATGCAACTTGCCTTTCTTCCTATCCTTCCCAGCGTCTTTTTTTCAGGCTATATTTTCCCGCGCGAAACAATCCCCACCCTTTTGTATCCGCTCAGCTATCTCATTCCCGCGACCTACTACATCAACATCACGCGCGGAATCATTCTCCGCGGGGCCGGCATCACTCATCTTTGGAAGGACGGCCTGGCGCTATGTATCATCGGCTCTTTGCTTTTGATCGTTGCCGCGCGCAAGTTTCATAACAAAGTGATCATGGCCTAGGCGGCCTTCCCGGTTTTGCATTTCCGCAAGCGCAGAGTATTCTGCCCACCTGCTCAGTCAGGGGAACGCTTTTGTCTTGTCCAATATGTCAAAAAAGAAAAGAAGGCCGCTTCTGCCCCGCGAAGGGAGAGAAGATTTGCGCGGTCTGCTGCGGCACGGAGCGCGAAGTCACCATTGATTGCCCCGTGGACTGCGCTTATCTAGCCGCCGCACACCGTTACGAAGACCAGCACAAGCGTGAGGTCCCC
>Ga0210402_10001680_pt1 | contig 22547 bp, 21 predicted proteins | sample IncBWC7MmetaG_FD_161055 | JGI IMG/M metagenome (GOLD analysis project Ga0210402, IMG submission 161055) | Forest soil microbial communities from Barre Woods Harvard Forest LTER site, Petersham, Massachusetts, United States - Inc-BW-C-7-M | ecosystem: Environmental > Terrestrial > Soil >... | reverse complement strand
TCCCGCCACAACGGCCAGCGCAAACGTGAACGCAAAGACGCGCGGATCGAGATCGGCAGTCAGGCCAAGATCGGACGAGTTTGCCACCAGACCGATCACCGCGCTCGACACCCACCACGCCACCAGGAGCCCTATGGCGCCGCCTGCCACCGAGAGGACCAGGCTTTCCACCACCAACTGGCGCACCAGGCGAATGCGGCTGGCGCCGATAGCCAGGCGCACCGCAATCTCCTTCTGCCGGCCCACCGCCCTGGCCAGCAGCAGGTTGGCCACATTGGCGCAAGCGATCAGCAGCAGCAGGCCGACAATGGAGAACAGGATCAGCAATGGTGCGGTGAATTGGCCGCGAAGATCGGAGACGCCTTTCGACGCCGGTTCGAAAATCAGCGGTTTGGCCGCGAATCGCTCCCGGCTGCGCTCCGACGGCATCTTCATGGTCTGCAGCTCCATGATGAGCAGGCCGTGGTAGTACGGTTCCAGGCTGGCTCGCGCCTGGCTCATGGTCACGCCTGGCTTCAACCTGCCGATGAGCTGCAACCAGATGTAGCGGCGGTCATTGAGGCCGTTCCATGTCGGCGTCATCTCATGCTTCATCATTGTCGACACCAGGGCGTCGGTGCGGGAGGCCACGTCGAAGCCGCGGTAGCCGGGGGCCGTGACGCCGATCACGGTCATGGAGCGGCCATTGAGCAGGATCGTCTGGTTGAGAACGGCCGGGTTGGCCGCGAATCGCGATTTCCAGAGGTCATAAGTAAGGACAACCACCGGGTGGGAGCCCGGCAGGTGGTCGTCATCCGCGGTCAGGCCGCGCCCAAGGATCGTGTTGAGGCCCAAAGCCTCGAAGTAGGTGCCGGAGACGATTTCGGCCTGAATGCGCTCGCTGCGATTGTTCTGGCTAAGGCTCAGTGGAATCGAAAACCGGGCGGCGACTCCATCGAATACCGTGTTGTGGTCGCGGAAGTCCTGGAACATGGGATAGGAGAACATGTTCTCGCCCCATACGTGGCCGTTTTGTGGGCCGGGGCTGGTGAAGAATACCAGGTCGCCGGCGTGTCGAACCGGCAGTAGCCGTAGCAGCACCTGGTCGGCGATGGTGAAAATGGCCGAGTTGGCGCCGATCCCGAGAGCCAGCGAAAGCACTGCCACCGTGGTGAACAGAGGTGTCCGGTTCAAGTTGCGCAGTGCATATCGTAGGTCTTGAAGCATCCTTTAGGCCACCCCTGAAGTCCTGATCGTATGGTACCGCGGAGAGCGGGGTTAAGACCGCCACGTCACTGATGGCCCGTGCCCTTGCCTGTACGGTGGTTGGAAATGGGGCTCGGCTTTCTTCGCTCTGACCGGGATTACCCAGTACAAACGAGATGGCGCTGGCTTCCGGTCGGGCAGCGAATAGAAATTCCCGGCCATGCTGTTCGGGCCATGGAGACGAAGTCGGGGGGGTGCCCCGGCGGAAGTCTGTCCGCGTTAGTCCGCCTGGTGCTGCTCGCCTGGTGTTGCTCGCCTGGTGTTGCTCGCCTGGAGTTGCTTCGAGCGGGTCGAGTTGGCTCCGCAGGGGCCAGACTCACTAAACGATCCAGCGTCTTTCCATTTTTGTTCAGTTGCCGCCTCTCCCGTGAATACCTGAATGCTGTCTGGGCTTGACACTCGCGCGAAGTGTTGGGCGACCGGTGGCTTGGTTGCACGGCTGGGTGCCAACAGACCGGCAAACCGATCGTGCGCCTTAAACCTGCGTTGCCGGAGTGTGACCTGCACCAAAGGAATGGGATCAGTGCAGATTCTGCACTTTGCGCTGGAAAAACTTCCCGGTCCGGGTGTACCGGTTGGCCGGCGGCCCCCATACGCCAAACTCGCCGCGTTGGACCCGCGCTTGCACTCATGAATTCGCGAAGGAGCCAACAATGCTTTGGACAATCTGTATAATTCTGCTGGTCTTGTGGGCGTTGGGAGTGGCAACGTCCTACACCGCCTCTGGGCTGATTCACATCCTGTTAGTCATTGCGCTGGTAGTAGTGGTGATCCGTCTGTTTCAGGGACGCGGGGTTGTCTAAACACAGCGTCCGATGGGGAGCATGCTTAGCTTGACCGGCCGGGCGAAGCTACCAGGGTGCCATCTCGCGGACACGACTGACAGGCCTAGCCGAGAAGCTGGAGACTGGTCAGCGGATTGCTACTTGAAGCCGCAGGAGAGTAATAAATATGCCCTTGGTAAACATCGTCATCGCGCTGATCATCGTCGGCGTTTTGCTGTGGTTGGTCAATAACTTTATACCCATGGCCGGCAGTATCAAGACGATCCTGAACGTAGTGGTTATCGTTGCAGTCGTAATCTGGGTCTTGCAGGCGGTGGGACTGTGGGGGCGCGTAACCAGTTATAAGTTTGTGAACTGAGTCAATGAGGCATAGTCCTCGCGATTCCGGTAACTGGCTCGGCCCAGCCGTTAATGGCGCCGGGAGTGAACAGCAAACTCAGTCGCCGCACCAAACCGCCGCCGGTCCGTTAGCGGACGGGCGCGGCACGCAGAGCGATCTCCGTTATTTCCGTTCCGCCGACTTCCGCGGCGCCATACTGCCTGCCGCGACCGGTAAGGTCAATACCGCGTTAGATCTCAAACGCCGTCAGCGAAATTGACAGCACCGGGCGGGTACATTGGCGTTTGGACTATCAAGCTCCGCAAGGCCGGCGGTAGGTGGCGCTGCCATGCTGGCCTGGCAAGTTGATGCGCTTCGATAAGCCTGCTGTGGTTCGCGACAACCGTGGTTCACCTCGGTGAATCCGTTCCGAGGTGGTTTGCTACAATATAGTGGTGATGTCCCGCCTGCCTGCGGTTCCGGGCCGCGTCCTTATCGTAGATGACGACGAGCGCCAGCGTACCGCCTTGGCTGCCATGCTTTCCGATCGTGACTTTGACACGCAGGTGGCGGCAGACGGGAAGGAAGCGCTGGAACGGCTTACTGCCTTCAACGCAGACGTCATCGTGGCGGATTTGGTCATGCCGCGCATGGACGGCTTTGAACTGCTCCGGAACCTGAAGGAACGCGGCGACCTCACTCCGGCGATCGCGCTCACCGGCTTCGGCAGTATTGAAAAGGCGTTGTCCGCAGTTCATGACCTCAAGGCATTCTGGTTCCTGGAGAAGCCGGTGGAACCGCGGGCCTTCAAGATTCTGCTGGAACGCGCGATTCACTACAAAAGAAGTCTGCAGAAAACCGACGAGCTTGAACGCGACCTGAGCCTTCGCGGCGTACTCGGGGACCTGGTGGGAACTTCCCCGGCGATGCAGCAGATCTTCTCCCTGATCAGGCAGGTGGCGCCCACATCGGCGCCCGTCTTGATTTGTGGAGAGAGTGGCACTGGGAAGGAGTTGGTTGCACGGGAGATCCATAAGAGCAGCCCCCGCGGCGATGGGCCTTTCGTCGCCATCAATGCCGCCGCGTTACCCGAGGCTCTGATTGAGAGCGAGTTATTCGGCCACGAGAAAGGCGCCTTTACGGGAGCCATGGAGCGTTCGGCGGGGTGCTTCGAGCAGGCGCACCGTGGCACGTTGTTTCTCGACGAGATCGGCGAAATGCCGACTTCCACGCAGCCAAAGCTGCTGCGCGTTCTTGAGGACTTGCGGGTTCGAAGACTTGGCGGAAAGAGTGAAATTCCGGTCGATGCGCGCGTGCTTGCCGCCACCAGCCAAACCCTGGGAACGCATTTGAGGGAAGAACTCTACTACCGGTTGAGTGTATTCCAAATCGTAATTCCGCCGCTGCGCGATCGTAAAGAAGATATTCCGCTTATCGCGGAAGTGATGCTGCAGAATCTGAACAAGAAGCATGGCACGCGCGTTATAGGCCTCGATGCCGATGTGATGGACCTACTTCATCGGTACGATTGGCCCGGCAATGTGCGGGAGCTTCGTAATGTCCTGGAGCGAGCCGCTATCGTGAGAGGCGCGGGTTTGATTCGGGCGGCCGACCTCGCTTCGCCTGCATTCAGTGTGGGATCCGGCCGGAACGCCCAACAGTCACCGGGCCACGATGGTCCGCTCGTGCTGCAACCCGGCCAGCCACTCATGAAACTCGAGGAGGCTTACATCAAACTCACTCTCGATCATGTGCGTGGCAATCGCAAACTCGCCGCCGAAATGTTGGGGATAAGCTTGCGGACGCTACAGAACCGCATCGCCGCACTCCGCGAAGAGGCGAAGGCGACAACTCCCGGCTCATGAGCGGGCCGTTCCCAGGCGCGGACCTGGTCCCGTTCTGCGGCCCGCTGCATGCCAGTACGCGCCATCAAACGCTTGACGTGTCCATTCTGCCCGCCAACTCATTGACCAGCGCCGCGGCAGTGATGAACCGTACCCGCCGTTCGTGCCGGCACGACTCCAGGTAGAGCCGCGTTGCCAGTATTCGTCACGGAGCGGAACGAGGACCCAAAACCGAAACGACGGAAAGCTGCCGCAGAGGGATTCTACCCGCCCATGAACTGTGCCCGCCGCGACCCCCGGTCCATCGGCAGCGAGTACCCAATCAAACAAAACTGGTCGAGCGCAAACAGCACCACCGAATCCAGCGACTCCCCAAGCGCCAGCCGCTGCTCCTTAACCCACGGTGTTGTGTAGTCGCCAATCCCCACCAGGTGGCTGCACTGCGATGGCGGAAACCCCAGTTGCATAGGCAGTTCGATGGACGCGCGGGCCTTGTTCAAGTCCCGGTCGCCCGTATAGGTGAAGTTCTCCGTCTTGAGGCACGCCAGTTTAGCGGGGGTCCAGTACGCCGCCGGCAGGTTGATGATTCGGTTCAGCGCGGCGTCGTTTACATCGGGTGGGTAAAGCACTTCGAAGCGTGCGGCCGGATGGGTTTGATGGACGAAGTCCATAATGGCTTCAGTGAATTCGCCGATGAGTGCCGGCAGGAAAACGCTCTCATTTGGATACGGTGTCGGATCGTTCGATGGGTCGGTGAACACGTGCATCGCGTTGCCGTACTTCGACTGGAATGTGCTCGTGGTGTAAGCATCGTAAAGAGGCATTCCACCGTTCAAGACCGGCTTCCAGTTTCCGTTCGCCGGGTCCGCAGGTGGGCAGAAGTACCACCATTGCACTTCGCCAAACTGAAGGTATGGGGCTATCCCCGCTTCCACCATCACATCCGCCATATCCAGGTAAACCTGCTTCCAGAACGCTGTGCTGGACGGCGAGAAGTTGGTCTGTAATGCCGGAGTATTTAACCACGCCGGATTTCCGTTCGGATACCGCTGCGCAATGCCGGCGGCGGCCGTATCGTCGCCGTTCCCCAGTTCCATGCTGAAGGAGGCCGTCACGCCCAATCCGTAGCCGCTCATCGCCTTGAAATAACTGCTGCTCCAGTCGCGAGCGGCGCGGTTCAGTCGTGGCGTCGCTGCCAGATCCGTCAGCCACCTGCCGTCATTGCCCCCCGATAGCCCACCCGAAAGCAAGGTCGCGCTCGGCGTCGCCGTGAACTGCGAACCCTCGGTGGTGGCGGAAATACTCAGCCCGTTCCCAGCAGTGCCCGGAGTGCGCGCGGTAATCGTCAGGTTTGCTCCGTCAACGCCTGCCCATACCCCGGTAGAACCATTATTGATCAGCAAACCGAAACACCGCGCAATGGTCTGCGCCGTATCGCCAATCAAGTGCCCATGTTGGAACAGCGATCCACCAATCGACATTCGCGTAAGGTTGTTCTGGGAGAACTCCGGGGCTCCGGCGAACGTGATTGTTGCTGAAGCGTATTGTTGGCCCGTTTGGCTCAACTCGTAGAACCAAAGGGCGCCTGCGTAATGGTTCGTGCGGCCATGGAAGCCAAGAGTGTGAATCAGCCACGCGGTTCTTTCGGGGGCCAACGCCACCGAGTGTTCCGTGTCCCAGTCCGTCGCCAGCGTGGTCGTGGGAAGAGCGTCGAACACCGGTAACTGAACGCTAGGGATGGCGATTTCGAGGAAGTCGAAATAAAAGGACGATGCAGTGCTGCCGGTCGTGATAACCACGGTGTGCTGCATCCCGCCCGCGAAATCCCCCAATCGTACTCGTATCAGCACGTCCTCGCCTGCCAATAAGAGGTTCAACGGCACTGGCGGATTCGCATCCACCTGAACCGTGATCGCGCCGCAAGTATCCGCACGTCGTGTACCGAGGTACAGCGTATGCTGCACGCCCGCGATGTAGGAGCACTGCAGACGTGCTCCCGCTTCTTGGGTCCAGTGGATCGAGCCGCCGGAGTAATTGCCGCGGGCTGCCGTCCATCCACCGGTGTATGTGACCGTATCGAGCGCACTGTCTTCGATCCGTCGGCTGCCAGGCCCTGCGACGTTATATAGCAGGTTCGCTCCTGTCACTGTCCAGTTCGTGACCAGCACCGAGAACTCGCTTCGCTGAAAGTTGGCAGGCTGAAGATCTGCCGCCCAGGTCCACCGCATCTTACGTACGGCGTTCGCCGGCACCTTAACTTTCGTGTCGGCCGGTCCGGGATGTGAGGTCAGGTAGCCCTGAAGATTGGAAAAGTCGAGGTCGATATGCCATTGAGCAGGCGATTGACCGCCGCTGAACAATTGCCATGAGGGAGTCCACGTCTCGGCCCCAGTCGCATTTCCGTAGACGCCGGCACGGTTGGCGTTGGACCCGGCGCTCTGATCCTTGTACGTCAGGGTAATGCTTTCGCCATTGCCGGAGGCTGTGACGGTCTTGCTCGGCGGGCTGCCGTTGTTAATGGCTGTCACAAGGTTGGTGATCGCGTCTGCCGGACCTTCTCCGTTGAAATAGAACTGGTGCGTGAAATGCTCGTCCTCGCAAGCCAGCCCGACAGAATCGTTAAGCGCCGGCGTCCCTCCTAGCGCAAAGGTTGCAGTCGCCGGAACATAACTGCCACCTGCTGCAGTGGCATGCTCGCGCAACGGAACCCAGTAGATTTGTTCGCCCGTACCCGGGTCGGCCCAGACACGCAGGTAAGGCCAATCCACAGTGGAATAAAGATTGGAGTCCAGCGGAACGCAGTTCACGCGCGTCTCATCATACGAAACGTGGATGCCGCTCAAGTCGCCATCCGGCAAGCTCCGCAGAGCCGGGTGTTCGAATACGTTGTCCCGGTTCCACTCCACCACGGCCCAGTCGAACTGCTGCCGCCAGCACCCGGAAACCGTGAATCCATTCAGGCTGGTCGCACTCAGCGCCGCCACCGCCGAAGGCTGCTGGAAATAGCATTGCAAGTCCCTGTCCGGCCGGAGTTTGTAGAGTTGGTCGGCCATCAGAGTCGGATCAACAACGTCAGATCGCTGCCTGGATAGGTGGTTCCCACGGAAAGGACGGATAGGCTTACGAGAGAACCGCCAATCAGAGGCCCAAGCACGTTCCCGTCCGCCGCCGCCGACGTGGTCATACCCGGTGCAATCGTCAGGCTGCAATATGCCGATCCGTTCACATTGAGCTGCAGGTTCACGGGCGCATCAGCTACCTTACCCAGCACCGCGAAGACATCCCGCACAGCGTGCGATGCGTCGATCACAAGAGCTGGCGCTACGGATTGGTCTACCGCCAGGAATCCGTCAACCTGAATCGAGTACTGCCCCTCTGAAAGTGAGCGCAGCCCGCTGTCCACCGTGTTGGTCAGGCAGATGGCCCGAACCGGGCTGTTCCCTTGCTGGTTGGTTACAAACAACTCAGCGGTGGCAACCCGAACATCTGGCAGACTAACTGAGTAGCTCCAACTTCCGCTGTAGGGGCTGCCGAAGAAACCGGGCGGGAACGGCGCGATTACCGTCTTGCTAGCCAGTTGGTAAGCCGGAGTCTGCGCAACGTGCGCCGCGGCCTGAGTTCCGTGCATTCCGCGGGCCACCCGATACTGCGCCCCGTTGTTCTGCACCTCTTCCACGCGTATCACTTCGGTTTCAAGCTGAATGAAAGCGCCGGCTAGCGCCGCACCCGCCGCGCTGAGCGGGACTAGTGTATCGCCAGCCGTAAGCGCGCTGGCGAGCGAGATCGTCGGCTTGCCGGTCAGTTCATCCCAGTAGTGAACCGTCAAGGTCGCTGCCGTGACCGTTCGCGTGTTGGTCAAATCGGTGAACGATACGCCGCTCAGTTCCACCGTTCCGCCAGCCTGGCCCGCCCCCAATCCGAAAAACGGTTGCGAAGGAACGGCGCTATCGCTGGTCCCGCTTCCGCCGATCGTCCACCGCGTCACCGTTGAGAGTTCGGCCGCGCATTCCACATCGCTTGCATTGGCTGCCCGGCCCATCAGTTCGACCGTCTCACCCGCGCGGTTCGGAATTTGAAACTCCACCGGACTGCTGTTCGCCGCGGCTGCAAATCGCCATCCGGTCTCAGACACTACGAAGAAGCTGGTGGCATCCGGGACGGCGTCCCATGCCGGTGAGACCGTCAACGTCGTCGCCGTATTTGACGTGATGGCGCGTTCCTGCCCGTCGCCATTCCCCCGCGTAATCCGCGCGATCATTCCACGGTACCGGTTCACCGTCATCTGCAAGTTCTCGGTCCCCACCGATGTCGCCGAGTGGCTGGTCGCGGCGCTCTCCGGCTGCAGTTCCATCCGCCAGTAAAAGTTGGCATGGTCGAAGTTGGCGTCTGGAGGCGCAACCGCAAGCTTCGCCAAGCCCGTATCCGTGAATTGCGTCGATACCGGTTGGTTGGGCGCAATCTGAAACAGTTGCGCCGGTGTAGTTCCCCGATATACGTTGAACCCGCTCGTGCCCGAAGCAAAACGGAGGCCGGTCAGCGTCACACCGCTTCCGTCGATTGCAATCACAGCTCGGACGATGAATGACACCAGCCCCTCGTTACCCGCAATGTCTACCCCCGAAATCGCGTAGTAAAGGACTTGGCCACTCTTCAGACTGCCTCCCGTTCCGATCGCTGGTGAAAGAGTCACCATCGGTATCCCAGGGCCCGGCGTAAGTGTAGCTTTGGCCGGCGTAACGAAGCTCATCGCTACGCTCGTTACCACCGTTCCATCGGTGCTCGTGGTGCTGGTCTCCACCACGTCGAACTGGAGATCGCCGTTGCCGTCCACCACCGTCCCCAGCAACGGCCTCGGCACTCCGGTTCCGGTGCTGCCCTGCCGCCCGACTCCGGTGGCCGAAGTTGCCTGGCCGTTGCTGTCGACGTACCACCCATCGTCGTGGATCTGCGCCGTAATCGTGGACACCCGGTTATTTAGCCCGGGCGCGAGCTTCAGAATCCGAAATGACTGCCGGTTGAAGCCCTCTTTCAAGTAGGTGACCGTGATGATGTCGCCCGGCCGCACACCGAAGGACTTAACGCTTGTGTCGAACTCGATATAGGTATTGCCCTGTACCGATTTGTCGAGATTCACCTTAAGGATCCGGCCCGCTTGATCGAAATTCGGAATTCCGATGGCCGTCAGAGTCGTCGAAACCTCCTGGCCGCAGAGCGCGATATCCGCCGGATCCACCAGTTCATAGCTATCCTGCTGATACTCGTTCAGGGCATCTTGGAACTCTACGGTAAAACGGTTGGGAGTGTCGGCAATGCTTCGTGAGTACACCCGCACCGCCGGCTCTCCAGTCGGCTTCCGCAGAATCCCCGATAAGCCGTTGCTGCCGTCGCCGAATTCATAGCTTGGCCAGCCTCCGCCGCTCAGAGCGGTTGTGCTGTTGGAACATGTTGGTTTGCTGGGTTGCTCGATTCCCGCGCTGTTCTCGACCCGCAACTGCAAAACGCCGTTCGGCCCGTAAGTCAGCAGCATCCGGGCCGCTGTCCGGACGCCGCGGACCACGTGCCCCGCGCTTTGCCGCTTCTGTAACACAAGGTTGCACCCAAATCTCGCCACCGTGATCGGGTTGCCGTAAATGTCCAGCGCCTGGATCGGCTCCTCGCAGTAAGCCGCCGCTGCAGCGAAGCTCACCATGTCGATATCCGAAGTGCCCCAGCCCGTTCTCCGCAGGACGTCCAGTAGTACCCAGGCCGGATTGTTGCTGAACTGTTCCGACTGGAAGGTGCCGTCTGCCGCGTAGACCGGCAGTTTCAGCCCTTGGACCAGCACTTTCACACTCGGCAGCGTCGTGCCGTTGTTCAATCGATTTGGAACCACCACGGAAAGATAGGCCATACTCCCGTACGGGTCTCCAGCCGGCTTCCCGCTCCCGTCCGTGAAGTTGGGGTCGAAGGCGCCGCTTCGGGTTCCCAGCGTCTCTATGTTGTACCAACCGGTGCCCGTCATGTTGGTTCCCGACACACCAAGCGGGATCTCGACGTCGCTCACCAGCACGGTAAGTACGCCCTGCAACTCGCCCACGCCCAGCAGCACCTCCATGCGTGTTAGATTTCCGTCGTTTCGCGCGAATACCACCGGTGGGGTGCACCACGCGGTCCCGTACATCATCGGCACAAAATCGTTGTACTGCGCCGTGTTGAGCGACACCGCCGAGGTGTGCGAGTTCTTATCGCCGGCTGTGCGCACAGAGATGGCCGGCGGGACAAACTCGATGCCGCCAAAATTGGCGAACATGCCACGCGCTTCGCAATCGCTGCGCGTGTAGCCGCAGGACGTAAAAGGCCCGCCGCCATCGGGGTTGCCGGTGCCTCCCGTCACTCCGGCCGAGTAACCGCAACGGTAGTAGCGCGAATATTTCCCGAACGCCCCGCCACTCACCGCCTCGGCCCTTTGATCGGCGGTCGCCGGAAACTCCCATGGACATCGGCGTTGGATGCGAACCTGCGGCAATAGCAGCCGTTGCAGGTTCATTCGGTTAGTCGCCGTGATCCGGAAGGTAGCCTCACGGATCTCGTCCGGCGGATTGCACACCCCTTGAAAGATCACGGACGTGTCGGTCAACGCTGCGCCATTGCGCAAATCGTAAAAGAGGAACCCGACGCTGAGCCGTGCACCCTTCCAGCCGATCGACCGTTCGATCTCCGAAAAGTGCGAATCGGCGTTCCCAAGCACAATCGAGATTTTGGGTATTCCGTCCACTCCCTGGTCGGACGCCGTCTGAATTTCGAATATGTTGTGCTGCAAGACCCGCGCCGCGTATGCCTTCCCGCTGGCCGTCACACTATGCGTGCTCCATTGCTCCGTTTGTCCGTTGGGCAGCACGCAATCGAACACCAGCAGCGGTGTGTCTGTAACCTCCGCTGCCCTCAGATCAAAGATGGTTTGCATGAATAATGTTCACCGTGCAGGAATGCCGGTTGACTCCAGTGGTTGTGATTGTAAGTACGTCGTCACCCAGACGCGCATCCTGGTAGACTCCACCGGCAGTCGTCGCCTTGTACGCTGAAGCGGCGCTCTGCGATTCCACTTGTAACCCGAAAACATCCAGGCTACTTGCAGGCGGTGCTTCCAGGCCGAAGCTGATCGAAGACGCCGCAGGGTCTCCGCTGGCCACGAAGACGATCCTCGTCCATTGGTTCGCCGCTGTTCGATCCGCTCGTCCATCGCCGATCAGCATCGTCGTTTTCACAGCCTGCGCGGACCGCACATAGGCGCTCAAACAGTAGACATAGCCAGCCGGAGCCTCCAGCGTTTGGATAATATCTTGCGTGCCAGCACCGCTGTTGGTGAGCCGCCATGCCTCCGTCCCGCCATAGGGGTCGCTAATTCCTCCGGCTACGGAAAGGAAGGGCCCACCTGTCCAAACCGTCTCATCAAGCTTAGTGCTCCATGCCAGCAGGTTACCGGCCGGATCCAGAAACACGAAGCCGTTGAGAGTCCCTTCCGCCGCCGCAAAGAACTGCTCCAGCGCACCCAACTCCGCGTCTGACAAGTCCGCGTACGCCAACTGCCATTGAGTTATTTCACCGTTCGGATCGGCGAGCTTGATCGAAGTCCCATCGGCCGCCCTATTGACCACCGTACGCAGGCGGTGCTGCTTTCGAATGGGAAACTGGCTCAGCGCTCCGGTCGCGAGTTGTGGATATATCAGCATATCGATTCGGCGCGCGTGCGCGCACTATCCTCGGTTCTCCACCACAGTCAATGTCGTGCTGCCCCGCATTTCCGCCAGAGCCCGCAGGTCGAGCGATTCCCCGGCCAGGCTGCAGTTGTTGTATATTTGACCGTCCCACGGATCGGTGAACGCAAAGGAGCCGGACTCCCCTTGGTTCGTTGCGAAGAATTCCTCGACCGCGGCTATTTCGCTCTCGTCCAGTTCGCTCAGTTGTATACCCCATCGATGTAGCGGCCCGCTGGCATCCCGGTACCGCTGCTCCGTCCCATCGACAAACCGAACCGTTTGGTTCCGGAACTGCAGGTACCGCATGGCTGGATATTGCGCCACCGCCATCGTCTTCAGAATTGGAAAAGTTGCCATCGGTGCCATCGGTTACTATCGTCTAGAGGTCGTTCACCACATCATTGATCGAACTCAGGTTGAGCATCGCGTCGCGCACCGCAGCCGCAATATCGGTGCTGCGATCCAGGAAAGACCGCGCGTCCATCGCCTGTACGTTCACCGTGATCTGAGGCGCCGCGCCGCCCCTGCTGCTTTGGCCTGTGCTGCTGCCGTTGGCGGAACCATTGCTTGTCGTGCCATTGCCGGTTGCCGGCGCGGCCGCATACGCTCGTGGCATGCCCGATTGGTCGTAGTCCGAATTGCTCAATCCCGATTGGGTGTCCGCCCCTTCAAAACTCAACTTTGCCGGCATCGCGTATTTCACCAGGGGCGGCGGAGCCGGGGAACTCCCTCCGCCGAACAGCCCAAGCAACTCACTCACCAGTGGCACCACCCCCAATCCGCTCGTCAGAACACTGGTCGCAATGGATTCCACGGTGCTTCCCACGCTTCCGCCCGTCGTAGCCGGAGTGCTTGCCGACGCTTCGGACGGGACGGGCTGGACGGGCCGAACGGGCTGGACCGACTGCACGTTGTTAACCTGGGTCACCACGCCGGCCAGTGAACTCGCCATCTCGTCCAAGTTCGACGCCTGCTTGCCCGAAACCGCGACAAAAGTCTTAAAGAGTTCGTCTTGTGTTGTGCTGGTCATCGTTCATCTCTGCTGCAAGCGCCTTCTCCAGGATCAGGAATGCTTCCACCTGCCGTGCACTCAACTCTGAAAACTCCATGCCATTCAACCGCCGCCTGACAAGATAATCTTCGACAAGCGTCTGGCTCTCGGCCGTAATGTAGGACGTCGGGCACGTCGCGATCGCCACGTCCTTGCGGGCCCACACCGGAGTCGCCCTGCTATCTGGCGATTCTGTCAACCACCCGCATCGCCGCTTCTGCTCCAGGCCGGACTTCCGGCAAACGTCGCACTTCCACCCGGCCTGGTTGGCGAATTGAAAGTGGAAAGCGACTAGGAGTTTTTTCGTTCTTCGTCCGTCAACCCGGTCTCAGCCCGCACCGCCGCCAGCGCTTCCCGGAACAGCCCTTCTGGACCCGCCTCGGCCAGCAGTTCGGGGCTCGCGTGGCCGCCGTCCAACACTAGCCCCGATACTGCCCGCAGACCCCAGGACAGGTACAAGCGGTCGATCTCCGCCTGCAACAGCCCTGCATCCATCTTGTCGCCCGGTTGGCTGCCTGCCTCCAGAAACTCCGCTCGCCGCGCCAGGTCCCGCACCCCCCGCATCAGTTCCGTCCGTCGCCCAAACGACATCCGGGCGACCGTAAACCGCACCCCAGGGGCAATCTTAGACTCGACCTCAACCACACTTTCGTATGTCATGTCTAAATACCTGCGTTCCGTGTCTGTGCAAACGCTACGCGAACGCTACCGCGATCTCGTCGTCTACCGTCCCTTGCGCCCGCGATGCCCGGAACTTCCACTGCAGCCGGTTCTGCCCGTCGTCAAACTCCGGCACTTCCGGAATCACGCTCTTCAAATACACACCCATCATCTGGCCCGCAACCTCACCCAACTGAAACATCACGCAAATCGGCGATTGTTGCTTGGCAGCCTGATACAGGCCTTTGGTCGCGTTGTCATCCAAACCAAAGACGTCAAATGCCGCCGTCACAGTGCGCTCTCCCGGCGAGATCGCGCGCGGCAAGTTCGATCCAAACTCTTTGGACCGCATATCCAACCCGTTCTTCACCACGATTGAGGCATTCGTCACCGTGAAGAACTGCGTCGGCGAAGTTCCCAGCCAGGCCTGCCCCATGCTCCCGGGCACAATCGAGTAGTCGAACGCATCCAGAGCCGGTTCAGCCGGAAAGCTCTGTAACGCGCTGCCCACACTCCCGGAGAAACTGCTGCTGTCCAAGACATCCTGTGCCGGCCCGCTGAAATGAAACTCGTGATAGTCTCCGTTCACCAGTATCTCCATTTGGTCGATTGCCGCCCCGCAGAGCAGTCTTTGCACCGCCGTGGCGGGCGTCCAGTAGTCGAAGACGCTGACACTCGGCAGCCCGGTCCCTGGTACGTAGGTGACTGCGGCGCCCAAAGCCGCCCCCGCCGCCGGCACGATCGTGAACGGCGTGCTCAATTGAACCGTACTCCCATCGACGATCGCCGCCACGAAGCGGATTTCTCCCCCACTCGAAACCGCCTGCCCGACACTGAGCCCATGCGGCGTGCCGAAACCCAACCGCCCGCCCGCCGTCCAGGAGGAAACCGTTCCGCCGGCAAAGGATAATGGCGTTCCCCCAAGCGCTGCCTGGAACAACGGACCATATCCCGGACTTGCGGCCGCCCTGTTCCAACTCGTCAGATACGTCTGCAACGCAAAATTCGTGCGCCTTCTGCCGCCCGTCGGTAAGCCGGCAAAAGTCCGGCTGCCCGTTTTGTCCTTCCGGGTGGTAATCTCCAACTGCTGTTGCACCGTCAGCTTCAGCGTCGGAATCCGGTTGCTGGACCCTATCGATCCCGCCTGGCCGTACGCGCCTTCCAAGGCCGTGTAGAACCGGTTTGCTTTAGAGGAAATATATGAGGCCATACTAGTTCTTGCTCACTCCAATCTCGAATGTGATCTTTGCCACCTGGATGAAATTCTTTCCGCCTTGCTTCAGGGCGCCAAACGCCACCTTGTACGCCCCGCTGTAAAATGCGCCGTCGCCCCAATCCCCGCGGCCTGTGTCCAGCACTGCCGTCATCGCGTCCGTGTACACGTCCAGACTGGCCTGCAGCCCCTCCAGCCGGTCCTGCGAATGCCGGATCTCGATCGCCATTTGTACCGTGCCGGAAAACGTCCGAAACTTCTCGGTCATCTGGTTTATGATCTGCTCGCAGTACACATTGACAGCCGGATACTTGACTGTGCTTCCACGTTCCGCCAGGTCCGCAGCCACGTTCTGCAAGCGCACCTGCGCCGCGTTCAACGGTCCGGCTAACGCCTGGTCTGCTGGCGTGAGGGCCGCCAGCATCTCGTTCACCCCCGCCGGCCCGGTAATCCGCCCCATAACCTTGTCCGCAACCGCGCTTCCAATTCTTGCCGTCATCAGCCCCTCTGTATCACCCGTGCCGCCGGCCGCAGATAGTTGGGCACTTGGCCGGAGCCTGGCGCCGGTCCTGCTGCAACCGCCTGGTTCGGTTGAAGCCAGGTCCCGCCCACCGCGATGGGCGAGCTGTTCTGTTGGACCATGTTGTCCGGAGCCCCGCCCAAATAGACCTTCCAACCCGTCGCGTTGAGCGGCGGTTTCCCCGGTTGCACCGATAGTGTGCTGCCTGCAATTGTGACCACCGCCGGAACTGCACCGGCTCCCTCTTCACCCGCCCGGTTCATCCATGCCATCGTGATGTAGTAGGTTCCATCCGGCAAGGCGCCACCCGCTGATGTCACCTGCGGCATCCCCGCTCTTGGAATCGGGTCTGACGCCACCCCTAGTCCCGCTTCCACCAGCTTGCCGTAAGCCCATTGGGCTCGGTCGTGAAACTGGTCGCGCTTCCCGGCATAACGATCGGCCAACTGGCTGTTGTAGGCGTCGGCGTACACCATTTCCAAAGCGCGAAAAGTGTGCCACATTCTCAGCGGCGGCGTAACCACCACCGTGGCAATCCTTGGCGGCGCCGTGTACCAGAACGGCTGCCCGGTATAGCTGAACCGCATCAACAGCGTATCCAACTCTACGGCCAGTTCATCCTGTGCTAACGCCAGCTTCTGTGTCACGTCGATGTTCTCCACCTGCGCGACGTCCAGAAGTTGTGAGTCCTGCGCCGTCAGGTCTTCCATGCTCGAAACGGGTCCGTCCATGAACAATGCCATGCTGTTCCCCTACTTCATCGCCGCCGGTCGCGTATTTTTCAATCTGTCAAGCTCTGAGCTCGAAAGCACCGTCAGATGTACTTGCGACGCCGCTGAAAGTTGGTCCGCCATCCGTTTGGCCTCGGCCTGTGCGTTCAGAAACGCTTGCTTCTGCGCGGGCGAAACCACGTGCGCCAAGCCCTCCACCACCATCTTCGCGGCGATACGTCGTGGCACCTCGGTTAACGTGCCCTCCTTTCCTCCGTCGCCCGTCTCCCGGCTCACCACCACGGGAAACTCGTCCTCGATCTTCGCCGCGGCATCTCGAATCTTCTGGTAATACAGCCTCAAATCCATTCCCTGTCTCCTTATCTCGAAAACCCTTCATCGCGTTGCCGGTCCGCAAAGCGGGGACCGCTGCCAAATTCCGGTTCTTGGAATTGGTTGGCTGTCCCCGCTCTGCCCCTTCACGTAAGCCCAGTCCTGCGGTCTTCCCCCTAAGTGTTCACCTGCACTCCGCACACGTTGCGCAGCACCCCGCAGCCGTACAACACGTCCACAGTGAATTGCTGCGCCAATGTATCCGGCTGGTAGCTCATCACAACCCGCATTCCGAAGTTGCCCAGTTCGGCATATTCCGCGATGGCGCCGGTTCCCGGCAAAGGCTGTGGCAGCCGGCGGACCACCAGCCCCAGAGCGCTCTTGGTGAACGCTATGTTGTGGGTCGTCACCGGGCTGCTGCCCGTCTTCTGAATGAACTGTGAGCGGAACACGAAGAAGTCTTTGATCTTCCCCACCGTACCGTCCACAATCGCCCGCAGGCCCGCGTCGCCCGCGGTCTGGAACTCGCTGAATCGCGGAATCTGCCGCCATGCCGAGTAAGTGGCCGCGTCCACCACGATGAACTTCTGCTCGGTGGCTGGAATTTTCGCCAAAAACAACGCCGTTTCCGCGGCGTCGATGATGGCTTCGGTGATCGTCGTGCCCGGCGTTCCCACCGGTGCATTGGAGGTAAACCCGGCATACAGGTTCAGCAGGTCGCTCTCGATCTTCTGCGCGATCGCCGCCACCGCCGGCTCCATGTAAAGTTTCAGCAGGTCCGGAACCGCCAGTACTTTCGTGATGTCCGGAATCTGGAAGGTCGATTCGGCGTGCGTGTTCAGCACAATCTGCGCGTTCCCCAGGTTCGGGTTCTGCGTCTGAACCGTGCCGCCTTCTGCGATGTTGTTCGCCACCATCGTCGGTGGAATCGGAACGTTGACCGTGTCACCGGCATGTGCCAACACCGGCTCGTAATCGCGATTCACCAGGTTCCCCATCACGAGGTTCCCGACCAGTACCGGCAATGCGTCCGCCGCCACCAGTTTCACAATCGCGTTTGCTACGTTACTTGAGGTAATAGCTGCCATTCATTCTCCTTAAATTTGGCCCTGGCACAAGCACTCCTGCCTGTGTTGCCTGGCCTTCTGCTTCCTACATCCCCCGCAGGGTCTGCGACGCCACGCGTACAATTTCCTCTCGTACCCGTTGCATCTCTTCTTTGCTCATTCCCGGGCGGATCTGTTCGATACTCACCGTCTCTCTGCTTTCCAGAGGGGCCTTCAGGGTCGCCGTCATCCCGGTTCCCCCGGCAATACGCCCCGGCAAGAATTCCGGATTCTCGGTGACGAATGCCGTTAAGTAATCCTTCATCGGCAATTCACCGTTCTCTCCGCGGGCCACCAGACGTCCGTCCTCGGCCCGCGCGATTCCGTCCTTCACTACCTTGAACGCCAGATCGATCTTGGCTACTCCTAGCCGCTGCAGTTCCGCTCGGATTGACGAACTGCGATCTGCTTCCTCCGCCGCCTGGCGGCTGCGTTTGTTCTCTACCACCACCTCGTTCAGCCTGCGCTCCAATTGCTCCCGCCGCCGCCGCTCCTCCTCCAGTTCCGCCTTATATGCCGGTTCGCTCTTGGTCTGTTCGTGGTTCACATAGTCCTGGACCGCCTGCCGCACAATCGCCTGAACATCTATGCCTTCCATAAGCCTCCTGTTCCTGACTTCTTCGTATCTTTCTCCGCACACGTCCCCTTGCTCCGGGCCCCTGCCTAGACGGTCCCCGCGCCTTCGATCTCATCCGCCACCCGGTTCTTGATCTCCTGGCTCGAATCGCACAGGTACTTGAACGCCAGCCTCTTGAAAACCTGTTTCTTGAGTGTTTCCGACGCGATCCCCAGGTCCAGCAACTTCTTCGCGTCGTCCAACTCGATGCCGAAGTCCCCAATGTCGAATTCGTCCATCCCCGTGACGTCGATCGACACGTCATCCTGCCTTGCCGCCGCGATGGCCCGCAGAACCTGCTTCATCGTGTCCTTTACCGCGTCGCCGTAGCCGCGCAGCACTTCCTGCGTCACGCTAAAGTCTCTCTGCTTGCTCACGGCCGACGTCCTCAGCCCTCCTCCGCCGGGATTTTCAGCCTGGTTCATCAGATAGCAGACGCGATAAATCTCGTCCTTTAACGTCACCAGGTTGTTAGCCGCTATCTGGTAAACTTTGCCCTCCGGCTCCGTCCACCCGAACCGGTCCTGCGGCCCCAGTTGAATGTAGTAGGATTCGCCGACGATCTGGTTCCATTCCCGGTCCGTATAAACCACCGGCATTGCGAACAGGCCCATCGTCAACGCCCACGATAGGGCGTTCGATTTGTTGAAGTGTTCCACTTGGACCTGGGCGGCCTTGTTCAGCAGCCACAGTCCCTCGGATACTTTCAATTCGAACATCGGTACCCGCCGTAGAGTCGCCAACCCATGCTGCCCTTCATCCATCAACTCAATCGGTTTCGCCTCGCCGGTCTTGCGGAATACCTGGTAGTTTTCCCGGTCGTAGTAAATCCACCGCGTCTCTTTCTCCCACTTCGCATCCCTGACGTTCGATTGCTGCAGGCAGGACGTCCGGATTACCACCCAATCCAATCCACCCGCAGGGTCGTAGTTCCAGTTGATTACCTCCTCGGCGCTGTAGTCCACCAGATACGCTCGCGATCGCCCCGACGCGTCCTCTTCTGCCTTCGTCAAGGCCGGCCCGGAACCTCGCGGAAAATCCACCACGATATAGCTCCTTCCGCATACCATGGTCTGGATGAACCGCTGCCGGAAGAACTCGTGGAGATTGGTCTGCTTCAAGTCGCAGTCCTCCGACAATACGTTGTAGAAATTCTTCGCCGCCGCGTCGCTCCCATCGAACAACAACATCGGTTCCCGCCGCATCAGCGTCGCCGCATACCAGTCCACGATCGAACCGACGTAGTTTTCGTAAAACACCCGGTTCAGCCGCTCCTGGTATATTTCGCCCGGTTCCTTGTTCCGCCGCACCAGATACTCCGATGCGTTCATGCGCAGCCGCTCGCCGCCTGCGTAGAGCTCTTGGTACTGCTTCCACATCGCCTTGCGTGCGATGTACTCCGGATGCTCTCGGTTAATGTTCTGCATGGCTAAAAAAGTGGCTGGTTCCTCTCCCCCGCATCCTTGCCTTGTTTGCACTCCTGCCAGATCAGGTAGCCAAGTGCATCCGAAGCATGGGTCCGTTGCCGGTCCCGGGTTTTGTCGATCTCGTTGGTGTCCGCTTTGAAACAGACCTGCTCCAGATCTTTGATTAATTCCTTGCACTTCGGATCCACCGCCAGGTTGATGTCTCCCGCGGCCGTCAGCAGCGTGCGGTTGACCAGGTTTACCCGATCGCGCACGCTCGGGTTGGATTTCGGAATCCGATACTTCATCTCCGTGGTCGTGTGAACCGAAAAGTAGTCGCGCACCATCTGGAAGTCCGATAGTCCCGTCGTCTGCCGCTGGTTCCCGGAAGCGTCCCCGTACACCACAATGTCGGCCTGGTGCTTGGGAAACCGCTTCATAAACTCCTCGCAAGCCTGCTCCGTTGTGGCGTGCCGGATCACGATTTCGTCCAGCACCAGGATCTTGCCCCTCGCCATCTGCACGATCACCGAACTCATCGGGTCCACGTTAAAATCCAGCGCCCAGTACAGCGTCTTCCCCGGATCCGCCTCAGTCTTCTTGATGTGCTGGTTGCGGTCGAACGCGCTGTAGACCCGGCCGCCTGCCATGCTGATGTATAACCCCATCACTTCCTGCTCGTAGAACTTGGGGTCGTAACTGTCCTTCAGCCGTTTATAGAAGTCCGGAATCTTGTCCAAAAGAAAATGGTTCTCTTCCGGCGCCGCCATCACAACCTGATACCCTTGCACCGGCTCCGCAATGAACTTCTGATAGACCCAGTCGTATCCCTTCGGCGTCCACACCGCGAAACCACTTAGCCGCTGAGCCAGCGGATCCCGCAGGCGTCCTTGCAGCCGCAGCCAGGATTCTTCCTGTGTATAGGTCAGCTCGTCCAGCCCGAACCATGCCAGGTTCGTGCCTCGCAGCCGCTCGAATTCGTCCACCGGCCGGAATAACATCCTCGATCCGGTGTCCTGCATCACCACCGTGTTCTCGGCCTTATTGTGTTCGTAAGGTATGTCGTTGCCGTCAAGAATCTCCAACAACGTCGCTTGCGTCGCGTCTCTTAACATGGGGTAAGTCGGCGCGCCCAATAGCCCTAGCCTTCCCGGGTTAAGGTAGCTCAGCCGGATTGCTTCCTGGCATAAGGCTTGGCTCTTTCCGGATCCGATCGGTCCCGAAAACCCCTTAAATCTTCCGTCCAAAGCATGAAACCGTTTTTGCGAAGGCAGCGGGGTGTATTTTATTTCTCGGGTTCTGGTTTCACCACTGCTTCGACCCATGTGACCCTGATCTCCTTCGTGTCGTCGTGTTTCAGTTCCTTCTCCACCTGCATCAACTTGAGATACTCCGCCATCGTCGGCTTGAAATCCTTGGCCTTGATCTTCGTCTCGACTGCCTGGATCGCGCTCTCCAGCGCCTCCGAAACTCTCACCCGCTCCTGGACGTCGGGCCAGTTCTCGCAATCCCGGCAGACCCTGGGAGCCTGCTCTTTTTTCTTTCCTTTAGCCATCCGTGCTCCTCAAACAAAAACGGCTCCGCGGAATTCCGCGAAGCCGTTCAACCTGCATCCAGTGGCCTGCCGCCGCTGTGGGAGGAGAGGAGGGGGCATCCAATTTCGCATCCGCGAAGCCGCGCCACCTTCTCCCTGACTTGAGACTAGCACCCGCCACTTGGCGGCGAGGCCCACGCCACTCTGTAAGTTATTGAAAAAGCGCGTTAAATATTTTCAAAAAATCAGTGATTGGAAAAAAGGTACTTCCCGCCACTCATTGTTTTCACGCCAAGCGATCTCTTGCCCACTAACCTTTCAACGCGCGCCAACTGCGGGCCTTCGGCCACCAGATAGTATCGTTCCGGTGCCCCCCACAGTCGCTGAAAGTCCTGCTCGTCTATGAACACGCCTGGGGGCGCGTCCGGCGCATAAGAGCCATAGTCCAGGTTATTGACACGCCCGTTCAGCAGCAGCGCCCGGCGATTGGTGTAGAAGAAAACCGACGAGAAAGTGTAGTACTGGTCGTCCACGATCAGCGTGCCCGCAGGCGCCCGGAGAAGCGCCTCCGCCAGCGGCCGCGACGACAGGTAGGGGTCGAAAACCACCAGGGCCAGCCTCGCCGCATGGAAAAACAAAACCATCATCGCTGTCAGAGCCGCCAGTGGTACACTTCCCCGCCCTTCCCCTGCGTTCCCTTTGATGGCACCGATTGCTCCGATTGCCCCAATCGCAAATGCCGCTCCCGCCACCCATAAAGGCGCCCGCAAATACGCAAACGAAGCCATGGTCAAATCTGTCATGTGCCCCAGCGACAACGTATAGACTTCAGGATTCGAATTCAGTGCCGAGGCAATGTCGTGCGGCGTCCCCATTCCGCGAACCAGCCACAGAATGGCTAGAATCGCCAACGTCGCCAAAGTCGCCAGCGCCGCGATGGCTTTCGTGCTCGTCCGCAACCACCGGTGCCGGCTCGTCATCGCCTGGCCCAACAACAGCGCCAGCGCCGGATAGCACGGCATAGAGTAGTATTCCTGGGTGGTCGAAAAGCTGAAGAATAACAGAATGAAACCGGCCCAGCACAAGCAAAGCAGGCGCACCCTGGAGGCGCGGTCAGGCTGCCTGTAGCTCAACCTGAGTGCCGCCGGAAAATAGACGCTCCACGGAAAGAACCACAGCAGGTGGAATAGCCAAAAATAGGCCCGCGGTACGGTATTATAGTCTCGCGGATAGCGCAGGTTCAGGAACCGCAGCAGGTGTTCGTTGATGAAGTAGAACCAGAAGAACCCGTGGTACGATCCCTTCTCGCTGTGCATGGTGAAATCGAAATACGGCGGGTTCTTCAAAGTCGCCAGCACATGCCATGGCGCCGCGATCAGAAGTAGCAGCAGCATGCCCGAAAACGGCCTTAGGCGCTGCCACGTCCTTAGCACCAACAACTGCCTGGTAAGGCCGAGATAGATCAATCC
>Ga0210402_10001679_pt1 | contig 22562 bp, 14 predicted proteins | sample IncBWC7MmetaG_FD_161055 | JGI IMG/M metagenome (GOLD analysis project Ga0210402, IMG submission 161055) | Forest soil microbial communities from Barre Woods Harvard Forest LTER site, Petersham, Massachusetts, United States - Inc-BW-C-7-M | ecosystem: Environmental > Terrestrial > Soil >... | reverse complement strand
GTTCGGACGCCTGGTTGCCGCGCTGGGCCGAGGGCTGCCCGATCCAATCGACTACTTCATCGGATGCAAAGGCGGCCTCGACCAAATACGTCTTGATCGCGCCCGCCGCCTGCAGCGATCCTGAAACCGCGAAAAAGGCGGCGGCCAAAATGAACTGCGATTTCTTCATTTGAGATCCTCGGACCCTCTGGAGCCACCAGCAGGAAGTGCTGGAACCCCGCGAGCCCATTTTTATCGGCCGGTCACCGGCCCTCTCCTACTGTGCCAGGGGGTGAGCGGAGAGTGATCTCTAACTTGTAATTAAATCGTAAGTTACATAGTTTCTTGAAGTTGTAGGGGATTTACAAGCTAAGAATCAGGGTATCTCCGGTCGCCCAAATCACGGCAAGTTGGCGGACGGCGCTCGCCCCCCGCAGGCCGATGGATCTTTACCGGGAAGCGCCACCGAGTCGAGGGCCGAGTGAGCCGAAGTGAGCCGAAGTGAGGCGAGTGAGCCGAGTGAAAGGCCGCTGTCTAGGAGTAACCGTTACGAAAATGCCCGTTGCCGGTCGCGCCGGGTGTGGTGAGGGTGATGGTCCACTGGTGCGTGGCATGGCTGCCGAAGGCTGGCATGCCTCCGGGGCGGCATGCCTCCGGGCCGGAGCCGGGTGCGGGTTTTCATTTCTAGCCTGTGACTTCCCTCGATTCGTACGCAACGGCGCCGTCTTGCCCTGCCAAGTCAGAGCCCCCGTTCAATCCGGCCCGGCCGGTGGCCGAGCTGACTTCTGACTCGTGCCTCCTGACTCCTGCCTCCTGCCTCCCAACTCCTGACTCCTGACCGGCGGCTGAGGCAGCGCGTCCGGCCACGCAGGCGGCCTGCCAGCAGCGCGTTGGCACTGGGCCCAGGGTTACGAGCTGTCCCAATCCGCCGATTGCCCCTGCCGCGGCGCTGGCCACCTGTTGGCTAACCTAACGCTTGCGCACCCGTCCGTCCGGGTTGGGGATTTCCACCCGCTTCTCGCTATCACTTCACCTGCATCAGGTTGTGAAGGGGACTTGCACCCCCCGAGTTGTCGAACATGCCCGGCACACATTAAAAAGGGGCCGCTTCCGGGGCGGCCCCTCGTTTGCCGTAACTCGACTCTCTTCGCGTGTTAACAGAGGTAACTAAAAGCGCAGTCGCAGACCAAACTCCAGGGACCGGCTCTGCGCGCCATTCGGCGTAGTGAACTGGTTGGTCACCACGCCAAAAGTGGTCGGCGAATCGATACTGGTGGCTGGATCGGCCGGCACAAAGTGATTCAGAATATTCACGAACTGGAACGTCAGCGTAGCGCCGATCTTCTCGGTCGCTTTGAAGTCCTTGGAGATCGTCGCATCCAGGTTCCAGAACCCGAAGCCCCGAATTGAGCCCGCTCCTCCCGAATTCGTGTCTTGCCCGAGAATAGGCCGGCGGAATTCGTTGTACACCGTGCAGGGGTTCGCAAAAATATTGAGCCCCGTGTTGCCGGACGTGCCGGCGCAAAGTCCGGCGGTCTGGACGTTGTAATTGGGGCTGTTGCCGCCGGTGAAAGGCGACAATCCGGCCGCCTGTTCGTAGTTCGCGGTCTGCCCGGAGTAGATTTCTCCGAAGTCTTCGCCATTGGAGGAAGTCGTCAGCCGCAGTGGCAGTCCCGAGCGGGCCGTGAACAAAGGCGCGATCGTCCATCCGCCCAGGATATGTCCGGCGATACCTCTCTGGTTCCTGAAGATCGGCGGCTGATAGAGCATCAGCAGGCTGTAGGTGTATTTCACGTCGAACGGCTGCACGCCATAGGTGCCGAAGTTTTTGAAGTTGTAGGGATCCGGCACGGTAATGGAACTGCTGGACTGGGTGACGCTGCCGGTTCCGAGCGATTTGCCCCAGGTAAAGTTGGAGCGGGCCGTCAACCCCCGCCAATCGTGCGTCGTGAACGAAACAAATGCGGCGTTGTAATTGCCGTGCCCGAGTGAGTTGATGAAATCGAACGCACCGGTAAGCTGCTGTCCCGCTCCCGGTTGAGCCAGCAAGCTCCGATTCAGGACCCAACTCGGCTTCTGGCTGAGATTGATCCAGGTTTGATAAACGTTGGTGGCTTTGATGTTGTTTACCTCGTTCTTCACCATCGCCGCGGTGCAATTCGGAGACCCGGCACAATAGACGGAATTTGGTCCCCCTAGCGCCGCCTCAAAGAAAGGCTGCGCGGTAACGGTCGCCGTGTTCGGGGTGCAGGTTGGGCCGGCGCCGGCGCAAACCTGGTTGTATACACCAGCCCATGCCTGCGCGAAACTCTGGCCGCCCAGGGTGGTCATATACGGCACCGCATCCAGATTGATTTCCTGAAACTCATTGGAAATCTTACGGCCGATGTAGCCCACTTCCAGTGTCATCTTCTGCGAAATCTGGCGTTGGATGGTGAGGGTGAACTCATCGGAATGGTTCGGCTTGAAATTCGGATCGAGCTGCGACCCATCGGCCGCCGCCGCGTTCAGAACGCCGTTTTGGGTGAGGCCGGGGTAGAACGGCTGGGGCAAATTCTGAGTGACCGCGGGCAGCGGAGCGTTGTTACCGTCAACGCCGATGCGGAATGCACTGGCCGGAGTAGCTCCGCCGGCCCCGGTGCACGTGCCGTTGACCGTGGGGGCAACGCACGACACCGCCTGCAACAAGCCCGGGCCCAGCAATGGCACCAGCATCAGGTCCACACCATTCAAACGGCCATAGATGCGAGCATAGCCGCCCCGGATCACAGTCTTATTCCGGCCCACCAGTTTGCCGAGCGGTCCGTCGTCGTAACCCGGACTCCATGCCATCGAAACGCGCGGGCTGAATCCGCCATAGAACGGGTTGTAAGGATACTTGTTGGCGTTTCCGTTTATATTGCGGATGGTCTCAAACCCGATCGTCGGATTGAAAACCTGCCCCTGCAACGCGGCTTGCTGCTTGCTAAGCATGTAGCCCTGGATGTTGATGGGATTCCCGCCTGCGTCTACCATCTGAACTTGCTTGCCGTTGACTTCGTAAGGCGGCATCGCCAGGCTCCAGCTCATACCGTAAGTCATCGTCAAGGTAGGCCGGAGGTGCCAGGTGTCGGAGAAATACACGTCGTAGGTTGGCAGCACACTCTGGTCGAAGCCAGGCGTGCCGAGTGGATTGAGCTGGAGATTCGCACCGCTGCGGGTGTACATCACCTGGGTCTGATTGACCACACCCATGAGTTCGTTGAACAGGATGGGATAGGCCGCCGCCGCACTCGCGGCGGTGCCGTCCGGAGGCGTGTACGCGGCGGCGTTAAGGCCGGTGCCGGCCACCTGGTAAGTGGGCGAAGTGTCGATTCCCACGCCGTTATCGTTGCGCCCGTGATACAAGAACTGACGCAGGTAGGAGCCGCCCATCTGGAACAGATGATTTCCCTTGAGCTTGCTCACCGTGTCCGAAAGGAAGTAGTCGTGACCGTCCCAAAAGCGCTGCCGCACGTCCTGGGAGTCCACATTGTACGGGATCAGCGATCCGGTCTGACTCTCCCCGCCGATCTCAACCACGCCGCCTAGCCCGGAAAACTGCGGCGGACCCGCTTGCGTGGACCACTGCCAGAAATTACGGGTGTAGCTGAAGCGGAAGTCGTTGGTAGTGTTCGGCGTAATGGTGGTGGTCAGGCCGCCCACCCAGAACGACGGCTTCACCGGGCGCGGGGCAAAGGACGTATACTGCCCTTGTTTGGCGCCGGAGAGTAACCCACCTATGTCCGTCTGGGTGTTCACAAGCTGGCTGAACGTGTAGTACCGGTAACTCGACATGAATTTCCACTTATCGCTAAAATCGTGGTCGATGCGGCCCACCACGAAATTGGACGTCTGCGGGAGCGGCAGGTTGCCTAGATAGCCTTGCGCGTTGACCCCGTCCACATATCCCGTGGTGGTGCTGCTGACGGTGAAGTTAGGATCGTTGGGCAGCGGCATGGTGCCCCAGATCTTCTGGATGAGCGGGTTCACACCGATCCCCCGCGGATCGCAAGCCTGTCCGCCGCAGGTGGCGGGCTGATAGGTGGTGCCGTTCACGGTCACGGCATAGGGGTTGAGGTTGTACTCACCCACGCCGCCACCCGCCTTCGCAAGAGTAAGGACGCCGGCGCGCATCAGTGCGGAGGGCGACGCGCGCTCGAAACTGGCCACATTCGGAAAGCGGCTTCCCTCATAGTTAAAGAAGAAATAAGTCTTTCCACCCCAGAACTTCGGTAATATGGGACCGCCCACGGCGCCGCCGAAACGGTTGCGATGCGTGTCCGGAAGGGGGGTCGCCTCCCCGTTCACCAGCGTGTGGTTATTCTTCCAAAGATTGGCGGCGCCCACGTTGCTTCCAAAGTAGTATTCGTAAAGGGCGCCGTGGAATTCATTGGACCCGCGCTTAGTCACCATCTGGACCTGGCTGCCCGCTGCGCCATTGAAGTCCGCAGCCTGGTTGCTGGTGCCAACCTTGAACTCCTCGATGCTTTCGATCGGGGTGGGCATCACGCCGCTCGGCGTGCCGCCGCTGGAGCCGGTGCCGCTATAACCATTGCCGATCGTATAGACGGTATTGTTGCCGGCCATATCGTCGCTGTTATATCCGCCGTCCAGCTGGAAGCCGTTCTGGTCGGTAGCGGCTCCAGCCACGTTGCCGGTCAGAGAAACACCCACCTGCAGAACCGACAAGCTCGATGCATCGCGGCCGAGATTCGGCAGCAACTGAAGCTGGTCGTTATGCAGTGTCGAACCGATAGTCGCATCGAGCGTCTGCAGCTCCGCGCCCGCCGACGCCGTGACTTCAACTACCGTATTGGCGGCGCCAACCTGGAGGGTGACGTTGAGGGTCAATGCGGAGCCAACGTCCACTTTTTGCCCCTGCATCCTAGCCTGAGTGAAGCCGGGATGGCTGATAGCGAGGTTGTAGACGCCCGGTTCCACGTTGATGAAGGTGTAGCGTCCAACCTCATTGGTTTTTGTGGTCCGCGCCGAGTTCGTGGTCGGGTCCACCATTTTTACTTCGGCGCCGGCGACGATGGCGTTCTGCTGGTCGGTGACCAGCCCGCTGATCGTGCCTGCCGAGGTTGCTTGTGCCCAGGCCGAAGCCGTCGCGATGCACGCGATCAGCAGCCCGAGGAGAATGGAAGAAACACGAAACCTGTTGAGATTGGCATTCCGATTCATAAAACTCCCTCCCTTAACGCAGGCCGACATTCCATCCCTCCGCTTCTCCGTGAAAGGCTGAAAACAGGGCCGTTCGCGGAATTCTATTTCGCCGGGACGGGATGTCAAGCTACTAAAACCCTAAATCTCCTTGTGTGACCAGACCCAACCAACCCTGTTGTCAGGGGATTTCCCCCGAATGCAGTTTATTTGACCGATGATAGGGCCGGCGTGGTTTTTTTGTCAAGCAAATCAAGTAAATTGTCTGGTTTGTGGATTTGGGTACCCGATCATGGTCCGCGGTTTCCGTCGCGGCTCTGATCCGAGCCGCGCGCGTTAATCGGAGCCGCGCGCGTTAGCAAGCGGTTCCCTCCGATACGTTGGCGAACTTCTGAAACGGCGTACCAAGGTAGGTGGCCCGGGTCGGGGCACCCTATGTCCGCCATCTTGCCGCTACGCCAGCCAGGCCGCCAGCCGGGCCTCGTCGTATCCCAAGATGATTTCTTTCCCTTTCAACAGAATCGGGCGTTTAATCAAATTGGGGTTGGCGGCCATCAACGCCAGCGCTTCAGCCCGCGAAGGCGGACTGTCCTTCATCCCACGCTCGCGGTAGAGTTCGTTCCGGGAATTCAGGAAGTTGCGATAGTCGCGGCTGCCAATCAGCTTGTCGAGTTCCCCGGCCGTCAGGCCCCGATTCAGGTCCACTTCAACAAAATCGATCCCCTTGTCGCGAAGCCAACTCCTCGCTTTGCGGCAGGAGGTTCAAGTGGGTTTGAGGTATAGCTTCATTTCCGGCGGCATAGACTCAGGATACAATCGAAGTCGGGCAATATGCCAGTCACCGTAACCGAAACGCCGTCGCGGCCGATTGACCAAGGTCCTCGGCGCAAGCGCTGGACCCGCTCCGAGTGCGCGGCGCTCGAAGCCATGGGAGTGTTCGATCAACAGAACCTGGAGTTGATCGAGGGGGAGTTGATCGACAAGATGGGCAAGAACCGTCCGCACGTGGATCAGCTTGCCAGGCTGTTCGCATGGTTGATTCAGGTCTTTGGAGTTGGGTTCGTAAACTCCGAAGCGCCGATCGACGTTGCTCCCGAAGACAATCCCACCAATGAGCCTCAACCCGACCTGTTCGTGCTGAGGCCCGACTATTCGGCCTTCAGATCTGGGACACCCCAGCCCCAGGATTTGCGCTTGGTGGTGGAGGTGGCTGACACAACCTTGGCGTTTGACCGTACGGTCAAGGCTGGGTTATATGCGCGGGCCGGCATCGTCGAGTACTGGATATTGGATATCCCGGGCCGCCTGGTGGTTCATCGCGATCCCCAAGCCGGAAAATACCGATCGATCGTCGCCTACAGCGAGCGCGAAAGTGTCGCCCCGCTCTCTGCTCCCGATTCCCCGTTCCGCGTCGCGGATGTGTTCCCGATGTAGCTGACCGCTGAAAGGTGAGTTTTCGAAAGCTCAACCTGATAGCTGGCAGCTGTTAGCGGCCATCAACACCAGTGCTTCAGCTCGCGAAGGCGGACTCTCCTTCTTCGCTTTGCGGCAGGAGGTTCAAGTGGGTTTGAGGTATAGTTTTATTTCCGTCGGCATTAACTCAGGATACAATCGAAGTCGGACGCTTATGCCAGTCATCGTCACGGAAACGCCATCCCAGCCGATCGACCAAGGCCCTGCCCGAAAGCGCTGGACCCGCTCCGAGTGTGCTGCGCTCGAAGCCACGGGGATGTTCGATCAGCAGAACCTGGAGTTGATTGAAGGGGAGTTGATCGACAGAATGGGCAAGAATCGTCCGCACGTAGATGCACACTCTTTGCTCTTGGGGTGGTTGATCCAGGTCTTTGGAGCACGATTCGTCAATTTCGAGGCGCCGATCGACGTAGCTCCGGAAGACAATCCCACGAATGAGCCCATACCCGATGCGATCGTGTTGAGGCCTGATTTTTCGGATTTCCGGTCGGCGAGACCGCAGCCCCAGGATTTGCGTCTGGTGGTCGAGGTGGCTGACACAACACGAACGTTTGACCTCACGGTCAAGGCTGCGCTCTACGCCCGGGCCGGCATCGTGGAATACTGGGTATTGGATGTCCCCGGCCGCCGTCTGCTGGTGCATCGCGGTCCGCAGGCTGGCCAATACCGGTCGATTGTCGCCTTCAGCGAGCAGGAAAGCGTCGCCCCGATCTCGGCTCCCGATTCCCCTTTCCGGGTCGCGAACGTATTCCCGGAGTAGCTGATCGCTGATAGCTGATAGCTGATCGCTGCCTACAACCAGTTCAAGTCCGTGTACCGTTCCCCGGTCAGGTGCAGGAACAGTGGTTCCAGCGCTTTGAATTCCTGACCGCCGTGACTGATGGCGCCATCGTTGGCGAAGGCCGTGATATCGCCCTGCCAGACCAGTTTGCCGGGCTTGGTGATGATCGCCACCTCCGTGCAGATGCGCTCCACGGTCTCCAGAACGTGGCTGGTGATGAAAACCGTGCGTCCCTGCTCGGTGAAGCGGCGTAGCCACTGCTTCATCAGAGACACGCCGGCAGGGTCGATGCTTTCAAAGGGTTCGTCCAGGAACAACACTTCGGGCGAGTGAATCACGGCCGCGGCAAAGGCTACGCGCTTGCGCATACCGGTGCTGTACTCGGCCAGCGTCTTTCCCGGATCGGTCAGTTCCAATGCCGCCAGCAGTTCCGTGACGCGCTTGCGGGTGGTGGCGTCGTCCAGGCCGAACATGCGGCCCACGAAGGCCAGGAACTCGTGCGCATAGAGCGGTTCGAACAGGCCCAGGGTTTCGGGCATCACGCCGATACGCCGCTTAATCGCGGGACTGCCGGCGGAATCGCCGCTCTCGAAGCGCTGGCCCAGCAGTTCCACGTCGCCGCTGGTCGGGTCCAGCAGTCCGGTCATGCAGCCGATGGTAGTGCTCTTTCCGGAGCCGTTCGGACCCAGGAAGCCGAACATGGTGCCGGCGCGGACGGTGAGCGATAGGTTCTCCACGGCCACCGTGGGGCCGTACTTCTTAACCATGTTGGTCAATCGAATCGCGTCCATTGCGTCAGCCTCTTCCTTCCACTACCGCCAGCAGTTTTTCGCGCCGGGCGACAAACAGCGGGCCGGCGGCCTTGAGCGACAACCCGTAAAACCCGATTCCGGCGAGCGCCAGCGGGATCACTTCCCACCAGGTATCGGCGGAGACCACCGCCGGCGCCAGGCGCAGCAGGGCCTGCGGCAGAAAAAGGCTCCCTAACATGCCGCCAATCAGCACGATGTTGCCGCCCAGTGAAAGGTCGTTTCCAAGACTGCTCGAGTAGTTGCCGCGGCGCGGGTTGAACAACGTGACCCACAGCCCCAGTCCATGGAAGACGAACAGCCCCGTGATCCCGGCGCCCGACAGCATGAACAGTTGGCGTGGATCGAAAGCCACCGGTGCGAAGACCAGCCAGGCAACCAGGGCGATCGGCAACATACTGCCGCCCAGCAGCAGCGAGGCGTAGCTGCCGGTGCGCAGCGCCGCCGCCGGATCGGTAGGCAACAGGAAGTAGCGGCGGAAGGCCCCGCCTACATAGCCGAATAAGTTGACCGCAATCCGCGACGTGCCCAGGAACGTTACGCAACCGATGGTGCCCAGGGCAGTAGCGAACAGGCCGTGGGCCCCTGACCGCCGCGACACATTAAAGGTGAGGAAGGCCAACAGCGGCAGGCTCAGCAGGTAGAGCGTGCGGAACCGGTTGTTGCGCGCGTAGAACCGCAGCCAATGGGCCACCAGCGGCGCATCGTCGGCGTCGAACAGGGCGGCGGCAAAGCGGTCGATCGGGCCGCCGAACGTCATGACGGCTTTTTCGGCCGCAACGCGAACCCGCGGCGGACGGCGTTCCAAGGCCACCAGCACGCCGGTCAGTCCCAGCCCCCACAACACGATTGTGCCCAGACCCAGCACGGCGCCGGAATCGGTCCGCACCATGGCCGCCGCGGCGCCGAAAGGCGGCGTATAACGAAGCACGCTTACCATTGCGCGTCCCAGTTCCGGGTTCTTTTCGAAAGCGGGTGCCAGAAGAGACGGACCCAGGGAAAGGCTGAAAATCACGGCCAGCAGAATCAAGGCGCCCGACTTGCGCTGCATTAGTCGATCCACCACCAGCCCCAGCACCCGCGCCGCCAGATAATTGCACACGAACAACAGCAGAGCCGCCAGGAATCCGAACCAGAACGAACCGGCTCCGGCCGCGTAGAGGCCCACGGCCAGCCCCACCTCCAGCGCCAGGAAGAGGAACCAGAACGGATCCACAATGCCGATCAAGTGGCGCGCCAGGCGGCGCTCCGTGGCATTCACCGGGTAGCGCCGGAGTTCCGTTTCGGAGAAGATGGCGTTCAGGCCGAAGCCCAGAATGGCGGAAGCTACAAGGCCTTGAACGAAGATCACTCCGAGCGCCACCCGCGCCACTATTTCCGCCTTGCCGCTGCGTACGGCGACCAGCGCAGCGCCGAAACCGCCGCTGGCAAGCAGGGCGATCAGCATGACTAGCAGGAAGTAGCCGGCCAGAAACAGGGCGATGCGGCCGTTGCGCGAGCGCGTCTTGGCCCACAACAGCTTGTAGCGCAGCCGCACCAGTTCGGCGATGAGGGGGATGTTCATGCAGCACCTTCCTTGAGGGCCTTGAGGGCGCGTTCCATGGCGGTGAGTTGGGCGATCAGCGGGCGGCGTTCGGCCCGGTCCCGTTTTTCGCGAAGCCAGAGGCCCAGCCGCCAGGCCACAAGGGCCATAGCCGTGCCTTCCAGGTGCTCGCCAATGCGATGGCTGACAGAGCCATGGAGAGATCCCAGATTCATGAGATTGATTCCCCCGGCGGCGCTGCATACCAGGAGCGCCCACTGTCTGCGGAACCGTAGCCTGTCTTCGCACAACCGTGCCATGGCGTGCGCTACGAAGCCCAGCGAGGGTTCGGTGAAATTCATGCCGGCGATAGCCATCTGCCGTCGCCAGTCCAGAATCAGAAACACGATTTCGGCCACCGCGATCCAAATGGCCCCCGTCAGCGCCAGCGGGTCCCCGCGCAGCGTGGATAGCATCCAGACGATCTGCCACAGCACCACCACGGCCTTGACGAGGTTGATGAGGCTGCGCTTTCTTCCATATCTATGGAACTCGCGCGTGAGGGCAGCGGCATCCGGCACGCGGGCCAGCGGCGGTGGCTGGTTCCGCCACAACTCCTGCAGTTGCTCAAACGGGAGTGGCTCAAACGGGAGTTGCTCAAACCGCTCCATGAGCCACCTCCGCCATTCGTTGTTCGAGTGCCTGCTTGATACGCGAGATCCTGACTCCCACGTAGTTGGCCGTAATGCCGGTGATCTCCGCGATCTCCTTATAGCTGAGCCCCTCGAGCAGCAGCGTGACGATGAGACGATCCTGGCCGGGCAGTTCGCCGATGGCGCCGCGCAGGGCGGTCAGGCGCTCCTGTTCTTCCAGGTTCCGCTGGGCGCCGAGGCCGCCGTCGGGAACATCCGTCAGGGCATCCTTGAGGACTTGGGCCGGCTTCCATTTCCTGCGGTAGATCAGCGCCGTGTTCACCGCGATGCGGTACAGCCACGTGCTGGCCCTGGCTTCCTGGCGGAACCCCGGAAGGTGATGCCACACGTTGGTCATGATGTCCTGGAACAGGTCCTCGGCTTCGGCCGCGGAGTGGAGGTAGGCCGAGCAGAGGCGCAGAATCCGGGACCTGTTTTCGCGAAACAAGTCAAGAAACAGGCGCTCGCGTTCGGCGTGGGTCATTTTAGTTTGAGCCTCCAGCCGGCGGCTGCAGGCGTTCGTCAAGTTAGACACAGCGTCACGCGAAAACTTACAGGTGGAGACAAGATTCTCTCAGAAATCACCAGTGGCCGCGACCCTCTGGGTCGCGCGGGCTGCGCGCACCGGCCCAGACCGCCATGGCTCTGGCGGTTCCTGAGCCTGAAATCAATAACTTACAGGCGAAAACCGCCACGCCCATGGCGGTTTCACTTCCCAGCGCTGGCAGCTCTACTTCAACGAAGCGATTGCGTCTTTGCGGATCTTGGCCACCACGTGGACCAGCGGATCGACCACCTCCGCGATGTTGTACTGGATGGCCGTGCCCAGCACGACCGCAGCCTCGTTCGGTTCCAGCTTGTAGTCCTTCTGCAGCCAGTTGACAAGCTGCGTGGTGGCGATCTGCAGCGCCTCGCCGAGCGCGTTGCCGATACCCAGCGACATCAGGTACTCGTCGTTCTCCGCCCGCGGGAAGTTAGTGGACTGGCCCTTGACCAGACCCACCGTGAACTCGACTTGCATGGAAGTTTCCAGCGCGTCGCCCGTCAGTTCGCCGTCTCCCTGGGCAGCGTGGCCGTCGCCCAAAAACAGCAGAGCGCCCGGCGTGTAAACCGGCAGGTAGATTGTGGTTCCCTCGCGCATCTGGTTGTAATCCATGTTGCCGCCATAGGACCCAAGAAACCCGGTGCGCATCGCCTGGTGGGCCGGCGGCGCCACCGCTATGCAGCCCAGCATCGGCTGCAACTTCACCGTGTAATTCTTCAGGTGCTCGCTGGGGTTCTTGAGGCGCGCCACGCCATGTTCCAGGTCGAGTGTCCAGTCGCTGTCGAACTTGTCGTTGTACTTGGTGCGCTCCAGGTAGCCGGTATTCAGCGCCGAGCCGACGATCTGGTCGCCGCTGCTGGCCGAGTCTCGATTCAGGCGCACCCGGTTGAGCTTCACCACCAGGGTGTCGCCCGGGAATGCGCCTTCCACATAGAACGGCCCGGTCTCCGGATTGCCTCCCCTCGATCGCTGTACTCCCTTGCTATCGGTGCCGCCGGCATCCACCGTCCAGGTCCGCACCGTGTCGCCGGGAAAGACGTGCAGCACCGGCGGAATCGCCTCCGAGAAAACGCGATGAAACTCCTTGGGCTCGAAATCGTAGACCTTTGGCTCCGCCGGCGGTTTCGCGGGCCGTTTGGCCGACCAGGCGACCTCCTGTTTTACGAACCACACGGCGGTGCCCGAAAGCTCCTCGCCATGCAGCGAGCCCTTGAAATCGCCAAAATGGTCGCCGTTCGGCCGTGTCGCCTTAAACGTCAACTCGTCGCCCTGGACGGTGCCTTCCAGTTTCAATTCGTTGAGGCTGCCGGTAAGCTTGCCACCGCTCACCTGCAAGGTGACCCGGGCATAGCTGACGTCCCCCAGATACCGGTTGGCGAATTCCCAGTCGCCCGAAACGTCACCGGCGAAGGCGGCAGCGGCCACGAGGAATATGACAAACCAGAGTGCGCTCAGGCGGAATTTCACAGAGATCTCCTTGGAGAGTCTGACGACGAAACAGCCGAAAAGTTCCGTGGAATCCGGGCCGCGGTGAATGGCGCCGCCAGTTCGCCAACGTATCGAGAAACCGCTTGCTGACGCGCGCGGCTCCGACCAGAGCCGCGACCGTTAGGGAGCGTTCTTCCCGAGATACGAGACCGTATTTAAGAAAGTGTACGTTGGCCAGGAGGCGGCGCTCATCATCCGCCTTCACACACGGCCGGTTTTCCTGCGTGTGATTCGTGGCGGGTTAAGATTATATGCCTGTCAGTGCTTTCCGTTTCCGCCGCGTTGCAGGAACGCCTTCAGTAGCTCTGCGTTACTATTCGACAACTCCTCATTCACCAGTTGGGCCGCCGCGATCCGCGTCATTATCAGGTCGAACTCGGCGTTCCGCGTGCGCTGCCGGCGGGCATCCTGGACAGCCAACCGGATGGCGCGGCGCAGCAGTCTTTCGGTCTTCGCGATCCCGCGATCATGATCTGCGATCATCCGGTCATGCTGTTCCAGCCATTGTTCGTGGTCCATTAACGGTCACCCACTTCTTTTCAAAAGTATACTCCGGTCTTCATCGATGCTAGATTGCAGCCCACTGGAGCCGGCGGCAAGCAGTGGAGCCTGGGGTAACGTCAGCATCGCGCAGCCGGGAACACATTGGCCCTGCCTACGCCGTGCGTCGCCAGCCGTGCGCCACCAAATGCCCGAATGCCAAGGAGTGGGTGGCGTGTCAGCGCTTCCAGCAAATCCTGCTACCCATCGTTGCCCTCCCTGCCCCGCTGCTTGACAACGGGCCACCGATCGAGTGAAATACAGAAAACGCTTGCACAGCTTTTGGAGGGGGATTCGGATTCCATGATGAAACCGGCGTTTCTGGGACGCAGGGCGTTCTTTCGATTGTGCTCGGCCTGCGCGGCATTCTTGACACAGGCTGGGAACCGGCAGGCAAGGCCCTCGCCCCAAACCAACCGCCGCGCCGTCACGCACCGAAAGAACTTCGTCGCCATCCAGGTGAAGCCCTATGCCTGGGTGGACGAAGGAGTGGACCGTCTGCTCGACAACATCCAGCAGAAAGGTGCCGTCAACACGGTCTGGGCCTACACCTACGATTTCTCCGAAGCCAGGATGACGCCGGATGGCACAATTCCCTTGCCCGATCACGGCGTCTCCGGCAGCCCGGAATTCGTCGGGGGAGCGTTCTACGATTACGATCCCAAGTATTTCCGCGACACCATTCTGAAGGATTTCCGGGCGCCCGATTACGGCAAGTTCAACGTGATCGCGGACGTTGCGGCCAAGGCCAAGGCCCGCGGCATGGATTTCTTCGCCTGGGACTACAACAACGCCGTCCCGAGCATGAATCGCAGCATCGCCGGTTTCTCCAGGGTGACCGAGATCGACGTCTACGGCCGGCGCACCACCAGTCCGTGTTTCAACCATCCGGACTACCGCGCTCATCTGGGTGGAAAGATCGAGAGTCTGCTCGGCGGCTACCCCGGCCAGGTGGACGGCATCGCCTGGGGCTGCGAGCGCATGGGGCCCTTCCAAAACATGATCGGCGGCACCTGGAGCACCGCCGGCATATCCTGTTTCTGCGAGCACTGCCGGGCCAAGGCCCGCGACCGGGGTGTTTCGGTGGACCGCGCGCAAGCCGGATATCGCCAGCTTGACCAGTTGTTCCGCGCCGCCGGGCAGGACAAGCGCCCGGTTGACGGATACTTCGTGACTTTCTGGCGTCTGTTGCTGGAGTACCCCGAAATTCTGAGCTGGGAGAAACTGTGGACCGACAGCTACCATGAAGTGCGCAGCGAGATGTACGGCATCGGCAAATCGATTGCGCCCGCCAAACCGTTCGGCTTCCACATCATGCAGAATATGAGCTTCAGCCCGTTTTACCAGGCCGAAGAGGACTACTCGCGCACCAAGGATTACACCGACTATCTGAAGCTGGCCACTTACAACAATGCCGCCGGGCCGCGCATAGCTTCCTATCTGGACCGGCTAAGTGCCACGGTGTTTCACGACGCCAGCCCGAAGGATTTCCTGCCCTTCTACTACAAGATCATGAACTACCAGGAAGGCCCTTACGACCAGTTGCACACATCCGGGCTCTCGGCCGATTACGTGGCGCGTGAGACTAAGCGCGCCATTGCCGGGGTCGGGGCCGGCGGCGGCGCGGGCGGCCCGGTGAAGATCTATCCCGGTATCGATATCGACGTGCCCACCCGGCGCACCGACAAGAGAACTACGCCGGACGATGTCCGCCAGGCCGTGCGGGCCGCGTTGGGCGCCGGAGCCGATGGCGTAGTCCTGTCGCGCGAGTATGTGGAGATGTGGCTCGCCAACCTTTCGGCCGCCGGCGAGACACTCCGTGAAATCTTCAACAAAAGGAACGAACCATGAAACGTTGTGTCCTTGCAAGCTTGCTCGCCCCCACAATTCTGCTTATCCTCTCTTCCGGCAGGCTGACGGCACAGGCCGTGGCCAACGCCACGATTCACGGCGAAGTCACCGACGCCACGGGAGCCTTCGTCCCAAACGCCCAGGTAAAAGCCATCCAGACCGACACCGCGCAGGCCTTGAACACGGTTACCGATAGCAATGGCAGCTATGTTTTGCCGAATCTTCCGGTGGGGCCATACCGGCTGGAAGTGGGTGCGCCGGCCTTCAGCACCTACGTACAGTCCGGCATCATCCTGCAGGTGGGCAACAACGTCCAAATCAACGTCGCGCTGCAGGTGGGAGCGGTCACTCAAGACGTGCGGGTCTCAGCCAACGCCGCCATGGTGGAAACGCAGGACACGTCGGTCTCCGAAGTCATCGATCAGCGCCGCATCATCGATCTGCCGCTCAACGGACGGCAAGCCACGGATCTGATTCTGCTCTCCGGGGGCGCCAGCGTGCCGCCCGGAGCGGCCGGGCGGTTCATCACCACTCACGACTACGTCAGTTCGGTGGGCGTCTCCATCGCCGGCGGCCAGGAGAACGGCAATAACTACCTGCTGGATGGCGCCGACCACAACGACACGCATTCCAACGTCAACCTGCCATTCCCGTTCCCGGATGCCCTGCAGGAATTCAGCGTGCAGACCAACGGCGTTTCGGCGCGCTATGGCCTGCATCCTTACGCGGTGGTCAACGCCATCACCAAGTCGGGAACTAATCAAATCCACGGCAATCTTTTCGAGTTCGTGCGCAACGGAGACCTGAACGCCCGCAACTTCTTCGCGGCCACGCAGGATTCGCTGCGCCGCAACCAGTTTGGCGGAACGGTTGGCGGGCCCGTCAGAAAAGACAAAATCTTCCTGTTTAACGGGTTTCAGGGAACGCGCACGCGCACCGCGCCGCCGCAAACTATCAGCTTCGTGCCCACCCAGGATGCGCTCAACGGAGACTTCAGCACGCTGGAATCGGCCGCCTGCCAGTCCAGTCACAAAGCCGTGACCTTGATCGACCCCACGGGCGGCCAACCGTTCCCCAACAACTTCATCCCTCCCAGCCGCTTCAGCACACCGGCGGCGGGGTTGGCGAAGTTGATTCCCGTGGCCGGCAACCCTTGCGGCCAGATCGTTTACGCCGTGCCTAACCCGAACAACGAGAATCAGGATGTGGCCCGGGTGGACTGGTTGCAGAGTTCGCGTAACTCCATCTTCGGCCGCTTTTTTGTGGCCGACTACGACAACGCGCCGTACTACACCAACAACATTCTCACCACCACGCGATCGGGCCTGGAGGAGCGCGCCACATCGGCCACGGCCGCGGACCAGTTCACCACGCCCGGCCTGGTGAATGCTTTTCACGCGACCTTCACGCGCCTGATCAACAATCGCGCGGTGTCGCAGCAGATGCCCAGCCTGGTTTCCCTGGGGTCGAACATGTTCAACGCGTATCCCCACTTCATCGATCTGACGGTCTCCAACAAGTTTGCGGTTGGCGGCGGGTCCAACGCTCCGGCCACCTTCACCCGAAATACTTTTCAAGCCGCCGACGACGTGGACTTGATTCGCGGCCGCCACCACATCATCTTCGGTGTGGAGGCCATCGCCATGCAGATGGACGAAATCAACATTTCGGTCGCCAATGGAGAATGGACCTTCAACGGGTCGTTAACCAACGACGCGCTGGCCGATTTTATGATTGGCCGGCCCAGTCTGCTGACCATGGGCAACCCCTTCCAGGCGGGCCTTCGCCAGAAATACTGGGGGGCGTACGTTCAGGATGATGTACGGCTGGCCAAAGGGCTGAACGTGCACTTTGGCGTACGCTGGGAGCCGTCGCTTCCGGAACACGATATTCTGGCGCGCGGGTCGCACTTTTCCATGCCCGCGTTCCTGGCCGGCCAGAAGTCCAGCGTGTACCCCAACGCCCCGGCCGGCCTGCTGTTCCATGGGGACCCCGATACTCCCGAGGCCTACGCCAACGGCAGTTGGTTGGGCTTTGCGCCCCGCATCGGCGTGGCGTGGGACCCGTCGGGAAAGGGTGTCCAGAGCCTGCGCGGCTCATACGGCATTTTCTTCGATGAGCCGGAAACTTTCACGGCCAGGGACTTTGGCGCATCGGCGCCCTGGGGCAATTCGATCTCGCTCACGGCGCCCGCGGGCGGGCTTGGCAATCCGTTTCAAGGCTACCCCGGGGGCAATCCGTTTCCTTCGCCTTATCCGCCCAACCAGAGCGCGGTATTCCCCGCCTCCGGGCAGTACATCACGTTTCCGCTCAACCTGCACCATATGTATCACCAGCAGTGGGACCTGAGTTACCAGCGTCAGCTCGCCGGGAACTGGCTGCTGACCGCAGCCTATCTCGGCAACAAGGCGACGCACTTGCGGAGTTCCATCGAGGCCAACCCCGCCGTCTATATTCCCGGAGCCTCCACGGTGGCCAACACGCAGCAGCGGCGATTGCTCACCCAGTTGAATCCCGTTCAGGGCCCTTTCTATTCGAACGTCACTCTGGCGGATGACGGCGTCAACACCAACTACAACGCCCTTCGCCTTTCGGCCCAACACCGGTTCAGCCAGAATTTCACCGTACTTTCGGTCTACACGTGGTCGCATTGTCTGCAGAATGCCGAAACCTACGGGAACCGCAACAACATCGGCTCCGCCTCATACCAGAATCCCAATAATCGCAACGCGGATTATGGACCCTGCGACTTTGACCTGCGCCACAATTTCACCGCTTCGCTGGTGTATGAAATGCCCAAATTGGGAAATCGCGTGGAGAACCAGCTTCTCGGAAACTGGCAGCTCGCATCGCTGATCTCCGTGCACACCGGGTTTCCCTTCACGCCGCTCACCGGCGTAGACAACTCGCTCACCGGCGTGAAGCAGGATCGCCCCAACATCGTGGGAAACCCATACGTCCGGGACACCGGCAGCCTGGTTTGGCTGAATCCCGCGGCGTTTGCGGCGAACCTGCTGGGCACTTTCGGCAATGCCGGATATAACAGCCTGATTGGGCCGCGATCCTTTGGCCTGGACGCCAACGTGACGCGCGAATTTCAGATTCGCGAACACCAGCGCTTTGAGCTGCGCTTCGAGTTCTTCAACCTGCTGAACCACACCAACTTCAGCACGCCGGTAAGTGCGCTCAATTCGTCGGCCTTCGGCAAAATTCAGAGCTCCGCCGATCCCCGAATTCTGCAGTTGGCGGCGAAATTCAAATTTTGAGCGCCTGGGGTCGCGCCGCGACTCCAGTTTTCTGCGGACTCCAGTTTTCTGCGCACTTAGGCGCCACGAATCCAGCAGTCGTCCTGATTAGCACCTACGCTAAGCACGGCGCCTTGCTCCCGCCGCGCCGGGTGGGGTAGAACAGTATCAACGGCGAAGTTTGCCACCCCACTCGTCCTCCGCGTCCCTGTTCAGTTGAAGTGCGTCCTGGCGGATTTTCAATGTCCAAGGTCAAACTCTATCAGTGCTTGCCGCGGTCCATCACCAGGCGGGCCTTCCACCTGCGAATGGCCGGGGGTCTCGCCACCGGATTCCTCGGCCGCCGTACGGCTCAGGCGCAGAGCGGGACTCCGTTCACGGTTGCGCTCGTTCCCGATCCTCAGTACCTGGCATCCGATGGCGCCTGCGCTGGGTCCAGGGCCTACAATGCTCTCATCCAGTGGGGCATCGCCAACAAGAACCTCCCGGTCAATGGCGTACCTCTCAACATCAAAGGCTTTCTGCAAGTCGGCGATTGCGTGAACGCCACCTCGGTCAACGCATTTTCCGCACCCCAGGTCTACAGCGTGAATGCCTACGCGCAGGCAGAAGCAGCCCACATGTTCGTCGCCCGCGTCTGCGGGAATCACGACTACCTGGACGTCGGCGCCACCAACCGCAATCAGATTGGCTACATGTGGCGCGATGACAAAGGAGGAGCCTGGAGCCCCACCGGCGTCGCCGCCATCTATAGTGGCGGCATGGATCTGGGCAACGGCGACGTCGCCTGGTTCGGCGGAGCCTACCCCGACCCCACCTATCCCGTGTCCACCGCCAATGCCTGGATGCGCCTCAGTATCCAGGGCCGGAAGGTCATCATCGCTTCCGCGGAACACTACCCGCGCTCCGCCGTGATGGCGTACTTCCGGGACATTCACGACGCCAACCCCGATCACGAGTTCTGGTTTCTCACCCACGGTTATATGACCACCGCCGGTGTGCAGGTGGCCAGGGGCGATGTGTACGGACCGAACAATGCCAGTCTCGGTCCCGCGCCTGCCAGCAACTCCGGCCAGGAAATGTGGGGCGGCGCCAGCGGCCATCCCGGACTCGTCACCTGGCCCAATCTGACCTTCGTGGGCTGCGGCCATTGGATCGATGGCTATGCTTTGCCATCCTCCGCCAACTGGGTGTGGCAGCGCCTCGAAGGCACATCCAGCTCCAGCCGCGGCCAAAAAGTTCAGCAGGTTTTCTGCAATTGCCAGAACGCCGACCAAATGAACTTTTGCGGCGGCAGCGGCGCCAACCCACCGAATGGCAGCTCCGATGTCATGCACCTGATGCTGCTTCGGATCTTCCCCGCCAGCGGAATGATGGATTCCTACCTGGTCAGCACCAACAACAATATGTGGACAGGCGGCCCGGGAGTCAGGAACCTCCCCAGCCCGTCATCCGCGGGAGCGCAGTTATTCAACATCAACTTTCCGGGAATCGCATCTCCATCGCCACCGCCATTGCAGTCCGTTCCCGTGATCGCCACCGTGAATACCGCGGGCGGCTTTCCGGGAATTGCGCAGAATGACTGGATCGAAATCAAAGGAGCGAACCTCGCGCCCGCAAGCTTCGCGCCCAACGGTATGACGTGGAGCAGCGCGCCCGAGTTCGCGTCCGGAAAGATGCCCACTCAGCTCGCCAACGTCAGCGTCACGGTCAACGGGAGACCGGCGTTCGTGTACTACATCAGTCCCTCGCAGATCAATGTCCTCACGCCGCTCGACAACTCCGTGGGGCCGGTGCAGATCGTGGTGAAAAATGGAACTGCCGCCTCCGCCCAATTTATCGCCAACCTGGGTACCATCGCGCCTTCGTGGCCCCGCGTTGGCGCCAGTCAGTATATCGTTGCTACGCACGCCGACGGATCTCTGTTGGGTCCAATTTCCATGTCCGTCCCCGGTTACCCGTTCACTCCCGCGCGGCCGGGCGAGGTCATCGTTCTCTACGGTGTAGGCTTCGGACTGCCGGTAACCACGCTCGTGAATGGTTCCGCAACCCAAACCGGCGCCCTCCCAGTCACGCCCGTCGTCCTTATCAGTGGTGTTCCCGCCGAGGTACAGTTCGCTGGCGTCGTCAGTCCCGGACTGTACCAGTTTAATGTCGTGGTTCCCGCCGGCGCGGCCAGCGGCGATAACCAGGTGACGGCCATCTACGGCGTCACCAGTACACCGGCGGGCTCGATGATCGTCATTCAATGACGGTCGTCATTCAAATACGGCCGTAGACTTCGGACCGGGTTTTGCCGCCATCAGGCAATTCTCACGGTCTTCACGTTGACGAATTCGCGGATGCCGTAAGCGCCCAACTCGCGCCCGTAGCCCGACCGCTTGACGCCTCCGAAGGGCATCCGGGCGTCGGAGGCCACCATGCCGTTGATGAAGACCATACCGGCTTCAATCTCTTCGACGAAGCGGCGCTGCTCGGTTTCGTCGCCCGTCCAGGCGCTGGCGCCCAGTCCGAAATCGGTGTCGTTGGCCAGCCGGATGGCCTCGTCCGTTCCGTTGACGCGGAACAGCACGGCTACCGGTCCAAACAATTCTTCGCGATAGGCCGGCGCGGATTCCGGCACATCCGCCAGCACCGTGGGCGCGTAGTAATTGCCGGGCCGTTGCAGCCGCCCGCCGCCCGTGAGCACGCGCGCCCCGGCCGACACCGACCGGCGCACCTGATCGTCAAGACTTTCCAGAATGTCCGGAGTGGCCAGCGGTCCCACCTGCGTCGCCTCGTCCATCGGGTCGCCCACCCGCAGCGCCGCCATGCCCGCTACGAATCGCTCTGAAAACTCGTCCGCAATTCGCCCATCCACGATGAAGCGCTTGGCGGCGATGCAGGACTGTCCGTTGTTGATGGTGCGCGCCTCTACGGCGGTCTTGACCGCACGGTCCAGATCGGCGCCCGGCATCACGAGGAACGGATCGCTGCCGCCCAGTTCCAACACCGTCTTCTTGAGCTGCATGCCCGCCTGGCTGGCCACTTGAGCGCCCGCCGGCTCGCTGCCGGTCAGCGTAACGGCCTTCACGCGCCGGTCGTCGATTACGCGCCGCACCTGTGCCGAGCCGATGAGCAGGGTCTGAAAGATGCCGGCCGGAAAACCCGCGCGGCGGATGATCTCTTCGATGGCCAGCGCGCACTGCGGCACGTTGGAGGCGTGTTTGAGCAGCCCGGCGTTGCCCGCCATCAGCGCCGGGGCGGCGAAGCGGAAGACCTGCCAGAACGGAAAATTCCACGGCATTACGGCCAGCACGGCGCCGATCGGCTGGTAACGGATGAAGCTGCGCCCCGCGCCGGGGGTGGATGAAACATCCAGTGGTTCATCGGCCAGCAAACGCTCGCCGTGTTCCATGTAGAACCGGCAGGCGGTGGCGCACTTGGCGGCTTCGGCCCGCGCGGCCGCGATGGGCTTGCCCATTTCAAGCGTCATGATGCGCCCGAACCGGTCCTTCTCCGCTTCCAGAATTCCGGCCGCCGCCGCCAGCCACCGGGCGCGGTCGGCGAACGACGTGCCGCGGTAAGCGCGGTAAGCCGCATCCGCGCACGCGATACTCTCATCGATTTGCGCGCCGGTGAGCGGCTCAAACGTGCGCAGCGTCTCGCCGGTGGCGGGGTTGATGGAGGCGATCATCGTTCCTATTGTAGAGGCCTTATGTGGGGCAGGTTGCTAACCGGCGGCGGATTGGCAATCCGCCCGTGGCCGCGCTTTTGACGAGCACCTTCAGGCAAGGCGAAAAACGCTCGCTGCCGCATCGCGCCGGCGGATTAACAATCCGCCGCAGGTTACCAACCTGCCCCACAGGGGTTCAGCGGTCCACCATCCGCAAGCGCAACTCCCGAAGATCCTTCAGAAAAACGTCGGGGCCGAGCGCCTCCAACTCTGCGGGCGGCGTGATTCCGGTCTGCACGGAGATGGCGCGGATGCCGTTCTGGCGCGCGGCCAGAATATCGGCCGGGGCATCGCCGATCAGCGAGACCGGCGTTTCACGGGCAATCCAGCCGCGCTGGCGTGCTTCGCGGATGGCCATCCGCGCCAGGCCGCCGCGCGTGCGGGCCATCTCTCCGAACGCGCCGAATTGGAAGTGCCGGCGCAGCCCCGCGCGCTCCAGTTTGCGCCACCCGATGCGCGTGAGGTTGCCGGTCACCAGTCCGAGCAGGATGCCGCGGCGGGCCAGCTTTTCGAGGGTGGGCTCCACTCCAGGGCAATGCTTTCCAATCAGGTCGGGGCAGACGCGCAGGTAGTAGCGTTCGGCGGCACGCAGAAGCTCCGGCATTGCCTCCCGTATTGCGGCCCGCCTGGCGCCGGCCGCGCGCATCATGGCCGTAAGAATGTCCGGGTCCAGCATGCCCTGTACCGGGATTCCTTCGGTGGTGGTTTCCAGCCCGGTAACCCGCCGCACCGCTTGAAC
>Ga0210402_10001678_pt1 | contig 22572 bp, 23 predicted proteins | sample IncBWC7MmetaG_FD_161055 | JGI IMG/M metagenome (GOLD analysis project Ga0210402, IMG submission 161055) | Forest soil microbial communities from Barre Woods Harvard Forest LTER site, Petersham, Massachusetts, United States - Inc-BW-C-7-M | ecosystem: Environmental > Terrestrial > Soil >... | reverse complement strand
TGTATAAAACATGTTAGCTATGATATTCACACCTCTCAACGCCAGACGCGAGGGAGAATAAACAGGAACGTAACCAGCACCACAACATCAAGGTTGGGCGAAAAAAAAACCACCAAAAAAAAAATATGGAGTGACCAGTGACTACTCACACCCTGCGCCAAAATTATCCTCAAAAAGAACACACAAAGCAATCCCGCAGTGCCCAACCAGCGATAGAGCATATGGGGTGTCCACCGGTCTAGGATTTGTTGGTACTGGCGTTGAATATTGCTGTATTGGGCTGAGATGTTTTGAATGGGGGAGGGGTCGGTGCCCGCGCCCACGTCGCTTGAGGACATCATAGCGGGGTGTGGGGCTCTTATGGAGGGAGTATAGGCAGGGGGAAGCTCAGCTGCTCAAGAGGACGTGTTTGGGGACGTGTTGGATTAGGATTGGAACGGAGATTTGAATATTAGGGGTCGGAGTTTCAACTCTCGCCTTAACCAAATATACTACTAACTTCAGGTAAAACGAATCGTAAATTCAAGCGGATTCAGAGAATCAAATTCGAGAGAAAGTGACGTTAGCCACTGGTATATGTTTATAGCGGTTGGCGAAAAAAATCTCAAAGTCTCCAAATCTCTGCTACAGAACTTTTTTTTGCCATTCGACACAATTCGACATGAGTACTCAAAATCGAATCGACTATAAAACTACTAATTGATCTGATCGACTCCTCGTCGCCGCTCTCAATCATGGCCGCTGCCTGGTGATGGTCGACTGTCTACGTAATGAAGAAAAGAAAACGAGAATTGACAACAGCGATGAGTTCCGCATCACGTAAACTTCTGCAATGTCGCGTACATTCAAAACATCCACATGTTCGTGCCAGGCGAACCACGTCCCAAGTGTTCACTGGGAAACATGAGCAGGTGTAATTACATGCCATTGATCATGATATTGGAATTATCCACTTGATGTGAGACGGCAGATGTAGACTGCTGACTTGTCTGTCACATGGACTGCCTTTTGAAGATTCTCGTTTAAAGTAGAGTATTCAATCAGAAAGCGGAATTTCAGCTTTCTGCCCCACGACAGAGGTTTAAGCAGCTTACGCATTGCAGACCGTGTTCCCAATATCGTCCACCACTGTGGTGTCATGTAGTATGGCAATGATGACATTGAGCTGCGAGGTTTACGATAAGAAGCGGTGTAGAGAGGGCCAAGATGTCCTGGTATACGATCAACGAATGACGGAGGCGCGACTGGTGAAGGGGTGGCCAGTGAAGGGACGGCTGATGAGGACCCGACCAGGGGAGGAGCACCATGATACATATTTTCACACCGAATGTGCTTTCTGTTTGGTCGGGGGTCCTTGTGCTATACGGTGTCTAACGTCAGGGCCAAACAAAAAGTCGCACAAGAACCGAGAACTAACTGATTTGGCATACAATCCATATGCGTTGCCACAACTTGTCATTAAGGCCTTTTTTCCAATTGATTGAATGAGTGGCACCACAGTTCGCACATTCGACTTTTGTTGTGACTTTTTCTCCAGTCTTTGACAGTGGAGACGAGAAGCGATATTTAGACCTCCCGCGTTGGTTGTCATTATCCACAGGCGATGTGCACGACGAAGACGATGGTGAGTGAGTGAAAAGGCATTGGTCACCCAAGGACATGAACCAGATAACCCAAAAGCGTGAACAGCAGATATAAAAGGGCAGGGACGGCACCAAGAACATAGAAGGGTCACCCGAATACCTCAGAGGAGCCGGTCGCCTCCTTATTTACAGCCTCAAGGTCAGGCCGGGCTTAATAACCTTCTGGGAGGGATTCTACGTGAGAAATATAGTGGAAGACGTTGCTCATGGATGGTCGGTCGAGGGCCATGATTCAGATATTGTGGGCAGCCTGGCGCCCGGTATTGCCAACATTACCTTCGGCTCTCTTGGTAATTCATCGGCTCAACAACTCCTATTAGAGAGCCATTTTCAGCTATAGTAAAATGAATCAAGATGTCAACTATTACCCGAACGGTGATTCCGAATGACCATACATCACCAGGTTTTGCGCTTGTTTGACACTCAGTCCAAATGTCTCGGGGGAATGGAGTTCTGATGCTTTCCATCGCACAGAGCCGTGGGGTGCGGTGCTTTTGAGGGCGACATATTCCAGACCGCATAAACCCAAAGTCGAAATGTATGTCCCTCAGACGAGACGAGAATATTAGTCCACCAAAAATATCAAGATCAACATGCGTAGAATGATTTCGACCATACCGCGTATATCACAATGTACAATTGGAATGTACAAGAGTCCATTGGCGAGACCTCGGACCTTAAGGGAGCTACGTCAGCAATTTGCATGAACACCTGCAGACCAGGTTTACGTTGGGTTTACGGCCCGTCAGCTTGATACGGTCGGAATCAGGATGTTTCTCCAAGAAAGCTGTAGCGGTGCCATGCTCCATCCGAGGCGAGATGAAGCACACCGCAGGTCCTAAGCCCGTGCAAAATCCCAAGAGCGAGAGAACGTTTTCATGCTTTGGTGTTCTCGATACAATCTCTGCACTCGAACGGTTCATTAGCTCCAACCAGCCGAGAAATTCACCGACCGCCACCACCTTCCGACAAGTAAACTGTGAGGCCTGTGAGGACTGACCTGGTTTAATTTCTCGATGGTGACGTTCGCCAACCGGGGACATTTGATGGCGACGCCGACTTTTTGACTACTCTGCCAGTGAGATGAGGGTTGTCTTGTCAGTCGTCTGCACAGCCTCGTATTTGCGATGAGATGAAGTTCACAGTTCACTTTCACCGTAATGCGGCACATACAACTTCAAAACGCATGCGATTGTAAAATCCCAGTTTGAACGAAATGTTGACGAAATGATAAATCAGCAGCTCTGTTACTCTCTGTTAGGTGTTAGGTGTTTAGCTTACTCGATTAGGTAAATTTGGCTCGACTGTACTCAGGCTTTAAATTTCATGTCCTCGACGGATTCTGGTTGGAATTTGAGCACTCTCCCCCATCCCTCTTGTTGTAATTCACGGCTACTACCCAGCCCAATACTAATGTCCACAGCACTCGACCACATCTCCTCCCATATCCTTACCCAACTCGACCTTCACCGCGCCACACACTCCATCCTCCCTCTCTTCGTAGCCCTCCAAGGTCCCCAAGGCTCCGGCAAATCATACCTATCAGATCTCCTCCACACCCATCTCTCTGCCCCACCCCACTCACTTCGCCTTGCAGTCCTTTCCATTGACGACCTCTACCTCCCACACCCCGCCCTCCTAGCCCTCGCCTCAACCCACCCCACAAACCCCCTATGGCGAGGCAGAGGCCAGCCCGGCACGCATGACATAGAACTGGGGGAAAAAATATTGGCTACACTAAAGCAGGGGCAAGGGGAGGTGGAAATCCCGAGGTTTGACAAGAGTTTGTACAATGGAGAGGGTGATCGATTGCCAATGGATGGGAGTGGGGTTGTGGTGAACGGGCCACTGGATGTGGTTATTCTGGAGGGCTGGTGTGTGGGTTTTTATCCGATTGAGGAAGAAGAGGTTGGGAGGCGGTGGGATGGAGTGTGGGAGGTGGAGAGGGAACGGTTGGGGTTGGCGGCGTATAGCGCGGAGAATATTTTGGAGGTCAACCGAAAACTCAAGGAGTACGTCAGGATGTGGTCTTTCTTCGACGTCTTCGTGAAGGTAAGAGCTTCTTCCTTACATCGCATCACATCATGCTGACAATTGCATCCTAGCTAAAACCAGCCCCGCCTGATCATGACGCAACCAAGCTGGGTCCCTCTCCGTACGCGATCATATACAAATGGCGTCTCGAACAAGAACACTGGATGAAAGCCCACAACGGTGGCAGGGGTATGTCTGATGAGGCTGTTAAAGCGTGAGTACTAGTTTTTCCCTCAACAACTAACCCACCCATACCCCCACCACATACAGCTTCGTAGACCGCTACATCCCTGGATACGTCTTCTTCGGTGACACCCAGCCCTTAAACGTGGACGAACCCCCCAGTTGGATCGGGAGAGGACTGAGTCTGGTGATTGGCGAGGGGAGGGAAGTTGTTGGTACCGAGAGGTTCTGAGGAAGGATGTTTTGGTGATTTTGTAGTGGATTTGTGGGAGGGATCGGTGCGTCACCTGCTCACATTCTCCATTTTTGCGTTTCTATCTGAGTTCGGTTTTGGTTCGGAGGGTATACCTATAATATCTTCTTCGCGTCGGTTGGAATGGTAGACCGTCTCAACTCATTACACATCCCAGGCTCCTCTTGTCTTGTGTGACCATCACCAGTCGAGTCACTGCACGCTCTGTGGTCCAATCGGAGCCACGAGTGTCATGTCAGTTATCGGCGGACGATTCGAGATCGCTTTGTTCTATCACGCATGCCCTGGTCCTACCGGATGCATGTCGGTGCCTCCTCGCTTTTTGTGGTAAAATTTATGCATGTCTTGTAGTATTCTTTCATGTAGTATTATAATCAATGGAAGCGCATTTGTGCCTGGTTGTCTATTTTCCGGTTCGCAGAGAGTCCACCATTTCTTGCAGATTTATTGCGTTCGATTCGGGATGTAAATGGTTCTGCTTGCGTCAGGTACATCTATATCATTTCAAATGACCATGCCTGTCGAGTCGCTACCTGGTCTTTGTTTACGCATTACGCGTTCATGAAGAGCATGCCAGGTGATAGGTCAAACACATTCAGATTCGTTGCAATATATATATCCACTATTTCTTCATTCCGTCAATGAACTTGCAATAACTCAATGTGTCTCGGCCTGCGATATCGACGTGGACAATTATGCGGTCATAGAAATGGGTTGCACACAGGTGGAACAATCACTGAAGCCATGCCAAGAGTCAGGTATCTTCTACCACATGTCCTCAAGGTTAACGTTGTCGATGCCCACCCCATTTTGGGTTATCTTCAACCAAATCGGTTAGTGCACAATGGGGGACACCACACCCGGGCGCCTTTCAGGATTCAATGCTGTCTTCTGAATCTTATGGTAGTCCTGCATTTTATCATATGCGTAGAAGTGAGACCAACGATCAGTTCCCGAGCATTCCCCGAGTCAAGTTCGCATTCCTTCGCCATTTGGTCTGCAATCGGTGAATCAGTGCGAGACTGAAGCTTGATCAGACAGGTCAAGCTATTCTGTGATGTAGAAGATACGTAGTTCAGACTGAGGATTGCGATTGAGATAGTGTGTTATCTGATCTACCCATTGTAAACGCGAACGGAGCGAAGAGGCTATGTAGAAGCCATCTGACTACTGCGAACATCGTGTTCCGAGGACGCCGTCGTCATCCAGGTTGAAGGATCGCCAACCAAGCATCAGTCGGTTCTTCCATGCAACGTCGAAGCGGTTATGCCCATACTCCCGTGATGCATGACAACGAGGATACGAAGAGCCATGACGATGGAACTTGCGGGAGGGGTGTCACAGATCGTTACAGTGTCGGAGCGCGATAACATATGAGATCTCGTTTGGAATGTGCGAGTTGGAACTCACCACGTCTTCAAAATGTATGATCATAATCCGGGACGTCGCTCTGCGAGCACACTTTTGACACCCTTGATAGCATTCTCTCTCGCATTGATTAGCCGCTTCGCCTTGGCCACGTCCAATTGGGAATAATCAGGTTTCTTAGAAGCCTTCCCAAGAGGACTTTCGGTAGAGGGGTTGGGAGATGACTTTGTTAACTCAGCGCGGACTTCGGCGAGGATGTCGTCCAACGTGCCCAACATAGATATGCATTCATCCAGCTCCTCTTTGCGCTTGAAGGCGCGGCAAACTTCGAGAGCGCATGTTTCGATATGAGAAAACCTGGCAGGACCCAGTAGAGTGCCTCCATACCTGGTGCAGCGTCAGTGTCAATGGATCAAAACCACGGATGAAGACCTTACCACCGACTAACAATCACCACGGCATCTATCACAGCTTGATTTTGCATGACCCCCAAGACTTTAGCTCCTGCCCAATTCTCTCCATCATCAATGCTCGCCGTTCTCAGCTCAAAGTCATCTAGACCGCCCAGCCCCGTCCGTCCGTGTTTTAAGGTCATGCATCGCCAAGCCGCTATTTCGTGCGATGCCGGTTTGGGGCCATGAACAACATGTTTCAGGTGATTTATTCCCGCCTGTGCTTCCTCGGGAGTAGTCGCTCGATAGATGTTAGCAACGAAAATGGAACCACGATCGCGAATTTCCTGCGAGGTATAGAGTGCACAACTTGAAAACTGGGGACGAGAAAACTGCGCGAAAGAATCCAAGTTGCTTACGCCAGGGAAAGATTTACTGTAGCCATCGTACATTATTCGTTGCAAACCTATATTCAAAAAACGAACTTTGAGTGCAATTGACCCACTGGCGGGCTTGCTTGTGCCACTGGCAGTGGCACGTACTTAGCACGTGCACGATATACTAAAAGCTTTACCTAGTAGGTCGTTATTGTGAATGAATGGGACATTAATATAACAGCAGTTCTAGATGGGTGTACGATAGATATCATAATCAAACTAGTCCCGGTGGATTGAATGATGCATAATGCAGTAAAGTCAAACTAGTACCCAGGATGTGGGCCTGTTGGTCCCGGCGGTGCGGTGTTTTCACCTTGGTACAGTTGGGAGGTTTGTTGATATTGTAGTTCAGACGGCTGGTCATATTGCTGAAGATGTTGCTCCTGAGGCGACTGCGGGTAATGTTCAGGGGGAGGTTGCTGATAATGTTGGGCTTGCGGGTACTCCTGCGGGGGGTATTGCTGTGGAGGGTACTGCTGAGGCACGTACTGCTGATTGGGACTCAGCGAATGGCTCTGATCGGAATACCAGTTTTGAACTTGTGAACTCGGTGCCTGTGCCCCTGGTGGCGCCTGCACATATGACTCCCTGACTGAACTAGCTCCATCCTGGTTCATCGACAAAGGACTGGTCAGTGCATCGGAGTACACTGACGCATGCTGCGGTTGTTGCTCAAAATATCCCGGCTGCTGGTTGTAGTTGGTGGCGAGTAGCTGGCGCTGATCAGTGAGCATATCTATCGGTGATGTGACCGGGATGTCGTTTTGGGGGCTATTGGGTCCACTGGCAAGGTAACGTTCGTAGTCTGATGATCTATATGGTACTCCACTGTAGTACTGGGATCTCGAATGCAACGATGGACTAATATTGCCGTCGAGGATGGCTGTGGAAGCTATTGAACGTGTGTCCCAGTCCAATTCTCCTCGATCACGTTGGTAGAGAACCGGGTCATACTCCAGATCGTTCTGCGTGTACAAAAACTGTAAGTGTTGGCCATCACTGACGGAATGTAGGTCTCACCTGTTCGATCGCTGCAATCTTAATCCCTTCCACAACCTGTGCATCTAGGTTCGCCCCACCATATTCATTTAGCTTGGCCTTGTCCTCACTGATCTTGCCCTTGTAAACTTGACTCAAAAGAGGCATCATCTTCGCGTGCAGCATCGGCGTAAATAACTCGACATGCAATGCTGGGTGGCCGAATCGGTGCTCCAATCTTTGTCCCTTGACGTCTGCACGCTCCGAATGTACCTTAGCAAGCTTGAGTTCGTCCTCAGTTGGCAAATGATATCGGAAATTTCTATCGAATTTCCGAGTGATGTATATCTTGAAGAGGAGAATGACGAGGATGGGAGGGATGGTAGATATCCATCGGAGAGATTTGAACTTGTACTGGAGGCCGATAGCTAGTAAATGAGATAACTGTTAGCGAAACGGCATCGGATTGGAATGGCAAACGAAGGAACATACTGAGGACCATCAAGGCCTGCATGAGGATGACGCAGAACAGCAGTCGGTTGATCACAACGTTCCATAATCGCTGTGATATGATGGGTATTGGCACGAGTAGTAAAAAGACACAATCAAATAAGTCTCACCCCACCCGTCTCGACCTTGGTAATAAACACAAACATCAACTGATACTTGTACACCCAAGAGCTCATCCAGAACACGATAGCAGCTGCCAGCGCAACCAACGGTGCGAGTGGCGCAAACAACATCCCAATGGCACCCAAATATAACTGTGGGAATGGATAGCAGAGCTCGGGATAAATTCGACGCAGATATTACGCAAAGGCTCACTAGATTGGAGCTGAAGGAACAGTACATGAGAAAACGATCAAGATAAAGAACATATGCTGGCGCACTCACTAATATATCGCATACAAGAATTCTGGGGGCTGCGTCCATTCCCGGATATCACGCGGAGTCCGCCCAAAGATGCTAAACGACAACGGCGACATCATACTCCTGTGTCCCAGGTGGTGAGACGAAGAGGGGCTCACCGAGTTTTGAAATAAATCCAAACCAGATTGAGAATCTGGGCCAGATCAAAGATGACCAAAAAACCTCGAAGCCTTCACACCATAGAATATCAGCATTAGAATGTCCGGTACATAGCTGGAAAGGATACAAACGGAAAGTAAGTCAACCAATAAGAAGCCTGATTGATATAGGTGCTGTTTATCGTGTCAGGGAGTTCTAAATACAATACCTATCAGTCAAGTCAAGTAACGGATGGAGAACGAGTGTAGGACTGACTATTCAGACTGGAAATGATGTCATGCGCATTCGCATGCTTCCCGATCAGAACTACGACTTCTGTGACCGAATCTATATCCCAGATTATCAATATACGAACACCCTGAACATCAACATTTGTTTTGCAACTGGTACTCACTGAAAGCCACCCCAATGAGCGTAAAAATGATCAATTGGCTGATAACCAAAAATGCAAAAAAACGCGCAACGACGCCCCTATCTAACTTCGCTTGTGTTAGGGCACCCATGTACTGTGAGAGCCAACGCATGATTTTGGGAAGGAAGAAGGTAGAGAGGCCCGAAACGACCGGCGGAGCGACACCAGAGATGATGTAGAAGGAGGTAGGGTTATCGTTTGACCATCGTTCTAAGAACGGAAGGTAACCGGTCGCTGTAACCTAGGAGATGGAGTGAAGGCAGTTCATAAGTGCGAGGAGATAGGAAAGAGGGATGAAATGGTGAACACTTACAGCATTCAAATTGGCAAGAATTGCGACGAGGAATAGGGGAATGAGACTGAGGAAGCAGACGACAGCTAACCACCAGAAACCGATCATTTTCTTACGTCTGATTGCTGCGTCGGATTTATTCATGTTGGTCCAGATCTTGTTATGGAATCATATCAATACCTCGACAGTGTATGGAGCAGGCACGATCCGATGGGGATTGAAGGAGAGGATACTTACGATGTCTTTAGGATTCGGGGCCAACGCAATATCTGTGCCTTTCTTGTGTTTCTTAGCTAGCTTCTTGGCGACGATGTGCGCGTATGGGACAGCAGCCATAGATGCAAAGCCATAGCTCTCTGCTTTGCGCGAGTCGATCTTGGCACGGTAGTCTTCTACGGCGGCTTCTGTTTGCTTGAGTTTCGCGCTGTGAGGTCGGGAACAGGTTGTAAAATGTGGGAGAATGGGAGTGCGAATAAATGAAACATACGTGTAATAGTCAATGGCGTCCTTCTTGACACCTCCTAGGCCACAAACTCCTCCAATCTTGATAGTTGGTCGATGTTTCGCAATGCGCCCGTCCTTCAAATACTTGACAAGTACGCCCTCTAGTTCCCTCACCGTCTGGTTATGATACTCAATCATCTCCGGCAGCTTACCAACCTTTCTCCCAATATGCACCGAAGTGGGGGGGTACGGCATCTTTACGCTATCCAGAATCGTCTTGAGGCCGTCATCCGACTGGTGTTCCTTTGGCACGTTCATGATGCTCAGAGTACGAGCATAAAAAGCCTGGTTGTACTCGGGTGAGCGGTACCATTCATGATGGAGCCTGACCATCTCGCGCCAGTGGATGTATACGAGGACGACAACAAGGATGGTGATGAGGTACGAGACGGCAACGTGTGCGTAGAGTTTGTTGCCTTTGACGTCGCGGATCGTCAGCATACTGAGGACATCTCGTTCCCCGGGTATGACGTTTTCGAGGTTGTACGAGACGTTGATGGGAATAAGGATGCCGCATGTGAGTAGAGTGATTCCAGTGAAGAGCCAGCGGAGGAGGCGGAGGAAACGGAGGAAAGCCACTGCATCTAAACCAATTTTCTCCACAAGTTCAGGTTCTTTTGTGTGGAGGACAGGGGACAGCCAACCAAAAAGAGAGTCAGAGATCTTGGGAGGAGGCTTATCACCGATGTGGTACTTGATTTTAGGTTCGTAAATTATCTAGAAGAGGGAAAGAAAAGGTCAGTTAATGAAGTATTTACCCCTCGTTAAACGCTATTCCAACCGCTAACCCAATCTGACTTTCGCGTCGCAGAACGCGATATCACATTCGTTCACGTGTAGTATCACAATCCCTCCATGCCCTAACCTAACTAAACGAACGCTGAGATTAACTCACTTTGTTCTTTGGACGTAAAAAGTTGAACAAAATAATTGTCGCGATCTGCAAACAACGCCGAAAAGAATCAATAAATTGAACAACCAAATGTGCACCAGAATTCACCGAGATTACACTCATAAGCAACACTTGGGAGCCCACGGCGGCGGGGGCCAGTGTCCTTCTCGCAGCGAATACTGCTCCAAGAGGGTCTGGGTCAAATGCCATCGGTTTTGTCACGGGATTCGAAGGGGGAAGTTTGAGGACAAAGGCTGCTAAGGAGCTTTTAATTTTGGTTCCCTGAATTTAAAGCGATCCAGGCGGAGATTGCCAGTGGGATCTGAATTTGCACAAGGATTCCATTCCTTTCCGAAACATCGAGCAAGCGAGCCAGAGCAAGTCCCTAGAGTCTAGACAGGCGCTTCACTGCTTGAATGTGGATAGAACGCTGAGTTCATATGTCATCTTGACTGGCTTCGTAGCCGCCAGTGCCAGTCGCCGCCAACTCGATCCAGGCACATATGATCATGACGAATCTCCAGGTCCACTGGCTGTGGCAAGGCTTGTCCACTCGTCCTGGCTCATCCCTGGGGTCACGTTCTATCAGGAAAATGGTGAAGCGAGTTGGGCCACCTACATAGTGCTCCGAGAATAGGGGGTAAGGATATCAAATCGATACCCGAAACTCATTTTCCGCCCAAATCATTTTCACATAAGTTCTATGAATCAGGGATTCGACGCACCCTTCCATTCCGCAAATTGATGGCATCATTTGCCAAACCGTGCGATCTGATTGGCTGTGCCGACTGAGGGGGTGCCGAATCCCTGATTGGCCTTAGTGGAATCGACTGGGCAGGAAAATTCGCCGGTAATTACCGTTATAAGGCACGCGGTAAATCGTGAGGAGGACCCCCAAAAGTATGCTGTTCATTTTGCACAAATATTAAAGGGTCACTGCCGAGAAAGAAAATGCCACCGGAAGAATAAAAAGTGTCACCGAAGAACATAATTGTCACCGAGTAAAGCGATCGACAACAATTGCAGCTTAAGTTAATGCGGTAACTCTATGTGAGCACGTGATTTTTACGAATTTGGCTCATTTGATAAAATTTCAGTAAACAGGCGGTAGCTTGCCCAATAGTCCATAGAATTGAATAAAAATTTGTTTGGACTTGTTCTGAATGAGGATGAGGAGGGGATGGTTCTTTTCAATGTTCGAACATATGAGCTTTTGGATGTGCTAGGAGAATGACACCTCTGAGGAGCAGATTGGGAGCAGACAACTCACTCAATACTGACTCGGATCAGATACGGATTGGAGTAGTTAGGAACCATTGGCGAGTATAGAATTGTCAGAATTACAAAATTTGCTCTATTTCTATTCTGTAGACCTTATTGTGATGCAGTCACACTCATCCACTAATTGGGTCTAAAAATCTACAGAATAGTTGAATTAAATGGTGAAAGACTAGGTATTGACTGTATCTAACCTGAGAACTCCATATGAGCCGGTTGCTCCCTGGCAGACCATTCACGTAGTGAGGGTCTGCTTCCTGTGAAATAAATATACATGGATTTCCAAAAATAAAAAATGTGATGCCCTTGGCATAATGAATGTGATGCTGTTGATTCAGTTTTTATTTTATTTGGGCCAAAATTGAGCCTGCCAAAGCATGTTTAATAATCAAGGAGGCCAGTTCACTCTGCTTCTCTGAGAATAGAGCAAATTTTGTAATTCTGAAAATTCTATACTCTTTGCATTGGCAATGGTTCCCCATTATTCCAATCTGTATCTGATCTGAGTCAGTATTGAGTGAGTTATAGTCTGTCTGCTCCCAATCTACTCCTCAGAGGTGTCATTCTCCTAGCACATCCAAAAGCTCATATTTTCGAACATTGGAAAGAACCATCCCTCTACATCCTCATTCAGAACAAATCGAAACAAAATTTTATTTGATCCTATGGACTATTGAGGAAGCTACAGCCAGTTTGCTGAAATTTTGTCGAATGAGCCAAATTTGTAAAAATTATGTGCACACATAGAGTTACTGCATTAGGCTACCATTGGTGCTGATTGTGTTATGCAGTGACAATTATGTTCTTTGGTGATACTGTTATTCTTCTGGTGACATTTTCATTCTTCTGGTGACATTTTTATTCTTCCAGTGACATTTTCTTTCTTGGCAGTGACCATTTAATATTTGTGCAAAATGAACAGCATATGGAAGCCCCCCATAGGTACAGTATCCGGCGCAGAAATGGGTTGGGCTGGCACAAGAGGTATGCACTGGCAAATGCCCAGACATAGGGAGGGAGGGGGGGTGCTCAACTTGGAGCTGACCTAATTCACATTTTGGAGGTCAAATTTGGCACTCCTGAGGCATATGTAGACCAAACCTTCATAAATATATGAGGTGGCTTCCAGATTTTGTGGAATCAAATACTATAAGGCAGTGAGCTGCCTTTATTGTGCCACAATCCTCCAAGTCTCACCTCCTCTCTCAACCTCTGTTTATTCTACACTATAGCTAGTACTCATGCCTTACAGCAAGAAAAAGAAGGCAGACTGTGATGGTGTGGCACCTGAAGGCGACATAATGCATCAGGTCTCAGATCTGGTTAGGCCAAAATATCTCTCCTTTTTAGGATGTGACATGATTCTGTGAGGTGTGTGAACACAATGTATGCATTGGAACTGGTGGTGATGAGAATTTCAAGTTCCATCAGAAAAGCAAGGACCACCAAAAGAAGCTAATGATGAGCACAGACAGAGATGCACAGCAGTTAGTTGAAGTCTTTTCAGATGTTCCTGCCACTGCACTTTGACATTTGAAGCATTTGCAAAACCAGGAAATGAATCTGGGAGCTAAACTTGAACATACCAAAGATCAACTTTGTGCGAAGTCTGATTGTGAAGACAGTGCATCAATGGAGAGCATGCAATGGACCAGGGTGTAAACTTGGAGTGAGCCTACTTTCCTTTGATATTATTGAATGTTACTCACAGGAAGTTGAAGTATCATCTTTCTTGCAAAGGACTAGCAGCCATTCTGAGGTTGGTTTTGTGATGACACCTGTAAGGAACTCACTGGATTTCCAGTACAAAAGGTATCTTGACCATGGAAGAAGGCTCAAATAGTATATTCTTAATGTATTATTCAAGGGGTTGTCAGAAAAAAATTAAGCACCCAGGGTTGGATTTTTTTCTAAGGCCACTTGGCTGGGACTAACTAACTATTGTGAGAATAATATTCTATATATGGTAAGGCAGGCTGGTCTGAACCCTGCCAGCTGTGCCATGTATTACTATATATTCAGTATTATATTGGTATTATTGTCATATTATTGTCCTATTATACCACCTGTATTCCATAACTGACAATGCTTCCCACCCTGACCATCTGCTTCACAAGCATTGCATAATATCTTGGTAGGGTGCAACTTCTTTGTCCAAAACTGACTCTCTGCAGGTACAAACTGACAAAACCCTGAGCATGGTGTACACAGCCTGAATGTGGGTGCATCTATCAATAAACAGATTCTTGCCAGTTTCATGCCTCCATGACAGGATGCTCCTCATAGGATACCCCCATGACACTGTCAATTGTAACCTTACTTTCCTCTCCTCTGTAGGCTTATTGGACACTGGATTTACACCCAATAATACTGAAAATATTCAGACATGTGTTTTAAGCCTTTGAAAAAAATTTGAAGAGCCTGTCGGCTGGACTAACTAACCAACCCTATATGGCATATTCAACATGTGACAACCCCTTGGTATTATCACACCTCATATTACTATACATATATGTTGAGCCTTTCCTCTTCAATGTACAGCCATATCTCCTACCATATTTATATTTGGCAGGTACCAGGGCCCTTGACCCTATTTCACTTTTTCAACCTTGTGTACTGGAATTTTTTCCTGCATACAGTATCCCTGGGGCTGGTGTAAATTTAGTCTGGAGTAAGGACGTGGAGGTTGACTACTAAAATTCAAATTCAAGTCATACATGGTGTGCATATATGTTGCATACTTGGAATGAAAGGATTTATAATTTTCTGAGTGCTTGAAGATCACCCATGAATATTTTTTTGGCAAGAACATCAGATCATGGAAACAGGTCAAAGCAGTAAACACATGTAAATGATATGTCAGACTGCTCTGAGTCTTGGCTCAGTTGTCCCACATATTTTGCATTAACCCCCACCATTGTTATTGCTATATACACCTTACACACTTTACTCTCATCTACTCCCTTAACTGAACTCAAGATAGTGATTAGGCCAGGTTAGAAGGAAATTTAGGGATTGTGGCACTTCCTCTGAAGTTCCTCACAACCTGGAAAATGTAAGCAGATTTTACATGCATGTTGACCCCCGAGATCCCACACTAAAAATCTGAAAAAAATACTGTGTTACAGGTGTTGACATTGTCTATCATACAATACCTGTTTATGTTCAATGTTCATCTATTGCAAACCCATTGACAATGCTATGCATCAAAAGAGTCTTTCTGGTTCACTAGCATCTCAAATACTTCTCCCCTTGGGATTGTATAATGTAGATATAGTCTCAGTAACCAAGGCAGGTCTTGCAATACCAGTTGGCATCCCTACATTGTGTTCTTCTCCTGTGGTGCTCAGTGCTACCTCATGATGTAGCCTGTAGACTTAAGAATTAGTCAATGTGGGTGCCTGGAACAAGAATTCCTGGCATAAGTGAGCTTAGGATTGTGGTTTAGTATAGACTACCTCATATGTTATGGATGCAAAAGACCATTTCTGAATAATTCTCATACTTGTCAATAAATTTTTTTTGACCTGGTACTAAGGGAAGATGATGGTAAGGAGGGAAGAAGTTGTAAGGCCACATATGTGTCCCCCCAACGAGTCAGATGCATGGTGCCCCAGCTGAGACATGCTGGGGCATGTGATATGATTACCTAACTGACCCCCCCTTTGGCTTATTGCAAGCAGTGTGGACTTGTGTGTGGTGTCACAATGTGACTCCCCACATGGAGCTAAAGCTCTGAACTCGACATGCACCAAGAAATTTTTCATGAATTGTCAGTACACATAAGAGACATAAGACATATGAGTCAAGGTCCAAGGGGACATCATTCTGGATAATGCTACCTCCATCTCAACCACCAGCTCCTGCAGCCATTTCTTCTTGTAAGCACTGGTTATATTCATGGGCAGGATCTGCTCAACCCTTCTCCAGTAGACAAGGAAAGTGAGGGAGGTCCAGCTGCCTTGGTGGGCAACAACCTTGGGTAGGACACCTGCTGTGAGGAGCTCACCCATGCCCCCAATCCAGAAACTATGGCTGCTGACAGCAGGGAGGCTGGTGGTTTTCCAGATTGAGGAGCAAAATGCAAGGAAGGATTTTGTTGGCATGGAGTAACCAGAGGGGGAGGCAAAAGAGAAGAGGGGCACAGTGCCAGGAATGTCAGGATTAATGGAGAAGTGAAAGGTGAGAGCCTCGAGGGGGCACAAGTGGTCATTGTGTGCTGTCAAGACAATTATGGCACCTTCTTCCTTGGTTGTCTTAGTCCAAGGAATACAGAAGGAGGCACTGCTGGATGTGTCATAGTCGGAGTGGTGGACAACCTCCACTGAGTGGGTGACATGAAAGGATGGGTTGAAGGCATGCAGTGAGGGGACTGAGCTCATCCAGGCTGAGGGTATGAGGTCAGGAAATGGAGAAGATGAACCAGCAGATGCCCCAGAAACAGCAAATTGCAATTGCCCAACAGGCAGCATGGGAACAGTCAGAGAGTTCAAGGTGGTTGTAGAGGGCAATGAGGTGTTCGACCATGACAGGGTCACATTGTCTCTTACAGAAGGCAGTGCCTTCTTTGCTGGTGGTGACCCATGCCATCTGTAACCACTCGCTGTCACCACCCCATTCAGCAGAATTGGTGTTGTGCCAAGCATTGAGTCACTGATGAAAACAATGAGGAGAATAAAAGTGGCAGGCATGTGATTGGACTCTGAGATATTATATTTGTCACAGAACTGTGTGAAACATAAGAGACTGGTGCCATAAGCAGATCTGGTGGCAGGTGCAAGAGAGTGGTAAATCATGTAACATGTTGAAAGAGGAGTCTACCAACTTGGGTGGTAGGTAAGAAGTGACTCAAGCATTAAAGGAAAGGGAATGGGGTGTTTGCCGAAGCCAGATCCTGTTTGCAGTGGCAACATGTGGATGGAAAGAACTGGGAACAAGCTTGCAGCCTACCTGAGGTCTGTGAGGGACAATACTTTGACTCTTTGAGTGGTAGATGCATGTGGCAGATAATTCAGTGGGGTAAACATGGGGGAAGGGAGGGGTGTGGAAGGCATTTGGGAAGCTGCTGAATCATCCTCATCTATGCTTGTGACAGTATGGACTTCTGCTTTACACCAAGATTTGTACTTATACATGCAAAAGAAAGGGTCTGAGCTCTGCTGGGAGAGCAAAAGTCAAAAGGAGGCAGTCCATGGCTGGCCAATTGATACTGCATGATATTGGGTCAGCTGGGTTCCTCAGACTGTATGTAGATGAGAAAAAGTGTGATGTTGAGAGCAGAGAATACCAAGGCAGATTGGCAGATGGAGAAATTGGTTTCATAATTTCTACTCCTGCCTTTTTCAAAGGCACCAATTATGCCTTGGTTATCATTGTGTATGAGGACATGGAGGTCATGCAAACCTTTTTCTTCCAGGACATATATCAGGAGTTCAAGAGCAACACCCTCAAGCCACCTGATGTTGCGGAAGGGGTCTTTCCATGAAGGGGATGTTTTCTGAGATTGAGCATAATTTAATCCAATCTAAAAATTGCAAAAATGGTCAAAAACACAATCTAGATATCACAAAATTTGTCAGAGCATTGCTGAGGTGTAAAATCAAGGTTGGAATCAAGGGTAGGATTAAAATGGTGATGATTAGGATGTGTTGAAAATTGAGTTTATGTGCCCAGAGTGATGAGATGCATATCACCATAACCCAGCCAAAGAAACCCATCAACATTCTCACAGTACAAATATGCTATGCTCTCCATACAGGCTTAGCACATATAAGCCTTGTAATCATTATTGTGCAGCAATTTGAAGTTTACAGGCTCTAAGATAAGTTACATATAATCTTCAATATAGAAGTAGGTTCATGATATATAAAATTGTTGTGGCAATGAATTCAATGTCACCTAATCTGGTGGAGGAAGAGGTAATATTCTGGAAGAAGGCTGTGCTGTCTGATCAAAGGTTACTTCTACACCAAAAGGCAATAATACTGAAAGCTTGTGTTTCAGTATTAAAGACAGTATATATATTAGAGGAACTGCAGTAAACTGTGCTTAGGAGAAAGATGAGATAAATGTCTAAATAATAGGGAATATATGATCTACATCAAAGAAAAGTAGTAAAAGAAAGATAAAAACATCAGAGATAATACGTACAGTAGTTTACCACTCAGTTGTACATCAAAAATGAATACACACTATTGTGATCAAAACATACTCATTGGATCAGTTTGGCAGAGGTAGATAGACATCAAAACAAGTTGAATACCAAAGCAGAGGGATGGCACTTGAGATCTAAACATGTGGGAGGCCTGGGATCTCAGAAATGGAGCTTTTGTCTCTTATTGACAATCTTCTTGATCAGACCATTCCTGCAAATCAAAGTTCAGTGTGTGACAACAGTGACATTGTCACATCCCAAAAATCCTCTTCTGGAAAGAAATTGCTCTACAACACCAATGATTCCCAGTTCCACTGAAACTCTTATGTGGAGATATCTATATTCTATAATGCAATAGTTCGAGACTTGTAAGAATGGCCAGAACAACACCTCTGGTGTATCACAGCTGAAAGAAAAATTCAGGATCAGGTATCAATTTGGATAAATTGGGAATGCCAAAATGGCAACACCTTATATTAATCATTCTGGACATGTTCATTGTAAATGCATATCAGGTTGATCTCAAAAATGTTTAAATAGCCCAAGTAAAGCAAAGACCATTGGAGAAAATGCCAATGTACAACTAACCCATGGTGTACAACTGAGCAGTAAACTACTGTAATGCAGATATTCCTTCCATTCATCAATGTGCCTGGAAATAAGTACCAAAATGAGTGGGTCATGCCTGTAGTGAGAGCATTGGCAATGAGTGACTTTCCACAGGATTTCTAAACCTAAAACCTACCCTAAACAAATATATTTTGAAACTCTACAAATTATGAGTTTAGGATTCTAAACCATGGGCCATGGCCATATCTGCAAACTAGAAATTATCTTTGTTTACCAATCACATGCCTCCCTTTTCCAATATCAACATGCACATGCAGGATACAACTCAATGTAATTTCTCTTCCCTTCATGGTTTTACACTTGCTGCTAACCCCAGGAAGGACCAGAAAGAAAAAACTTTATTGACATGGCTAAATAACAGACATAAGTAACTATGAGTATCAGCCTATCAGGTTGGCCACATATGTACATTTTTCACTAAAAAACTTTGGGAGGGGATTCAGGTGGCACATTTTACCCACTGTGAACCCTGTACAAATTTACTGAAATTTAACTTTGTTGGAATAGCACCCATTATTGCAGTATTGCTGGGCCAGAGAAAGCCATGGCGATTCCAATGTGGAACCCAAAAGATCAATTCAGATTTGGAACTGCAAACCCAGCCATTAATGATTTTTGAGTTGTTATTAAATCCCCTTGTAACTGACTTGGGAGCATGAGTTTCTGTATTTCCAGAGGATCTTTCATTGCCTTTTATGCTATCAGCCCACCAAACACGAACTATCCAGTCATATCCACCAGAGATGATGTACTTGCCATTGGGGGAGTATGCCAAAGACCGCAACCAGTCAGAATGCCCCTCCAGTGGCCCAAATACTAGTGCTCCTGTTCCAGCATTCCAGACACAGATTGTGTTCTCACATGAGCTGGATGCAATATATCTGCCGTCTGGAGAGTATGCAACAGAGAGAACTGCACGAGTGTGTGCAACTAATGGACCCAAGACTACCCTCCTGGTCTTGACATCCCATACCATAATAGTCTTATCATCTGAACCTGAGATAATGTTCTTGCCATCTGGTGAGTATGCAACAGACCCAACTGCATTGGTGTGGCCATGAAAACTGCTTGCTCTAGAGTTCCAAGCCCGGATTGTCTTGTCTGCAGAACTTGAGATGATGTCATAGCCATCAGATGACTTGGAGTACACAACAGAGAGGACCTGATCACTATGCCCTTCTAAAGGTCCTAGTATTGTCCGGCCTGTCTTGGCATCCCATACACGGATTGTTTTGTCCATTGACCCAGAGAGAATTTTCATCCCATCTGAGGAGTATGCAACTGAGAGAACCTTATCAGAGTGCCCTTTCAAAGGCCCTATCACCACCTTTCCAGTCTCAATGGCCCAGACACAGACAGTCTTGTCTGATGATCCAGTAACAACATATTTTCCATCTGGAGAGTAAGCCACAGATCTGACTGAACCTGTGTGTTTTTTCAAAGGTCCTAGTACCATCTTCCCAGTGGCAATATTCCAGACACGGATTGTCCCATCACCAGAGCCTGACACATTATATTCACCATTTGGTGAGCATGCAACAGCATCCACCCTCTCATTATGCTTTTGCACTGATTCCAAAACTCCTGTTCTGGCATTCCAGACATGTATTGTTTTGTCTTCTGATGCAGAGACAATGTGTTTTCCACTTGAGGAATAGGCAACAGACCAAACCCAATTAGAATGTCCTTTCAATGCAAGCACCAAGGCTCCTGTTGCAGCATTCCAAACACAGATGGTGTTGTCCCGTGAAGCAGACACAAATTGCTTGCCATCTGGAGAGTATGCAACAGACAAAATTGAACGTGTGTGCCCTGTTAGTGGCCCAATAACTACCTTTCCTGTTTTGGTATTCCAGACAATAAGAGTTCTATCATCTGAGCCTGAGACTATGTGTTTGCCATCAGGAGAACATGCAACAGTGTTAACCCAGTTTGTATGCCCTCGAAAAGTCCGTATGACAGTGTTCCAGATATGGATAGTCTTGTCAGCTGAACTGGATGCAATACTCCTTCCATCTGGGGAGTATCCAACAGATAGAACATGACCAATATGCTTATTCAAAGGACCTAACACCATCTTCCCCGTTTTGCCATCCCAAACACGTATTGTATTGTCTTTTGAACCTGAGAGCAGTTCATTGCCATTAGGAGAATAAGCAACAGATGTAACCTCATTATTGTGCCCTTTCAAAGGCCCTAACACCACATTTCCTGTCTTGGCATCCCAGACAGAAATAGTTTTGTCTGCAGAGCCTGAAAGAATGTGTCCACCATCAGGTGAATATCCCACAGATAGAACCTTCTCAGTATGTCCTGTCAGTGGTCCCAATACCATGTCTCCTGTTTCAGTATTCCAGCCACAGATTGTCTTATCATGTGAAGCTGATATAATATGCTTGCTGTCTGGTGAGCAGGCAACAGCAGCAATTCGATCAGTGTGGCCTTGTTCTTGAGCAGGCTTGCTTGACACAATTTTTCCTGTTCGGACATCCCAGATACTGATTGTCATATCACGTGAACCAGAGACAATATGTTTCCCATCTGGAGAATATGAAACACTTAGAACCCAATCATGCCCTTCAAAAGGCCCAAAGACCTGCTTTCCTGTATTAGCATCCCAGACACAGATGGTCCTGTCAGCTGATGCTGAAACAATGTGCTTGCCATTGGGGGAAAATTTAACAGATCTAACAGAGCCAGTGTGACCTTGCAATGGTTTAAATACCACTGCTCCTGTTTCAACATTCCAGACATGAATTGTTTTGTCTCTGCAGCCTGAGACAATGTGTTTTCCATCTGGAGAGTATGAGACAGATAATACTTGTCCAACAGACTGTTTAAAGACCACATCCCCAGTGCCAAAATCCCAAACACATACTGTCTTATCAGAAGACCCTGAGACAATATGTTTGTTATCTGGGGAGAAAGCAACAGACCAGACAGAAGCAGTGTGACCTTTCAATGGTGTTCGTGCCTCCTTTCCTGTTTTGGCATCCCAAACACGAATTGTCCTATCTGCTGAACCTGAAACAATATGCTTTCCATTTTTGGAATATCCAATGGATGTGACTTCATTGGTATGTCCTGTCAGTGGTCCCAGATTCATGGCTCCAGACTTGGTATCCCATCCACATATTTTCTTGTCTGCTGAGGCTGAGAGAATTTGTCTACCATCTGGTGAGTATGCAACAGATCTTACAAAAGAGGTGTGCCCTTTGAGAGGCCCTAAGACAATTTCCCCTGTGTCAACACTCCAAACCCGGATTGTTCTGTCAGCAGAGGCTGAAGCAATATATCTGCCATTTGGAGAATACACAACAGAGAAGACCACATCAGTATGTCCTTCAAGCACACTGAGGTTGCCTGGCCAATTTTTTTCTTTGCCTGTCTCTACTGACAAGGTATGTGAAAATTGGGGCAAAAAATGCTTGGATACCCGGGATTCACTTGGTGCAAATGGGAGTGCAGACAAATAAATATGAGGTACACTTTGTGAAATTGGTATCCGAAAGGCAGTCACAAATCTTCTGGCATCTGCTGCAAATGCAGAAAGTCCTGGATCAGAGGTCTGACATGATTCAATTCAACAACACATAATTTAATCAACTGTGCATCAGAGCTTACCTGAAACCAATCATCAACAATCATCAAGGCTTTTGTTGCAACAGTGACCTCTTTTATCAAACTTAAAACTTCTAGCCAGTGTAGTAAGTGATTCCAGAGAAAATCCTTGACATGTTTTGTCAATGTAGGGTCTGAGTTCTGCCTTGGTATATCTTGGAGATGTTCTGCCCAGAAACGGCATGCATATGACAATTCTGAAGGAATTGATTTCTTGATTTGTTGGGGTAGGTTTATAACCTGATCATTGAAAGAATGTGAAGTTTCTAGGTGGCAAATATTGAATTGGAGTTTTGCATTCAGAATCTCCAAGCATGCCAGTACAAGTCTCTGGCTCTGCTTTGGCTTGTCAATAACAAATCCTTTGGATCTTTTGGCATCAGTCAAGAATTCACCAAATGATTGGTGAGCAATTCGAAGAGCATTGCCTCTATCACTCAGAATCACAGACTGCAATTGATTGAGAACAAAT
>Ga0210402_10001676_pt1 | contig 22583 bp, 22 predicted proteins | sample IncBWC7MmetaG_FD_161055 | JGI IMG/M metagenome (GOLD analysis project Ga0210402, IMG submission 161055) | Forest soil microbial communities from Barre Woods Harvard Forest LTER site, Petersham, Massachusetts, United States - Inc-BW-C-7-M | ecosystem: Environmental > Terrestrial > Soil >... | reverse complement strand
CGACCCGCACGCCCTTGATGCCCATCGCCTCGGCCATGACGGCGAAGTTGGGGTTCTTGAGGTCGCAGCCGACGTCGAGGAAGCCGCTCGCCTTCATCTCCATCTCGACGAAGCCCAGGGTGCCATTGTTGAGCACGATCACCTTCACCGGCAGGCCGAGCTGGGAGAGGCTGATGAAGTCGCCCATCATCATGGTGAAGCCGCCGTCGCCCGACATCGAGACGACCTGGCGCCGCGGGAAGGTGGCCTGGGCGCCGATCGCCTGCAGGAGCGCATTGGCCATCGAGCCATGGTTGAACGAGCCGATCAGGCGGCGCTTGCCGTTCATCCTGAGATAGCGCGCCGCCCACACGGTCTGGGTGCCGACGTCGCAGGTGAACACCGCGTCGTCCGCCGCCAGCTCGCTCAGCAGACGGGCGACATACTGCGGATGGATGATCTTGCCGCCGGGCTTGCCCTCGGCCAGCTTGTCGAGGTCCTCGCGCGCCTTCCTGTAGTGGGCGAGCGCCGCGTCGAGATACTTGCGGTCGGCCTTCTTCTTGAGCCTGGGCAGGAGCGCCGCCACCGTCGCGCCGACATCGCCCACGACGCCGAGCGTGAGGTGGCAGCGATTGCCGAGGCTTTCCGGCCGGATGTCGACCTGCGCCACGGTGGCGCCTTCGGGATAGAACTGGCGGTAGGGGAAGTCGCAGCCCAGCAGCAGCAGCGTGTCGCAGCTCTTCATGGCGGCGTAGCCCGAGGCGAAGCCGATCAGGCCGGTCATGCCGACGTCGAACGGGTTGTCGTATTCGACATGCTCCTTGCCGCGCAGCGAATGCACGATCGGCGCATTGAGCTTGCCGGCCAGCTCGACGATCTGCGCGTGGGCGCCGGCGCAGCCCGCGCCGCACATCATGGTGATGCGCTCGCCGTTGTTCAGGAGCTTGGCCAGCGCATCGAGGTCGGCGTCGGCGGGCTGTACCACCGGCGGCCTGGGCGCGAGCCAGCTTGCCGCCTTGGCATCGGTCGCAAGCAGCGCCACGTCGCCCGGGATGACCACCACCGCCACGCCGCGTTGGGCGATGGCGATGCGGATCGCCTTTTCGAAGATGCGCGGCATCTGGTCGGCGTTAGAGACCAGCTCGACATAGTGAGCGCACTCGGCGAAGAGCTGCTCGGGATGCGTCGCCTGGAAGTAGGAGCCGCCGATCTCCGCACTCGGGATGTGGGCGGCGAGCGCCAGCACCGGCACGCGGCTGCGCTGGCAGTCGAACAGGCCGTTGATCAGATGCAGGTTGCCGGGCCCGCAGCTCCCGGCGCAGACGGCGAGCTCACCGGTGAGATGCGCCTCGGCGCCGGCGGCGAAGGCTGCCGCCTCCTCGTGGCGCATGTGGATCCAGTCGATCTTCTTCTGCTTGCGCAGCGAATCGGTGAAGCCGTTCAGCGAATCGCCCACCACGCCGTAGATGCGCTGCACGCCGGCGACGCTCAGGGTTTCGGCCATCAGGTCGGCGATCGTGCGGGCCATGCGAAGCTCCGTGTCATGGGGATGGGGGTTGGGGCGGACTCTGCCACGCGCCGGTGCGCCATGCGCCGGCAGGTTTCTCCCTAGGCGATGCCGGCGAGTACGTCCCGCTGCTCGGCAAACAGCGCCTTGAGCCAATCGATTGTCGCGCGCACGCAGGCGGCGCGGCGCAGATCGCGGTGGACGATGATCCAGTAGTCAGCGGCGATCTCGGCGATCGGCGGAGTCAGCCGCTCGAGCAGGGGATGGCCGTCGCCGACATAGCAGGGCAGCACGCCGCGCCCGGTGCCGGCGCGAATCGCTTCCACATGCATCAGCATCGATGAGGCGCGCAGCGCCACCGGCATTCCCGTCTCTTCGACCTGGCGCTGCACCCAGCGCGCCGGCGCATAGTGGGCCTGCTCCTCGGTATAGGTGACCCAGGCAGCGGCCTCGGCGCCGCGACGCCGGTAGACCGCGCAGGCGAAGGTGCCCGCCTTTGAGACGTAGAAATCGCCGCTTTCCGGCGGCTCGTGGCGCAACGCCATGTCGGCTTCGCGTCGCACGAGGTTTTTGGTTTGTCGCGAGTCGACCAGCTCCAGGGTGATGCCGGATGGAAGCGTCGTCGTGGTCGATGCCGACAGGCAGCGGGCGAGAAACCCGGCGGCACACTCGCCGGTCGATACCCGCACCGTGCCGCTCAACACCGGCGAAGCCGCCGCGCGCCGGCGCTCCAAGGCCAGCGCCGCCTCCTCGACGCTCTCGGCCGCCGCAATCAGCCGCTCGCCGGCGGCGTTGAGGCGCAGCCCCTCGGGCAGGCGGTCGAACAGGGTCGACTCGCCGGACGTGGCCTCGAACGCGGCCAGGCGGCGGGCGATGGTCGGCTGGCTGAGCCCGAGCGCCCGTCCGGCGGCGCGCATCGAGCCCTGCCGGGCAACGGCGAGGAACACCCGGACATCGTCCCAGTCCATCGCCCCGCGGCTCGAGCGGGGCGGATGGGTCGCCGGCTCAGATCGGGTCTTGCCCCGCGCCATCGCCGATTCGTCGAGAGTAGCCATGACATGTTCCTTTCTGGCTAGCCTCACTGTGTGACCCGTAATTCGTACCATCAATCGGGTGCCACGAAAACGTTATAGGGGGTCGCAAAAGTGGAGATCACCGCCGCTGAATCGTGGCCCTATATTGGCCGGGCGCGAAACCAGAGAAGCCGACAGAACTCGTGGAGGGCGGGATGCCGACCATCGTCGATCTCAACGCAGAGGCGGAGAAACTCACGACATTGCACGGAGTGACCCCGCAAGCGACGCCCGCAAGGCGTAAGGGCGGCATGGCGCGCTTGGGCTCTTATCGCGATGGAATCCTCCTCCTCGGCACGTCCACGGGAACCGGCCGAGGCCATTGGGAGACCCATCCCGAGGACGAGCTCATCCACATTCTCGACGGCACAAGAACCCTGGAGATCGCGTGCGACGACGGACCGCCCAAGTCTTTCGAGCTTCGCGCCGGAATGATCGCAGTCGTCCCACAGGGGGCATGGCACCGCTTTCACTCCTTGGGTTTCGGAATGGTGCTAAGCGCCGTGATTCCCGGTCCGCATGTTGATCTCGATGTCCCCGACCCGCGACCACACGTGCGCACGTCGTCCGTGGACAAGCAATTTGCAAGCAGATCGCCGAGCATCATCGATCTCCGTCGAGAACTCACGAAGCTCACGATGTTCCGCGGGCGGACGCCGCGATCGACGATGGCCGATCGAAAGGGCAGCAGCGCACGATTGGCGTCCTACCGCGACGGCGCTCTCAGCGTCACAAAGTTTGCCGGGAATGGTCATTGGGAATCCCATCTCACGGGCGACGAGCTGGTTCACATTCTCGACGGCACGGCGACGCTGGAAATGCTGGGCGAGGATGGGCTCCAATCCTTCGCGCTCGGCGCCGGAATGATCGCCGTCAATCCGCAGGGGGCGTGGCACCGCTTTTCCTCTGCCGACGGCGTGACCCTGCTGGCTGTGACACCTTCCCCGAGCGAGATCATCGATCTCGATGTCGACGACCCTCGGCAGGTCGAGCGCAAGTCCGCATGAGGTCAAACGGGTTCTGATCGCAACCAAGGAAGGAGCATTCGCCATGAGCATGCAGGGCATCGTTGTACAGCCGGGACAGGGCCTGGTGGCGAGCTACACGCCGGGGCGGTCGATCGTGCTCAAGCTGCTGTGCGGCGCGACCGACGACAGCATCATGCTGTTCGAGGAGACCATTCCCGTCGGAATAAAGAGCACGCTCCACCTCCATCACGACAGCGACGAGGTGGCCTATGTCCTGAGCGGCGAAATCACCTTCAAGATTGGCGACGCGGTCACGGTCGGCGGTCCCGGCGCCTGCGCCTTCATGCCACGCGGCGTGCCACATGCCTGGAAGAGCACCGGCGCGCAAACCGGGCGCGCGCTGTTTCTCTATACGCCGGCCAAGGCCGGCGGGTTGATCGAAGAGCAGCAACGGACCGGCAGCAACTTCTCATCGATGAGCGAAACCGAGCGGGCCGAGATGCTGCGGCGATACGGCTGGGAGCTGCTCGGACCGTCACCGCTCTGAGCCCGCGTCCCTGGGGAGGGTCGCAATGCCGTTCGGCAATTGGTGCAGTATCTACCGATAGACCTGCATCTTTGCTGGGGGCGCCATCGGGGCTCTGCCGATCATCGCTTCAGGCTGCTGGTCCTCAGCCAGTCGGCCACTTCGCGGGTGGCGGGTCCACGATCGGCGAGAACGCAACCTTGCGGATCGCGACCTGATAGCCTTTGTCGACGATCTCGTAGTTACCGATCATGCTGGCGAGGAAACCGTCGATGGCCGTCTTTGGGCTGTCGCCCGGGTGTTTCGCGATCTGCTTCAATGCGAGTTCAGGCGACCATGGCTTGCCGAGCGCGTTGATCGGGTTCAGTTCGAGCGGCAAGAACAGGTAGTCATCGAAAATCATCAGCCCGCCGACTTTGAGCCGCGGCCAGGCCAAGACTGCGTCCGAGAGCACCGCGAACGGGATGTGATCGCCGTCAACATAAACGATGTCGAACTCGCCCGTCAGCGTCGGCAGCACCGAGAAGCTGGGACCGCGATGGGCTCGGACGCGATTTGCCCAGGGCGCGACGTTGCAGCGGAAGCGGTGATAGTAGTCGTCGGTGAACAGGTCGATGCAGTCGATCGAGCTGGTCTCGTGCGTCAGGACGTTTTCGAGAAGCCATGTGGTGGACCGTCCCTCGAAGGAGCCGATCTCGAGAGCGCAGATGTCTGGCCTGTTTTGGAAGTCGCCCAACCATCGCTGCCAATTCTCGATGTTCTGCGAGAACCAGTCGTGCGTGAACTCTTTGGTGTGCTGCATGGCGCGGGTGTGTAACAGAACAATGCTCCTACCTTCAAGTTGTTGGCCGCCGGATCAGCACCGATCTTTTTAACAAAGCGGCGTGATTACCGGGTGGCGATCGCCTTGGCGTCGCGCAGCGCGGCGATCTCGGCGTCGCTGAAACCGACCTCGCGCATGATCTCGACCGTGTGCTCGCCCACCATCGGCGACTTCCGCCGCGTCTCGACCGGCGCTTCGGAAAGCTTTATCGGATTGCCGGCCGACTTCACCGGGCCGATGCCGGGATAGTCGATTTCCATGACGCTGCCGCGCGCCTTGGCGTGCGGGCTTTCCATGACGTCGCTCACCTTGTAGGCGGCCGAGCAGGGCATGCCGGCCGGGATCAGCCTGTCGAGCAGTTCCTCGGCGGTCCGCTCGGCGAAGTGCTGCTCGATCATCGGCTCCAGGATCGAGCGGTTGGCGACACGGCTCTCGTTGGTGGCGAAGCGCCGGTCGGCCAGCCAGTCGGGACGGTCGAGCGCCGTGCAGAACACGCGCCAGAAAGGATCGTTGGTGCCGGCGACGAAGACCGAGAGCGTCCGGGTCGGGAAGACGCGCAAGGGGAAGATCAGCGAATTGCCGGTGCCCATGCGCACCGGGTTCTCGCCGGTGAGCCCATGGTTGGTGATCCAATGGCTCATCATGTGCATGCCGACATCGAACAGCGAGAGGTCGAGCCGCTGACCGCGGCCGGTCTTGTGCCGGCCGAGCAGGGCGAAGGCGATGCCGGCGGCGCAGAACGAGCCGGTGCAATAGTCGATCGGCGCTGTGCCGACCCGGCACATTTCGCCGCCCTGCGGGCCGGTCGCTTCGATCAGCCCGACTTCGGCCTGGATGCAGGGATCGTAGCCGGCGCGCGAAGAGTAGGGGCCGGTCTGGCCGTATCCGGAGATCGAGGCATAGACCAGCCGCGGATTTTCCGTCGACACGGTGTCCCAGCCGAAGCCCAGCTTGTCGATGACGCCCGGCGTGAAGGCCTCCATGAAGACGTCGGCCTTGGCGACCAGCCGCATCAGCACGTCGCGGCCGCCCGCGGTGCGCAGGTCGACGGCCAGGCCGCGCTTGTTGCGGTTCATCGACGGCACCCAGGCGCCGCCGAAATGCGGGCGGAAATGCTCGCCCTGCAGCGGCTCGACCTTGATCACGTCGGCGCCCATGTCGCCCAGGATCTGGCCGGCGGTCGGACCGGCGATGACTTGCGTGAGGTCGAGAACGAGCGTGTCGGAGAGCGGAAGCATGTTTCGGGTGAGGATCCCTTGTGGCGAAGCCTCGACCCATAACCTCCGCCGAGCCATCCGACCAGCCTTCGCGCGCCCAATTCTCTGATACTTGTCGGCATAGGCGAGCACGACGCAGGCACCGACTTGGTCGCACGGCGCCTGGCCGTGATCCGGAAGAGCGGCGCCCGGCTTTCAGCGTCGGCGATCGACGAAGCGCAGCCGGCCGCCAGGACGAGGGCCAACAAAGCTCAGAAGTACGACTACTTGAGGATTAGCCCCGCCCGCCCAACTCAATCCGGCCCAGACGAACTTTTTTGGCGGAGATAAGAGGTAACTGCAGGTTTGGCAATCATTCCTTCAACGCTTTCTCGATACGGCGATCGGGAATGAACCACATTACTGCCACGGCGACGTAGAGACCAAGCGCGATCCACTCGCTGGCGAATGCGAGAGGGATGCCGCAAGCACAGAGGGCGATCGAGATGAGGCCCTTGCTGTCGCTGCCGATCGCGCGGGCCAAATCCGAGTCAGCGCCGTGCAAGGCGATCAACCTGCGGACCAGGATCGCGTAGGCGATCCCGCACATCAGCAGCACGACGCCGTAAAGCGCAACAGGCACCCGGGCGAAATGGTTTTCGCCCATCCAACCCGTGACAAACGGCACCAGCGACAGCCAGAACAGCAGATGGAGATTGGCCCAGAGCACGGGCCCATTCACGCGCCGGCTGGCATGCAGCATATGGTGGTGGTTATTCCAGTAGATGCCGACAAAGGCGAAGCTCAGCACGTAGCTCAGCAGCACGGGTATCAGGGGCTTCAGGGCCGCCAGATCCTCACCGTGCGGCACCTTCATTTCGAGCACCATGATCGTGATGATGATGGCGACCACGCCATCGGTAAACGCCTCGAGCCTGCCCTTGGTCATTGCTGCTTTGTCCCCGACATGCTGCCCGATTTCCATGCGCGGATGGCGGCACGGATCTTCGCCCCGCGCACCATCGAGAACGTGGGCTCAAGCTGGCACAAACGGTTCTTGTTCCCCACCTCGCCATGCCCGGCGATGACGATCACTTCGTCCCAATCGCGAGCCCGGCACCGCTTGCCACCAAGCTGCTCAAGGTCTAAAAATCGCTCTTGCATACTATGTGAAATTCTTACCCAGGTCATGATCGCGGACCTGCTGGCATCAAAGCCCAAGGTATCGCAAACGCGAGTTTCTGCAGCCTTCGTTGTCTTGCGGTGGGCATAGCACTGATTGTGCAAATCGAGGGGCGCGCCATGAAGATTGTCGTCATCGGTGGTACCGGGCTGATCGGCTCGAAGAGCGTCGCCATCCTGCGCCAGGCCGGCCACGAGGTCGTCGCCGCCTCGCCCAACAGCGGCGTCAACACCATCACCGGCGAGGGCCTCAAGGAGGCCGTGGCCGGCGCGCAGGTGGTGATCGACCTCGCCAATTCGCCGTCGTTTGAAAACAAGGCGGTGCTGGAATTCTTCCAGACCTCCGGCCGCAACCTTCTCGCGGCGGAGGCCGCCGCCGGCGTCCGCCACCATGTCGCGCTCTCCATCGTCGGAACCGACCGGACGCCCGACAATGGCTATTTCCGCGCCAAGATCGCCCAGGAGAAACTGATCGAGACCTCGGGCATCCCCTACACCATCATCCGCTCGACCCAGTTCCTGGAATTCCTCCGCGCCATCGCCGCGGAAAGTGCGGATGGAAACATGGTCAGGATTTCGCCCGGCCTGTTCCAGCCCATCGCGTCGGACGACGTCGCTGCCTTCGTCGCCGATGTGGCGCTCGCGGCGCCGCGAAGCGGCATCGTCGAGATCGCTGGCCCGGAACGGGCGCCGTTCAACGAAATCGTCGCCCGCTACCTGAAAGCGATCGGCGACCCGCGTCAGGTGGTGAGGGACCCCGAGGCCCGATACTGGGGAGGCCGGGTCGAGGAGCACTCGCTCGTGCCGTTGGGCGAGGCGCGCCTCGGCCGCATCGGCCTCGACGAATGGCTCCGCCGCTCACAGGCGGCAGCCTGATCCCGTATTCCAACCCGAAGGAGGGTTCCATGAAACGCATCCTCTGTTCGCTGCCCTGTTTGCTGCTTGTCGCCACCCTGCCGTTCGGCAGCGTCCTCGCGCAGGCGCCGAAGGAGAAGGCTGCCAAGGTGACGCTCGTCTACCAGCACGAGCTACCGAACGTCCCCGGCAAGAGCGTCAAGGGCGTGCTCGTCGAATACGGCCCGGGCGGTTACTCGCCCGGCCACACGCATCCCAAGTCCGCCTTCATCTATGCGACCGTTCTCGAGGGGGCGATCCGCAGCCAGGTCAACGACGGACCGGTGACGACCTACAAGGCCGGAGAGAGCTTCTCCGAGATGCCCGGGGACCGCCACGGCGTCAGCGCCAATGCCAGCGAGACGCAGTCGGCCAAGCTCCTCGCGGTGTTCGTCGTGGACACGAACGAGACGGTCCTGACCACCCCACTCGAGAACTGAGGTTTAGTACCCTCAAGCGGAGATATTGCGCCGCGAGCAGCCTTCTACGACCAGCCTAAAGTATGGGGAAGTGTCCGTGGTCCGTGAGCAGCGCAAACTGGCGGCAGTTCTCGCTGCCGATGTTGTCGGCTACTCCCGCCCGTTTATGGGTTCACGACCGAGCACGAACAGCGCTTCGCCCACCAGAACGCAAGGCCGTATCTCAAGCCTTTTCGACGTTCCACAACACCGTCAACGGCGCCTTCAGCCAGCCGGTGACGTTGGCGCGCGTCGCGCCCGGGCCATACCACTGGCCGAGCCAGCCGTACTGCGCCGTCTCGATCGCGCGCTTCTGCACCGCCGCGGCCAGGGCCTTGGCCTTGGCCGGGTCGGTCTCCTTCGAATAGGCATCGCGCAGCTTTTCCATCTCCGGATCGGTCGGCCAGCCGAACCACGCCTTGTCGCCGTTGGCGACCATGAACGCATCGGAGATGGGGTTCAGGATGTCGGCTGCCACCGCGTAGGTATGGAACGCGCTCCAGCCGCCCTTGTCGGCCGGCTCCTTCTTGGTGCGGCGGGTGACGACGGTCTGCCAGTCCATCGACTGCATGTCGACCTTGAAGCCGCCCTGCTCGAGCAGCTGCTTGGTCACCGGGGCCATGTTGGTCAGAACCGGCAGCGTCGTCGACTGCATCAGCACGACCGGCGAGCCGTCGTAGCCCGCTTCCTTGAGCAGCGCCTTCGACTTCTCGAAGTCCGGCTTGACGAACAGATCGCCCGGCGCATCGACGGCGTTGGGCGTGCCGCAGACGAAGGCGGCGGTGCAGACCTTGTAGTACTGCGGCTCGCCGACGGTCGCCTTGAGGTAGTCCTCCTGGCGCATCGAATAGAGCGCGGCCATGCGGATCTTGGGATTGTCGAACGGCTTGGTGAGATGGTTAAAGCGGATGACGAACTGCTGGCCGAGCGGGTTCCAGTTCACCACCTGGACGCCCTTGTCGGCCTTCAGCACCGGAATGAGATCGTGCGGCACCTGCTCGATCATGTCGATTTCGCCGGCGATGAGGGCGTTGACCTGCTGCTGCGGATCCGGCATGTCGACGAACTCGACCCTGTCGACCTTGACGATCTTGCCGCCGGACAGGGCCGAGGCGGGTTCCGAACGCGGCTTGTACTTGGGATTCCTGATGTAGACGTGGCGCTCGCCGGGCTTGGATTCGGCGTCGACGTAGATGAACGGACCGGAGCCGACCTGGCTGTCGATCTGCTTGAACGGATCGGTATCGGCGATGCGCTTGGGCATCATGAACGGTACGGTCGATGACGGCTTGCCGAGCGATTCGAGCACCAGGCCGTACGGCTCTTTCAGCTTCATGGTGAAGCTCTTGTCGCTCGGCGCCTTCAGCTCGCTGACGAAGTCCATCAGCTTCTGGCCCATCGCGTCGCGGGCGCCCCAGCGCTTGATCGAGGCAATGCAGTCTTCCGACGTCACCGGCTTGCCGTCGTGCCATTCCAGCCCGTCGCGCAACGTGAAGGTCCACAGCGTCTTGTCGGCCGACACCTCGTGCTTGTCGACCATCTGCGGCTTGACGGTGTTGCCCTCATCCATCGCGAACAGCGTGTCATAGATCATGTAGCCGTGGTCGCGCGTGACGTAGGCCGTGGTCCAGATCGGATCGAGGATCGTCAGGTTGCCGTTCTGCACGAAGCGCAGGGTCTTCTTGTCTTCGGCGCGCGCGACATAGGGCGCGAGGGCGAGCGCAGCGCTGCCGGCCGCGAAAGCGCGGCGATTGATCTTGGACATTGTTCCTCCCTTGAACCGACTGATGGCGGCTTTTATTGAATCGTTGCCAGCGATCTTGCCGTTCCGTCGTCGGGAGTCAACCAACGATGTCCGTTGGACGCGCCCTCAGCAAAGATGGGTCAAGCCGCCCGAGCGAGGCTGGGCACGGCGCCCTTGCCCCGCACTTCCGCCTCCTCGAACTCGGCGGCGGCAATCGCCCGGTCGAGAGCGGCGCGCAGCTCCTTGGCCGTCTCCAGCGAGAGCTCGATGCCGGCCCGCGCCCCGGCCTCGAGGCCGGTGTTCATGAAGTCGAGCGTAATGACGTCGCCCAGCGGCGCATGGCGCGCGTGGTCGTAGGCGACCACCGCCTGCGAGAGCGGGAACCAGTCGTCGCCGCGCTTGGCCATGCCCTCGGCGCGGGCGATCTCGATGATGGAGGTGCACATGCGGGGCCTCCTACTTCGCCAGATGCTTGCCAAAGAAGGCGAACACCTTGCTCCAGCCATCCATCGCCTGCTCGGGCCTGTAGAGCGGCCGGTGCCAGTAGAAGAAGCCGTGGCCGGCCCCGTCGTAGCGGTGGAACTCGTGCGCCTTGCCGTGCTTCTTGAGCTCGGCCTCGTGCTGGTTGACCTGCTCGGGGCTGGGCGCGCGGTCGTCGTTGCCAAACAGGCCGATGAGCGGGCAGCAGAGATCCTTGGTCATCTCGATCGGCGCGACCGGCGTCTTGGCATTGAGCTCCTCCTTGCCCATCACCACGCGGCCGCCCCACAGCTCGGCGCAGGCATCGACGTCCTTCTTCTGGCAGGCGTAGATGAAGGCGTGCCGGCCGCCGGAGCAGGAGCCGAAAATGCCGACCTTGCCGTTGTGATTGGACTGCGCGCGCATCCACTTCACCGCGGCCTCGGTATCGCCGACCATCTGGGAGTCGGCAATGCCGCCGTCGGCGCGCACCTTGGCGGCGACGTCGTCCGGGTTGCCCTGGCCGCCCTCCCGCTCATAGAGGTTGGCGCAGATCGCGAGATAGCCGTGATGCGCGAAGCGGCGCGTCGTCTCGATGTAGAGCTCGCTCCATCCCGGGAGATGGTGGACCAGCACCACGCCCGGAAAGGGGCCCGGACCGGACGGCTTGGCCACGTAAGCGATAATCGGCGTTCCCTTGTCGCCTTTGATGGTGACGTTCTCGCAGGTCATGCCTCGATAGAATGACATCGATCTTCCTCCATGGGCCTCAGCGTGGATCGTAGCACGGCTAGTATTCGACGATCGCATAGCGGGCGCAACAAGAGCGCAGCCGATTTCACGCCTATCGAATTTGCGCTAGGCTGCCTGGCGATCTGAAGCAAAACGGAGAGGGGAACGCGCCATGACGACTGCAATCCTCGAGGCCAAGACCACCGAGTTCGACGTCGACGATGTCGAGTACCTGCGCCACGGCGACAAGCCGTTGCTGGCGCGCGTGTTCAAGCCGCGGGGAGCGGGGCCGTTCCCGGCCCTGGTCGAGTGCCATGGCGGCGCCTGGTGCATGAGCGACCGCACCACGGAGAAGCTGCGTCACCAATTCATGGCCTCGCACGGCATCGTGTCGATCGCGCTCGACTTCCGCTCCGGCAACGAGGATCCCTATCCCGCCTCGGTGCAGGACATCAACTATGCGGTGCGCTGGGCCAAGCACAACGCGCGCGCGCTGAAGTCGCGGCCCGACCTCATAGGCCTGTCAGGCCAGTCGAGCGGCGGCCATCTGGCGATGCTGGTCGCCATGCGCCCGCACGATCCGCGCTATGCCGCGATCGCGCTGCCGGCCGGATCGTCCGCGCAGGACGCCCCCTCATCCGATGCCAGCGTGCGCTGTGTGATCATGTCGTGGCCGGTCATCAACCCGCTCAGCCGCTACCGCCACGCCAAGCGCGCCCAGATGGGCGCCACGCCGCCGGAATGGCCGAAGTCGATCATCGCGCGCCAGGATTCCTACTGGCGCTCTGAAGCCGCCATGGAAGAGGGCAACCCCACGCTCGCGCTCGAGCGCGGCGAGAAGGTGCTGACGCCGCCGGCGATCTGGTTCCAGGGCCGCGGCGATAACCTGCACGACTACAAGGACGTGGAGTCGACATTCGACGGCAACGAGCCGCAGCGTTTTTGCGCCAACTACCGCAAGGCCGGCGGCGAGATCGCGCTCGACTACGTCGACATGGACCGCCACGCCGGCTCCTCGCCCGATCTGTCGAAGAGCGGCGACATGTTCGGCCGGATGGTGGCGTTCGTGGAGAGGCACGTGAGGGTCTGATCGAGCTGCAGCGTCACACCGTGAGGTACTGCTGCACGATGCGCTTGTCGGCCTGCAGATCCGACGGCGTGCCAGTGAAGCGCACCTCGCCCTTTTCGAGGATGTAGACGCGATCGGCGAGGGCCATCACGAACTGCAGGTTCTGCTCGGCCAGCACGATCGACAGGCCGGTCGATTTGAGCTCGGCCACGCGCTGGCGCAGCAGGTCGACGATCAGCGGCGCCAGCCCCTCCGACGGCTCGTCGAGCAGCAATAGCTCCGGATTGCCCATCAGCGTGCGGGCGATCGTGAGCATCTGCTGCTGGCCGCCCGACAGCACGCCGCCCCGCCGGTCGCGGATCCCGGCCAGGTCGGGAAACAGCGCGAACACCTCGTCCTCACGCCAGGTGGTCTTGCCGCCGGCGCCGGGACGGCGCGCGATGTCGAGGTTCTCCCAGACCGAGAGTTCGGGAAAGATGCGCCGGTCTTCCGGCACGAAGCCGATGCCGAGACGGCAGATCCTGTGCGGCCCGAGCTGGGCGATATCCTGGCCTTTCCACAGCACGCGCCCGCTGAGCGGCGGCGTCAGGCCCATGATCGAGCGCATGGTCGTGGTCTTGCCGACGCCGTTGCGGCCGATCAGGGCGATGCATTCGCCGGCCTGCACTTCTAACGAGACTCCGAACAGGACCTGGCTCAGCCCGTAGGCGGTATGGATGCCGTCGACCACGAGGTCAGCCATGGGCCTGATCCCCGAGATAGACGCGCTTCACTTCCGGGTCGTTGCGCACCGCGTCGGGCTCGCCGGAGGCGATGATCTCGCCGTGATGCAGCACCGAAATGCGCTCGGCGATGCCGAACACCACGGCCATGTCGTGCTCGGTGAACAGCAGCGTCAGCCCGCGCGCTTTCACGATGTCGCGTACCGAGGCGATGGTCTCGCCCGTCTCCTGGGGCGACATCCCGGCCGTCGGCTCGTCGAGCAGCAGCAGGCGCGGCTGCGAGGCGAGCGCGATCGCAAGCTCGAGCTGCTTCTGCTTGCCGTAGCTCAGCTCGCCGCCGGTTTCTGCCGCCTCTTGTGCCAGGCCCACCAGCTCCAGCAGTTCCTGGGTGCCCTGGCGATGCAGCGATCGGCCGGGACGCAACAGGTTCCACTGCTGGCCCTCATGCGCGATCAGCGCCACTTGCACGTTCTCGAACACGGTCAGCCGGGGATAGATGTTGATGCGCTGGAACGAGCGGGCGATGCCCAGGCGCACGATCTTGTGCGGCGGCAGGCCGACCAGGTCGCGGCCCTCGAACGACACGGCGCCCTTGTCGGGGCTGAGATGGCCGGTGATGAGATTGAAGAAGGTGGTCTTGCCGGCGCCGTTGGGACCGATCACGGCGTGCGTCTCGCCGGCCAGCAGCTCGAACGAGACGTCGCGTGTGGCGACGAAACCCGCGAACGACTTCCACAGGCCGTCTATCTGTAACATGGGCTGCAGCACGGCGCTCATGGTCGGCCCCGGCGGCGCTGCTTCACCCTCGCCACCAGGCCGATCAGCCCGTCCGGCAGCACCATCACGATCACCAGCAGGATCAGCCCCAGCACGGTCGGCCAGTAGGGCGTGTACTGGTTGGTGAAGACCTGCAGCAGATAGAGCGCGGCAGCGCCGAAGATCGGCCCGACAAAGGAGTAGATGCCGCCCAGCAGCACCATGATCAGCACCTGCGCCGATTCGGTCCAGAAGGCGTTCTCGATGTACATGCCGCGGTGGTACAGCCCGAACAGCGCGCCGGCGAGGCCGCCGAACGTGCCGGCCACGGTGAAGGCAGCCCAGCGCATGCGGCGCGTGTCGACGCCGATGAAGCCGGCCCGCACGCCGTTCTCGCGCACCGCCACCAGGGTCAGCCCGAACGCCGAATGGCAGATCACCCAGAGCGCCGCCACGCCCACTGCAACCGTCGCCAGCGTGAAGTAGAAGGTGCCGACGTAGTGGTCCAGCATCGCCGGCAGCTTGATCCCGGTGAAGCCGTCGTCGCCGCCGGTAACCTCCTTCCACTTGAAGGCGACGCCCCACACCAGCATGGCGAAGGCGAGCGTCAGCATGGCGAAATAGATCTGCGTCAGCCGCACGCAGAAATACCCGACGCCCGCTGCCACCAGTCCCGCCAGCACCACCGCCGCCGGCAGGCTCGCCGCCAGCGGCCAGTCGTAGGTGGTGAGCAGGATGGCGCAGGCGTAGCCGCCGATGGCGAAATAGGCGGCGTGGCCGAACGAGATGTTGCCGGTGAAGCCGATCAGCACGTTGAGGCTGAGCGCGAACAGGGCGTAGATCAGCACTTCGGTCGCGAGGTCGATGGCGTAGCGGCTGCCGGCCAGCGGCAGCAGCGCCAGCAGCAGGACGATGATCGCCGAGGCGACCAGATGGCGGCGCTGCGGCATGGTCAATGGCTCGTCTCGGGTCGGCCGAGCAGGCCCCACGGCCGGACGATCAGCACCACCAGCATCAGCACATAGGGCAGCACGTCCTGCCAGTTGGGTGCCCACACCGTGCCGAACTGCACGACGAAGCCGAAGGCGAGCGCGCCCAGGAAGCTGCCCCACATGTTGCCCAGCCCGCCGATGATGACGATGATGAAGCACTCGTTGATGATGGTGGCGTCCATGCCCGGCACCAGCGCGACGCGCGGGGCGGCAAGGGCGCCGCCGACGCCGGCCAGCGCCGAGCCGATGGTGAACACCGCCGCGTAGACCATCGGCACGTTGACGCCGAGCGCCGCCAGCATTTCTCGGTCCTGGGTCGCAGCGCGCACGATGCGGCCCCAGCGCGTGCGGTCGACCAGCAGCCACATGGCGACCGCGATCAGCGGCCCGACCACGCAGAGGAAGAGCTGGTACTGCGGCAGGACGACGAAGCCCAGGTTGACCGCGCCGCCCAGCCCCGGCGGGTAGCCGACCGAGTACTGGTCGGTGCCCCAGATCATCTTGGCGGCGTCGCTCATCAGCAGCACCAGCGCGAAGGTGAACAGGAGCTGCATCAGGTGTTCCTTGTCGTAGAGGTGCCTGAGCAGCAACCGTTCGATCACCAGTGCGATGATCGCCAGGCCCGCGGCCGATGCCAGCACGCCGACGAAGAAGGGCGCACCCCAGGTCTTGGCGACGGTGAAGACGATGTAGGCCCCGAACATGTAGAACATGCCGTGCGCGAAATTGATGACCCGCAGCACGCCGAAGATCAGGTTGAGGCCGGAGGCAATGATGAACATGTTCATGGCCAGCGCCAGGCCATAGAACGCATTCAGCGTGAACATCGTGAGGGTCATTGACGACACCGCCTCCCGTCATCCCGAGCGAAGCGGCCCGAAGGGCCGCGCAGTCGAGGGACCTGTTCTTGTTGTTCCGCCGACAAGAAAAGATCCCTCGGCTTCGCCCGGGATGACGACTTCGCCCGTCCTGTCGGACGGCGAAGCCGTCACTTCGGCTGGATGTACTCCACCGGCTCCATCATGCGGTAGGCGCGGTCGGGCTTCTTGACCATCGGCCCCCAGAACTGCCCGATGTTGGCCTGATGGCTCTTCGGATCGATGGTGAGCGGCCCCACCGGCGTGTTGATCGTGAGCCCCTCGAGCGCGGCCGCGACCTTGTCGGCGTCGGTCGACTTGGCCTTTTCCATTGCCTGGGCGGCATACATCACGCCGATGTAGCCCAGCATCGCCCACTGCGGCGTCTCCTGGGTGTTGAGCTTCTTGGCGAGCCGCGCCTGGAACGCCGCATGGGAGGGATCGTTGCCGTGGTACCAGAGCTCGTAGGTGTTGGAGATGACGTTGTCGGGATACTCGCCCTTCAGCTCGCCGGCGATTTCGTGGCTGCCGATCTCGCCGCCGGAGATCCACTTGATCTTGTCGAAGAAGCCGAGCGGCGCCGCCTGCTTGACCCACGACACGAAGTGCGGCCCCCACAGGCCTGAGATCACGCCGTCGCAGCCGGCGGACATGACCTGCGGGATGAACGGGTTGAAGTCCGTGGCGCCGAGCTTGGGCTTCAAGGTCAGCACGATCTTGGCGTCGGGCGCGCGCTTGGGCATCGCCTTCAGGATGCCGGCCTCGAGGTCGTTGCCGTAGGCGTAGTCGAGCTCGAGATGGCAGAGCTTGGCGAGCTTGTACTTGCCGACGAGCAACGCCATCGTGTCGCCTTCCAGATCGGTGTTCGAGGCGGTGCGGAAGACGTACTTGTGCAGCTTGTCCGTCGTCATCTGGATGGTCTTGGGGATGGTCGAGATGTAGACGACCTTCTCCTGCTTCGAGACCTCGGACATGGCGAGCCCGACCGACGAGGCGAGGCCGCCCAGCACGATGTCGACCTTGTCCTTGGTTATGAGCTCCTTCATCGTCGAGGACGCCGCCGCCGGGTTCAGCTTGTCGTCGCGCTCGATCGATTCGATCTTGCGGCCGAGGATGCCGCCCTTGGCGTTCAACTCCTCGATGGCGAGCTGGTGGCCGGCCATCGCCGGCACGCCATAGACGGCGCCGCCGCCAGTGAGCGGATAGAGGACGCCGATCTTGATCGGCTCCTGGGCAAAAGCCGTCCCGGCACACAAAGCGCCGACGGCAACGAGCATTGCGATGTTTTTCATGTGGTGTTTCCTCCCGATTTGACCGCAAGCACTTGGTACGCGGGCACGATGCGCAGCCTCTCGGCGGGCAACGCGGCAGAAACAACTCAACTCACTCGGGTGACAATCTCCCGTCGCCACTAGATCAATCCGCAGCTGGATCGACAAGAAGATTGATGAGCGCCGACGCGTTGTCCGCTCTTCACCCGCTTGCCGGCATGATCGGGCGACGGCGATACGGCAGCCGGCGAGACGCGAGCTTGCCCTCTCGGAATGTGCTCGAGGGAGGAGATCTGGCACTCCCTGCCGCATGAACGCAGGGCTCGGGGCAGGGAGTGCTTCAGGTCACGCGTAGGCCTTGACGACCTCGGAGTGTGCCCACTTGGCCGCTTCCTCGGCGGCCATGCCCTGGATCGCCTTGGCGTACATGTCGACGATGATGTATTTGCTGATCACCTCGGCGGACTTGCGGTCGGGCGGCCCGGCGTAGCCGGCCAGTCGGCCGAACGACGGTAGGTCCTTGAACGGCTTCAGCACCGGATCGACGTCCCACACGGCGTGCTTCTCCCACACCTTGGTGGCGCCGGTGGTGTAGCCCTGCTGCGAGACGAACCACTGGTCGTAGACCGGCTTGCTGTGGACCCAGCGCAGGAAGTCCTTGGCGGCCTTCTGGTTCTTGGAGTAGCCCATCACCATGTCGGTGAACGGGCCGGGCAGGTTGTACTGGCCGCCGGGACCTCCGGGGATGCGGGCGTGCAGGATGTCCTGCCACATCGGCGTGCCCTTTTCGGTGAGGTACGTCTCGGGCTTCTTCTTGGCTTCGATGTAGATCGAGGCGCCGTTGTTGGTGGCGCTGATGGTCTGCGCCAGGAAGGCGCGGTTGTTGTTGGTGTCGTCCCAGGCGAGCCCGCCTTCGTCCATGGTCTCCTTCCACAGGGCGACCGCGAACTTGATCGACTCGACGGTTTCCTTGCTGTTCAGGACGACGGTCTTGCCGTCCGCCTCGACCTCCTTGCCGCCGAACGACCACAGGAAGGGATACCACCAGCCCGGCGCGTCGCCGAACGTGTGGCCGGCGGTCTGGCCGATCGGTCGTCCCTTGGCCTTCAGCTTCTTGCCGGCATCGCGAAAGGCGTCCCAGGTCTCGGGGAACGCCGAGTAGCCGGCCTCCTGAAGCCACGATTTGCGATAGGCGATCAATCCGCCGCCGACGGTCCACGGCACACCGATCCACTTGTTGCCGACCGTGGCGACCTGCCGGCAGATGTCGTAGTAGCCACCCTCGGGCTTGCCGAGCTCCTCGGCGAGGTCGCTGCTGTCGGCCAGGCTTTCGGCGTAGAGCTGCGGCCAGTTGCCGAGGGCCATGATGATGTCGGCGCCGGTTCCCGACTGGATCGCCGAGGTGATGCGCGACTGCAGGTCGTTGGCGTTGACGGTCTCGAGCTTGAGCGTGATGCCGGTCGCCTTCTTGCATTCCTGCGTGATCGGGCCCTTGAGCAGCACGTCGGAGGCCGGCACGAAATCGGCCCAGCGCAACCAGTGGACGCTGGTCTCCTGCGCCAAGGCCGGCGCCCGTCCGCTCGCCAGGATGGCGGCAATGCCGCCGGTTTGCGCCGCGACGGCGCCGGTACCAGACAGTTTCAGAAAACTACGCCGCGCTATGCGAGCCATCATTTCCTCCCGTCGATTGTCGTGTTTTGCAAGTGCGAGTCGTTGTGCGCTGGAACTACGCGTCCTCGGTCACGCACGGGCGTGCGCCGAGATGTCGTTTTGCCAACTGTGCGTACTATGCGTCTCGATAGGCACTACTGCCGCGGGCGGCCTCACGGCCGGAAGCTCGCGGGGACAACGCTGGTCGAGCATACCCCTCTTCAGCCCGAACCGCATGCCCGAAAGCCGCAGACGGCCCGGCCCGGGGCGGCTCAAGCGCCCAACAGGCGCCTGGCCAGCAGAGCGCGCATATCGCGCCGACCGTCGGCGACGATCAAGACAAGGACCTCTCGAGCGACAACGCGATAGACGATGCGGAAAGGCTTGCGATGAACTTCCCTGAAGGAGCGATTGCCCATTGCCAGCAGTTCTCGCGGGTGATTGCCGCGGTTGGGCAGAGTTGCAAGCGATGAAAAGGCCGTCTCGATGCGCCGAGCGACCTGTTCCGCCTTTTTCGGTGTATCGTGCCGCGCGATGTGATGGGCGATTTCTTCGAGGTCGAGAAGAGCGTGTTCGGTCAAAATGACCTCATAACGCTTCATTCCCCGTCTCTTGTCCGCTTGGCACGCTCCCGAAAACGCCGCATTGCCACGGAGGCCGTGACCGTCCTGCCTTCTTTCGCTTGTTGCTCACCGAGGGCGAGGATCTTGAGAAGCGCCAACGTCTCCTGGGTTTGTTCGTAGGATGCGATGTCCTGGATGACGGCGGTTGCTTCGCCGTTCTGGGTAATGATCATCGGTTCGCCGCTTTCGGCCAGGCCGCGAACAACTTTCGCGGCGTTGGCCTTGAGATAGCTGATCGGCTTGATCCGGCTGGTGTATTTCATGCTAGGGTCTTTCCGACTATGGACTGAATTTAGTCCTTTAAAGGTCCATCTTCAACCGGAGCTCGTGCCATGAGAGCCGCCGACCGCCCCAATCTACGCATCGACTCCGAGCGGCTGTGGTCGAGCCTGATGGAGCTGGCCGAGATCGGCGGCACGGCGAAGGGCGGCGTCTGTCGCATCGCCTTGACAGATCTCGACCGCCAGGGCCGCGACCTGTTCGTGCGCTGGGCCCAGGAGGCGGGCTGCTCGATCAAGGTCGATCGCCTCGGCAACATCTTCGCCCGCCGCGAGGGGCGTGATCCGGGCAGGCCGCCGGTGATGACCGGCTCGCATCTCGACACCCAGCCGACCGGCGGCAAGTTCGACGGCGCCTATGGGGTCATGGCGGGGCTGGAGGTGCTGCGCGTGCTGCACGATTCGGGCTACGTCACCGAGGCGCCGATCGAGGTCGCGGTGTGGACCAACGAGGAGGGCTGCCGCTTCGCGCCGGCCATGGTGGCATCGGGCGTGTTCGGCGGCGCCTTCACGCTCGACCAGGCGCTCGGCATCAAGGACCGCGACGGCGTGAGCTTCGGCGAGGCGCTGAAGAAGATCGGCTACGACGGCAAGGAGCCGGTCGGCGGCCGGCCGGTCGGCGCCTTCTTCGAGGCGCATATCGAGCAGGGGCCGATCCTCGAGCGCGAGAAGAAGACGATCGGCGTCGTCACCGGCGCGCAGGGCCAGCGCTGGTACGAGATCTCGTGGACCGGCCTGGAAAGCCACGCCGGCACCACGCCGATGGAAGGCCGCCGCGATGCGCTGGTCGGCGCGGCCGAGCTGATCGTCGCGGCGCGCACGATCGGCAACCGGCCGAACGGACGCTCGACCGTGGGCGTGATCGAAAGCCAGCCGCAATCGCGCAACACCATTCCCGGCCGTGTCTTCATGACGGTCGACTTCCGCCATCCCGACAATGACGAGCTGACAAGAATGGATGCCGAGATGCGGACGGCGGCCGCCGACATCGCCAGGCGCCATCGTCTCGAGGTTGCGATCGAGCAGATCTGGTACTTCCCACCGTCGCCCTTCGCCCGGGAGCTGGTGGAGGCCGTGCGGCGCGGCGCCGAGCAGGCGGGCTACCCCCACATGGACATCGTGAGCGGCGCCGGCCACGACGCCTGCTATGTCTCGCGCGTGGCGCCGACCGCCATGGTCTTCGTGCCGTGCAAGGACGGGATCAGCCACAACGAGATCGAGGACGCCAGCAAGGCCGATATCGGCGCGGGCTGCCAGATCCTGCTGCAGGCGATGGTCGAGCGGGCCAACGCGTAAGAGGGAACCCGTGAGATCAGGTCTGGTTTCGGCCGCGACTGCCGCCCTGGTCGCGACGGTGGCGGGGGTCGGCGGCACCCTGCCGGTCGTGCTGGCGGCCGCGCAGGCGGTCGGCGCCACGCCCGAGCAGGCGAGCTCCTGGGTCGCAGGCCTCGGCATCGCCACGGCGCTCAGCGCGCTTGTCCTCAGCCTGCGCTACCGCATGCCGGTCATCACCGCCTGGTCGACTCCGGGCGCCGCCCTGATCGCCTCGACGTCGGGCGTGCCCGGCCTGCGGGCGGCCGTCGGCGCCTTCGTGCTGGCGGCGGTGCTGATCCTGCTGACCGCCGCCCTCCGGCCGCTCGGCCGGCTGATCGAGAGGATTCCGGCCAGCATCGCCGCCGCCATGCTGGGCGGCATCCTGCTGCATCTCGTGGTGGCGATGTTCGAGCACGTGCCCGGCGCGCCGCTGCTGGTGCTGCCCTTGATCGGGCTGTTCCTGGTGGCGCGGGCAGTGATGCCGACGCTTGCCTCGCTGATCGTGCTGGCGGCGGGCGCATTGCTCGCCTGGGCGCTGGGTCTGGTGAAGCCGATCCCGCCGCTCGGTCTCTCCCATCTCGCGCTGGTGGCTCCGGCGTGGGACCTCGCGACCCTGGTCGGGCTGGGCGTGCCGCTCTATCTCGTGACCATGGCGTCGCAGAACCTGCCGGGCTTCGCCGTGCTGCGCGCCTCGGGCTACCGGCCGCCGACCCAGCCGGTGCTGGCCGTCACGGGCGCGGTGTCGCTCGGCACCGCGTTCCTGGGCGCGCACACGTCCAACCTCGCGGCGATCTCGGCGGCGCTCTGCACGGGGCCCGAGGCGCATCCCGATCCGGCGCAGCGCTGGAAGGCAGGGGTCTTCTATGCCCTGTGGTGGGCGCTGATCGCCCTGTTCGGTGCCTCGCTGGTCGGCCTGTTCGGCGCGCTGCCGCCGGCGCTGCTCGCCACTGTCGCCGGCACCGCCCTCCTGGGGTCGATGGCGAGCGCCATGGGCGGCGCGCTCGGCGCCGATCAGGACCGCTTCGCCGCCGCCGGCACGCTGGCCGTCACCGCCTCCGGGGTCACGCTGATGGGCGTCGGGTCGGCCTTCTGGGGCCTGTGCTTTGGGCTGCTGGTGCTGGGCGTCGACCGCTTCGTCCGGCGCTGATGCCCGCCAGAGGCTCGGCCACAAAAAAGGCGGCCCGCAGGCCGCCTTTTCCTTGAGCTGTTTCCAGCCTTACTGGATGACGATCTCGACGCGGCGGTTTTGCGGCTCGCGCACGTTGTCGCCGGTCGGCACCAGCAGGCCCTTCTCGCCCATGCCGACCACCGTGATCGCTTGCGCCGGCACGCCGTCGCGCACCAGGGCATCCTTGACCGCGTTGGCACGGCGCAGCGACAGCGCCATGTTGTAGCTCTCCGGACCCGACGTGTCGGTATGGCCGGTCGCCGTGATGCGCGCGTTACCCTTCGCCTTGAAGGCGTTGGCCGCCTGCTGGATCGTGGTCAGCGCCTGCTGCGACAGGTTCGA
>Ga0210402_10001675_pt1 | contig 22592 bp, 17 predicted proteins | sample IncBWC7MmetaG_FD_161055 | JGI IMG/M metagenome (GOLD analysis project Ga0210402, IMG submission 161055) | Forest soil microbial communities from Barre Woods Harvard Forest LTER site, Petersham, Massachusetts, United States - Inc-BW-C-7-M | ecosystem: Environmental > Terrestrial > Soil >... | reverse complement strand
CTGGCCTTCGCTTCTGCCCTCGAATCGACAGGCATCAAGGTCAATGCCGCGTGTCCGGGCTTCACCGCGACAGACCTCAACAACTTCCAGGGTATGCGCACCGTTCAAGAGGCCGCACGTGAGCCCGTGCGCCTCGCGCTACTCGACGCGAACGGTCCGACGGGCACGTTCTCGAACGAGGACGGCGAGATTCCGTGGTGATGTAGTCTCGAATGCATGGTCGAAGGAATAGGTCACCGCGTCGGTTCGTGATTCGATAACAAAGCGCTGCCGCCGCATTCCGTACTAAGGCCCGCCGGCGCTCCTGCCCGTGGCGCTTATCGCTGCTGAAGCACCGGGGCTCCGCCCTTGTCTTCGAGTCTCACCTCCAACTTCATCGCGTGCTCCACCTGCGACGGCGCGACGGCGCGCTTCAACGGTCCGAGTGCCTGCGCGATGGCGGCTCCGCCGATCCCAGCGATCCGAGCGTTGAACGTGACAAGCTCCTGCGGTTCCGCGCCGCCTACCAGCATCACCCAATACTTCTTGCCGGGCTCCAGGCCCGTTGCAGCGATCTGCAGGTTATCGATTGGCCCCAATGAGTTGATCGCAACTCTGGCATGCGCGGCCGACGCCACTCCCGGCGGCGGCATCAGTTCCTCGCCGGCCAGGGTGAGCAACCGACCGCCTGGTCCCGAGCCAAGTACCGGATAAGCCCCAGAGGCATTTTCTGAATTATTGTGCTGGGACGAATACCGGAGCGCCTTGGTCTTTGACCAGGAACACCAGCAGCTTTGCGGGCCTGGTACGGCTTGCGTTCCGACCGACGACATGCAAATCGTCCGGGCCTTCGTAGAACGTCTGACCTGCGGTCAGCGTCACTTGCTTCCCGCCCTTCACCTGCATCACGACGGAACCTTCCAGGACGTAGATGAATCCGTGCGCATTGTGGCGGTGGATAGGGTCGCTATTTCCCGGAGGATATTCGACGACGAGCATCAATCCTTCCTTGCCAGGACTCTCCTTCAGTTCCTTGGACAAGAGCGGTGTGACTTTGGCTTCCTCTGCAAGCGCCGTGTCGACCACAAGACTTGCTAGAAGCAACAGCAGTATTTTGCGTTTCATCATAAGTGAACCTCTCGTCTACCGCTCTTGCAACAGGGTTTCCATTAGCGCTCGCGGCAGTAAGGAGGACGAAAGCGTAGACGCCTGCGCGATATTCCGACGTTCGCGTGATTGATCTTAAGGAAGAAGACACGCTATTTCGTCGGGGATCGAGGCACTACCAATCGCGGCTCACGAGATAGCGTCGATGCGTGCCAGCACCCTCTTCTGAACGTGGCGCTAAACGGTTCGCTGCAGGAGGACTTACTGGATTTCCTAGAAAAGATCGCTTTGGACGATCACATGCACTCCTGAGAAGCGCCAAAAGCGGCGTGTGCGCGATCGCGCTTCGGCGAAGGAGATCGGGAAAATGCATCAAAAGGCGGGTGTGAACGAAGCCCGGCTCTCTCAGGAGGACGCTATCAACGAATTATTCTCCCAGCACTACAAAGCGTCCCTCCGCACCGCATATCGAATTCTTCGTTCAAAAGATGACTCTGAAGACGCCGTGCAGACTGCGTATTGCGCCGCTTTCAGACATCTTCATCACTTTCGCGGTGAATCGAGCTTCAAAACGTGGATAACGCGAATCGTAGTGAACTGCTGTCTGATGCAGTTGCGGGAACGCCGTGCCAGATTGCAGGTAGCGTTTGATGAGATTCTGCCTGGCCTCAAATCACACGCCCTCACACCTGAAACGCAGTGCTATTTGCGTGAACTCCAGGTTGCGCACACAACCGCAGCATCAACACTGCCGCCGAGTCTCAGGGACGTGTACGGACCATGTTTGGTCAATGACCTAGGACTCTCGACGGTCGCTCATCACCTCGGCCTGACAGCGTCCGCCGCGAAGTCGCGCTTGTTTCGAGCTCGTAGAAATGTCGAACGAGTTCTTCAATCGGCAATTCAACGGAGGGCAGCGTAATGATTGGGCGACGACCAAGCACGGCTTGGGGAGTTCTACTCGCTGGGGGCGACGGAACCCGCCTTCAGTCCCTAACAACAAGGATCGAGGGGGACACGCGTCCCAAACAGTTCTGTCGAATGCTCGGGGACGAGACTCTGGTGACACAAACACGTCGTCGCATTAGCCCGCTGTTCGACTCCGACAAAATGATCACCATCGTTACAAAACAGCACGAAGAATTCTATTCACGCGAGCTTGACGATCGGCCACAGACAAGGGCAGTTGTACAGCCGGCGAATCGTGGGACAGGCGTAGCGCTTGCCGCGGCCATACTCATGCTTCGCGAACTCGACGCTGACGCTATTGTTGCAGCCTTCCCTTGTGACCATTACTATCGCAATGAGCACGCTTTTTTGGATGTTATTGAGGCGGGTATCCTCATAGCCCAGGATAGTTCTGATTCGATCGTTCTCCTAGGCGCAGAAGCCACCTATCCTGAGACGGAGTATGGTTGGATAGAACCGGTGCAGGCTTTCCCGAACGGCGTCAGCTTTGCTCCCGCACGAGTGCGTCACTTTTGGGAGAAGCCGACCCACGCCACTGCGCAGGAACTCCTCCGGCGTGGCTGCCTTTGGAATACCTTCGTAACTATCGGACGCGTAACCGCGTTTATCGACATGCTCTGCCATGCGGCGGCGAATCCTATGCTTCGCCTAGCCGCCGGAATCATCGAAGACGACCTGGATTCGGTGTATCGATCGATCCCGCCGATTGACTTTTCCCGTGATGTCCTGGCCTCCCGCCCCGAACGTCTTCTTGTAACTCGAGACGCCGTGTCAGGCTGGACTGACCTGGGAAATCCAAAACGAGTTTTTGACACGCTCGCGCGCGAAAGGATCGCACCGGCTTGGCTGGAGTCGATCCCCGGAGTCGAGACATCCGTGGCGAGTTAGCAATGGAAATCCCAAGGCATCGTGAAGTGAACATGATGGACTCGCCATTCGCTGAAGAGATCAAGGAAGTCATCGTCCAACTGTTCCGCAAAGACAATACCAATGAAATCGAGGAATGGGAAGCATTGACTCCGATTGAGCTCGGCGTGCTGAGCTGGCATCTTGGCAACTTCTACTATTCGCCGCTCTGGTGAAGCGCCCTCCACCCTGCAATTGTGATTCTCCGATCGCTTGCGGTCCCCCTGCCGAGCCTTTCTGGTGTGCCTGATTCCTCCAATGCGCAAGCCGTTAGAATTGCCGCGAGGCTCAAGCGGTCGTATTCCAGGGATCACAGGTTCTTCATCAGCGACTTGGTCAGATCGCGCTAACATGCGTCGACGCTATCTCGTGAGTCGCCATCCGTGTTCCCTCGACATCTCACGAAATAGCGTTGCACTGCGTCTCACGAGTAGTGACAGGACCCGCGGAACATGGCGGATTTCCAGGGTTTTCGTCCTCCACCGCCAGCGGACGCCTGATGGAAGCGCGCCTGCAATGAGCTTATGCGAGAGGTTCACTTATGAAAAGCAAAGAGACGACGATGACCTTGGACAGTCCCTCAAAAACCGGTCGGCCAGGGCTCGACGAGTTGGTTCCGTCGCGCTACGCGATGAAGGTCGGCGAGATTGACGTGCTGGTGATCAGCGATGGAGTACTATCGCTGCCAAGTCCGATGCTGGGCCACAACGCCGACCCGGCCGTCCGGGCGGCTTGGCTGAACGACATGTTCCTTCCGACGGACATGCTCGAGTGGGCGCTGAACGTGGTCGTGGTGCGTAGCGGCGGTCGCACCATCCTCGTCGACGCTGGGATGGGAGCGGCGTTCCCGGACTTGCCGCGGTCCGGGCGGTTGGCGCAGCGACTGGAGGCCGCCGGCATCGATCTCGCATCCGTGACCGATGTGGTGCTTACCCATATGCACATGGATCACGTTGGCGGACTGCTCGTCGACGGGGTGAGGGAACGGCTGCGTCGGAACCTGCGGGTCCACGTGGCGGCGGCCGAGGCCGAGTTCTGGGAATCGCCCGATTTTTCCCGTGTCTCCATGCCGCCGGGGTTCCCGGACGCGCTTCGGGCGACTGCCAAGCGGTTCTTGAAGGAGTATGGCAACCAGATGCGGACGTTCGACACGGAGTTCGAGGTGGCGCCGGGGGTGGTCGCCCATCGCACCGGCGGCCACACCCCCGGGCATAGCGTGGTCCGCCTGGCGTCCGGCAGCGAAAGGCTGACCTTCGCCGGCGACGCCTTGTTCGCGGTCGCGTTCGACCACCCCGATTGGTACAACGGCTTCGAACACGACCCCGAGGAGGCGGCCCGCGTCCGGGTCCGTCTATTGCGGGAGCTGGCGGCGACCCGCGAGCCGCTGGTGGCCACTCACCTGCCGTTCCCGTCCGTCTGCCATGTGGCGGTCGCCGGCGACCACTTTCGTTGGGTACCAGCCGTTTGGGATTATTGACCGCTTTGTTGGGCAGGTCTAAACAGGGTTGTACCAGACCGGGGTCGCAAAGAAGGCCCCGGCTGGTAAGCCTTATCGATTCGGCGGCGGATTGCATCGGCCGCGTAAGGAAGAGCATGACAATGCAAATTGCAAAAGCACAAAACGCTACCACCGCCAGCCTCGGCAAGCAGGCAATCAACGAGATCTCGGAGACGCTGAAGCAACTTCTGGCCGATGTGTTTACGCTGTACGTGAAGACCAAGGGGTTCCACTGGCACATCACGGGCCGGCACTTCCGCGATTACCACCTGCTGCTTGATGAACAGGCCGAACAGATCTTCGTCATGACGGATGACATTGCGGAACGTGCACGCAAGATTGGGGGATTTACGCTGCGAAGTATCGGGGACATCTCCCGTCATCGAAGGATCAAAGATGCCGACGACGGGAGTCTTCTTCCCCGGCAAATGCTTTCCGAACTTCGGGACGATAATGCTCAGTTGACGGGTTTCCTCCGTTCTGCCCACGAAGTCTGCGCGCGACACAACGATGTGGCGACGACCAGTTTGATTGAAGGCTGGATCGATCAAACTGAGCGCCGCAACTGGTTTCTGACCGAAATAGTGTCAGACATCTAAATCACCCCCGAGACAAGCAATCTTTTGCGTTATCTCGAACGCCGCGATGACCACAAATGAACCCCGTGCACCCCAACGCGGCGTAACGTACATGAATCCTTCGAATCCTTCCGTGTTGATTCATGCCGGAATCTGGTTATAGAATTGCGCCAGAAGGCATCATTGGTCACGTGCGCTCGGCGCGGACAGCCACAGCCCAAATCGGTAACGTACGTTGATGCCCGCGGCGGATTCGAACCCGCAGGCCTCCTTTTGCCTGGCTGAAATGGCACAATTGCTCACCGTCCCCTAACACCGTTGCTGCATCATCGTAGGCGGGAGGGTTAGTGTGCCGCGCCGCCCCCTGTCACGTTCGGTTTCTTCATGAAGAAGAGCGGGAGCAGACTTGCGAGCAGCACCAGGCTCAGCGCGAAAAAGCAATCGCTGAACGACAGCAGGAACGACTCGCGGCGGACGACGCCCTCCAGCGCTCCGATCGCCCGCACGGAGGCCGAGTATTCGTCGCTGCCCCTGTTCATGAAATACCCGGCCATCTGGGACAGGCGATCCTGCGTCGCCTGAGCATAGAGCGAAACCGATTCTCCGAGTCGCAGAGAGTGAAATCGTTCCCTTACCGAAAGTAGAGTCGAGAGACCGGCAATGCCTATGGAGCCCCCGATATTACGCATCATGTTGAACAGCGCCGAGGCGGCTCCGCTCTCGCGTCCTTTCGCCATCCCCTCCGTGGCGATCGCCGAGATCGGAACCAAGATCATCGGTTGCCCAAGGGCGCGGAAGATCAGGGGCAGATGAAACTGTTCCCCGGCGAAAGCCATGCTGAGATGCGAGGTAAACAGGGTGCTTCCTCCAAACAACAACACTCCCGCCGCGATGATGAGGCGGGCATCCACGGCCTTCATCAGCCTTGGGACAAGCGGGATCACGGCTAGTTGAGGGATTCCCATCCAGATGATGACCTCCCCGATCTGGAGGGCGTTGTATCCGTGAATCACTCCGAAATATAGCGGCAGAATAAAAACGAACCCGTAGAGGCCCGAACCGAGAACGAAGTTGACAATGCTGCCGAGGGCGAAATTCCGGCGTCCGAAAAGTTTCAGGTCCACGAGGGGATCTTTGCTGCGAAGCTCTATAATCACAAAACTGACAAGCGCTATCGCGGCGGTCCAGGCAAGCTTCGCGATTCCCGGATCGCCGAACCAGTCCTTCCTGTTTCCGTCATCGAGCACGATTTCGAGGGAAGCAAGGCCGATCGCCATCGTCGCTATCCCCAACCAGTCACCCTTCTTGAGAAGCCCGAGTTTCATGGGCTCGTTGTCCAGCGCGAACCAGACCGATGTGACCTGGAGAATGCCGGGAATGATGTTCAGGTAAAAGATATATGGCCATCCGTAGCTGTCTGTTAGCCATCCCCCGATAAGCGGTCCCACGGCCGGAGCAAATACGGCTGTAACGCTAAACATCGCCATTCCCACCGGATGCTTGCTGGGAGGCAGGTGCGTCAGGATTACCGAAAAGGACAAAGGGATTAACACACCGCCGGTAAATCCCTGCAGGGCCCGGAACAGGATTATCGTGTTGAGGGAATGAGCTTGCCCGCAGCAAACCGAGAACACGACAAAGAGGATCGAGTTTACCAGCAGATATTTTTTCAGCGAGAACGCGGCAGCCAACCAGCCGGTCAGCGGGATGACCACGATTTCCGCGACGAGATAAGAGGTAGGAACCCAGGAGATCTCGTCGGAGCTTGCGCCAAGTGTGCCCGCGATATCCCTTAGCGAAGAGTTCGTAATGATGATGTCGAGCACGGCCATGAAGCATCCGAGCAGGGTGCCGGCGACCGCGATCCAGGTCCTGAGGGACACGCGTTCTTCTGTCGGGCCGGACGGCTTCGCGCCACCGGGAAAGGGAGGTGAGTCCGCCATACTGTCTCCTGTTATCGAGTCGTTACGGTAACTACCGTGGACATGCCGGGCACCAGGAGTTTTTCGTATTCCTTGATGCTGGCCGGGTCAAAAAGAATCTTGACCGGGATCCGCTGCACGATCTTGGTGAAGTTTCCGGTTGCATTGTCGGGAGGAAGTAGCGCGAATTGATTGCCGGAGCCCGGCGCGATGCTGCCCACGCGGCCCCTGAACGCATGATTGGGAAAGGCATCGATTACGAGGCTTACGGTTTGGTTCGCGCGCATCTCTTCAAGTTGCGTTTCCTTGAAGTTCGCGACGACCCAAAGGTCGTCTTCGACGATCGCCATCAGTGGCTGGCCCACCTGGAGGCGCTGGCCAACCTCCACAGACTTTCTGCCGACACGGCCGGAAGCGGGCGCCTTAATCACGGTGTACGACATTTGGAGCCGAGCGTCCTCCAGCGCCGCCGCCGCTTTTAAGATTGAGGCCTGCGCTGTGATGAACTGTGCCTGACGAACCTTGGTGTCAAGAGAAGCCGCCTTTGCCGACTCCATAATCGCGTACGAACTCGTAAGCATAGCCTCGGTGCGGGTAACGCCTTCCTGCGCCTGAAGGAGGCGGGCTCGTGCCTCGCGTACCTGGTGCTCCGCAGCGTCACGCGACGCGACGGCCACCTGGTAACTGGCGCGCGCGTGGTCGAGCGTCTGGCGCGAAACCTCGTCCTTGGCCGCGAGGTCCTCGTATCGATGCAGGTCTACCTCCTCACGCTTGAGCGTCGCGACTGTCTCTTGCAATTTCGCTTCGGCGCGGGGAACGGCCGCCTGTGCGGCAGCCACTTCCGCCTTCTGCGCGGCAATGGATGCCCTCGCCTCGCCAATGGCACCCTCGGCCCGGACGGTCTGCGCGGTCGCCGTCTGTGAGGTGCTGTGGATCGTGGCCTGTGCGGTTTCAGCTTGCCTGGACCCTTCCTCCAGGGCTGCCTTCGCCTGATCCAGCCTGACCTGAAAGTCCCTGGGATCAAGCATCACAAGCGTCTCACCTTGGGAGACGTGCTGGTTGTCGTCCACCAGGACCTCCTGTACCGTACCTGCAACCCGGGCGCTAATAGGATGCAAGTGCCCAGTCAGGTAGGCGTCGTCCGTCTCCTCGTGGCCCAGCGACCAGATGAAGTAACGGATTCCGAAGATCGCCAGAGGCACGGCGAGCACGATGGCTCCGAGGATCAGCGCTCGCTTCCGGCGACCCTTCTTGCGTCGGGCATCGCCACCTACAGGGTTCTTCGGACTCTCGGAACCGGGCTCCGGGGCAATTTGCGTTTTCTCTTCTACAATCGACATATTCATGGGGGGGGCTTCCTCTCGCTTACGGATGGTTGTATGTACGCTCCACTGCGCCCACGGCGCGGGCGAGCTCGGCTCGGGCGATGCTGTACCGGAAGAGCGCCGCGATTTGCGAATCATTCGCGCGCGCGAGGGAATCCTGGGCGGCGACAACCTCGATGTTGTCCGTGACGCCCGTCCTGAAGCGGTCTTGTGCGAGAGCGAGTTCCTCGTTGGCGAGAGAAACCTGCCGCTTGGCCACTTCCGTCTGGTCCAGGGCGGCGCGCAGCTCGACCTGTCCCCGCCTGGTCTCTTCGATGACCCGGTTCCGGGTGTCGGTCAGTCCCGCTTGTGTCTCCCGCAGGGCAATCCGCGCTGCTTCGCGTTCCGCTTTCAGACGGCCGCCGGTGAAGAGCGGCAGCCTGAAATTTACACTGTACTCGTATCCCGGAGCCAGGGTCGTCAGAGTCCCGCCTTCCTGATCCCATCTCCCCGTTAAGCTCAATTTGGGAAGCGAGGCTGCAGCCGCCGCTTTGCGGTCATCCTCGTCCGCTTTCAAGGTTGCCGCGAGCGAAAGTAGCTCTGGCCGGTCCCGCAATGCCGTTTGCACCGGCTCGCTGATGTCCAGAGCCGGCGTGGAAAAGAAGCTGTCTTCATCGGTAAACCTGAGGCGAGTGCTGTCGGGGACGTTCAAAATGCGCGTAAGAGCGAAGAGCGTTGTCTGCTGTTCGGCCTGTGCATCAATCAGCCTCTGCTTCTCTTCGCTCAGTCGGACGTCCGCTCTTGAGACATCGATTCTGCTGGCAACGCCGTCGTCCTTTAGGGCTCTAGCCTGGGTAAGAAGCCTGGTTGCGAGTTCGACGCGCGATTCTACTGCTCTGACGCTCGCAATAGCTCTGAGATGCGCGGCATATTCACTGATGGTGAGAAGCGTCGTCTGCTCCCGCACGGAATGGGTGTCTTGAAGCTGGGCGTCAATCCGGTGTTTGCTGGCCTGATACAAACGCAGCAGGGTGAGATCGAAAATCTGCGTTGAGAATGTAAGCCCCGCATGAATTGCCTGATAAGGACCGATATTGTGCGGCGCCCCAGGTAGCTGGAAGCCAACAAGCGCCTTCAGGTTGTGTCTGGTAATGGACTCGCTGGATGCGATGCCGGCATGAGGCAGAAGCTCGGAGCGCGCGATTGCCCGTTCCTGCTGTTTGGCGGCGAGCGTGAGATTTGCTATCTGCACGTCGGGGTTTTGTTTGAGCGCTAGGCCCACGGCATCGGTCAAGGTCACGCTGAGATCGTTCGGCTGGGACTGCGCCGATGCTGAACAGGCAACCAAGGTCAGCGCGACCCAAAGGGCCGCTCGCGTCATTGGTCGGCGCGCGAGAAACGTCGAAGCGGAAAAAGTTTTCATTTAGTCGTCTCGTGAAGCTAGCTGGCCTTGAATGCCGCTCTCGACGTTACGTCGGCGCTTACAGCCTTTTGCGTTTAAAAGTTGGACCTCTCGTTTACCCTCATTGCAACGTTGCTTCCATCAGGCATCCGTGCCAGTGACGGGGCCAAGAGCAAGCAAACCCGGGATATTCCGTTGTTCGGATCACTGGCCCCGAGATGCAGTACACGCTATTCCGTGAGAGATCCAGAGATCGCTAGCTGCAACACACGGAATATCGTCTATGCTTGTGGCCCGCGCCTTGGCGCACACCCCACAGGCCAAGCCGAGTGAGGCGGGGATTTTCCACGGCGCACGACCTTCTGGCAAAGGGCTTTACGGGTTGCCGGTCTGCTCGATTAAACGAGCGTGCCGCTATCGGAACTGGAGTTTCTTGCCCGGCGGAACCGAACGCTGGTGGTGGCGTGCCCATGCGGAGAGTGCGCACACTGCAAGCTCGATCGGAACCAGCCTCGTCGTCGCCTCCTCTCTGGGCACCCGCCTGAGCCCACCCATTCAACCAACACACCCACGATTCTCCGCGGCAAAGGGGGATTTCTACTTTCCGACAAATGGGATATTGCTCCCTTGCGTTGACCCATTGTTGATTCCGGTCGAAGTCTGGTTATAGAATTGCTTCAATCGGCATCATCGCTCAGTTCCGGGTGCGGACCCATTCCAAGCGCCATAAACACGGCGATGCCGCAGGATCGGCATGCAGCTTTCGAAGCACTCCCTCGAGCGTCTCCGTGACGACGGCGAATTCATTCTGTACCGGGCTCATGGGAAGCAAATAGAACCGCCTTCCGTTCTGTTGCTGACGCCGGTATCAACTCGGCCCAACCCCGAGACACTCAAGAAGATCGACCACGAATACTCATTGAGGAGCGAGCTAGACTCGGCCTGGGCAGTACGGCCCCTGGTCCTTTCAGAGCGAGACGAGCAAATCACTCTGGTACTGGAAGATCTTGGCGGCGAAACTCTCGACCGATTCATTTCGGGGCCGATGGAGATGACGCAGTTTTTAGGTTTCGCTGTCGGTCTCGCTACTGCACTTGGCGGGTTGCACGAAAAGAAACTGATTCACAAGGATCTGAAGCCTGCCAATGTTCTGGCCGATTCCGCGACGGGTCAGGTCCGGCTCATCGGCTTTGGGATCGCTTCCCGCCTTCGGCGCGAGCGCCAAGGCCCCGAACCTCCCGAGTTCATCGCCGGAACCCTTCCTTACATGGCTCCTGAACAAACCGGACGAATGAATCGCTCGATCGACTCCCGGAGCGACCTCTATGCCCTGGGCATCACGCTTTACGAGATGCTGACCGGCAACCTGCCGTTCACAGCGTCCGATCCCCTTGAATGGGTCCATTGCCACATCGCAAAGCATCCGGTGCCGCCTCACGAGCGAGTCCAGACTATTCCGCCCTGTGTCTCTGCGATCGTGATGAAACTGCTCGCCAAGACGCCAGAAGAACGCTACCAGACTGCTTCCGGCGTGGAGAATGATCTTCGGCGCTGCCTCGCTGAATGGAAAGCCGAAGGGTCGATCACGGATTTCTCACCGGCTAAACATGACGCTCCAGATCGTCTGCTGATCCCTGAGAAATTGTACGGGCGAGCACGCGAGATCGAAACGCTACTCGCAGCGTTTGATCGGGTGGTAGCGGGCGGAAGGCCGGAGTTGGTGCTGGTTTCCGGCTATTCCGGAATCGGCAAATCCGCCGTCGTCAATGAGCTGCACAAACCGCTGGTTCCTCCGCGCGGCATTTTTGCATCGGGCAAGTTCGATCAGTACAAACGGGATATTCCTTATGCCACCCTCGCGCAGGCCTTCCAGAGCCTCATCCGCCCGCTTCTGAATAGGAGCGAGGAGGAGTTGATCAGGTGGCGAAGTGCTCTTCATGAAGCGCTAGATCCGAATGGACAACTAATGGCGGGTCTCGTCCCGGAATTGGAGGCAGTTATTGGAGAGCAGCCACCGGTTCCTGAACTTCCGCCGCAAGACGCCCAGCGCAGGTTCCAGCTCGTATTCCGTCGCTTTATCAATTTATTTGCGCGAACGGAACATCCCCTGGCCTTGTTTCTGGACGATTTGCAATGGCTCGACGCGGCGACGTTGGACCTGATGGAGGATCTATTAACGCAACCGGATGTGAACCACTTGTTGTTGATCGGGGCCTATCGCGACAATGAAGTCGACTCCGCACACCCGTTAGTACGCAAGTTGGAGGCCATGCGTCAGGCGCGAGCGCCAGTGCAGGACATCGTACTTGCGCCTCTCACTCGTGAAGACCTGGGACAGTTAATTGCAGATTCTCTTCACTGTGACCCGGGGCATGCCGGCCCGCTCGCGGAAGTGGTTCATGGCAAGACGAGCGGCAATCCATTTTTCGCGATCCAATTTATTTCTACGCTTTTTGATGAGGGCCTCCTCACCTTTGATCATGTCAAAGGGCGATGGTCTTGGGATCTGAATCGCATTCACGCCAAAGGGTATACCGATAACGTAGTAGACCTCATGGTCAGGAAGCTAAGCCGCCTGGCCCCTCACACCCAGAACGCATTGAAGCAGCTAGCCTGCTTAGGTAACAACGCCGACTTCACAATGCTACGCGTGGTGTACCAAGATTCAGTGGAGCAAATGCATACCCAGCTTGAGGAAGCGGTCGAGGCGGGGTTTATTTTGCGCTCCAAAGATTCGTATCACTTCCTTCACGACCGCGTTCAAGAAGCGGCGTATTCCTTAATCCCGCAAGAATTGCGCGCAGCGGCGCATCTCCGTATCGGTATGTTGATGGCCGCTCATTCGCCTCCAAACAAACTCGAGGAGGAGATTTTCGAGATCGTCAACCAACTCAACCGTGGCACTCACCTGGTCACAGAGCGCTCAGAGGGTGAACGTATTGCCGAATTAAACCTCATTGCGGGTAGGCGCGCCAAACTCTCAACCGCATACGACTCTGCGCTTAAATATCTTCACGCGGCAAGAGAGTTGTTGACAGACGATACATGGAACGTTAACTACGACCTTGTCTTCTCGATCGAATATCTCTTGGCCGAGTGCGAATTACTGACCACCAGTATGGCCACTGCAGAGCGTAGGCTTTCTCTGTTGGCCGGGTTGGCAAAAAACGCCCATGATATCGCTCGCGTGACACGGTTGCGCCTGACGCTCTACACAGCAGCGGATCAGAGCCATCGCGCCGCGGAGGTCTTTCTTGAATATTGGAGAGATCGCGGCACGGATTGGTCCGTGCACCCTACGCAAGAGGAAGTGTTACGAGAGTACGACCAGATCTGGTCCTTACTGGGAAACCGCCAAATCGAGGAACTCCTTGAGTTGCCTTTGACAACCGATCAGGTTGTGCTCGATGTCCTCGATGTTTTCACCGAAATCGTGACGCCTGCGTTGTTCATCGACGTCAAGTTCTTAGCTCTCGTGATTTGTCGGATGGTCAGCCTCAGTCTGGAGCATGGCAACAGCGACGGCTCGTGCTATGCCTATGTGTGGCTGGGTATGCTCGCTGGACCTCATTTCGGGAACTATCAGGCTGGATTCCGGTTCGGCAAGCTTGGTTACGATTTGGTGGAGAATCGTGGTTTGATTCGCTATCAGGCCCGCACCTATATGTCCTTTGGAACTCTTGTTATTCCGTGGACGAGACACATCAAAACTGCGCGAGAGCTTCATCGCCGATGTTTCGACGCCGCTAATAGGATCGGCGATCTTACTTATGCAGGATACAGCTGCAACACTTTATACACAAATTTTCTTGCGACAGGAGACCTGCTAGCCGATGTGCAGCGTGAAGCTGAAGTTGGTCTCGAATTCGCGACCAACATCCGATTCCTGCATGTTATAGATACCATCACGGCGCAACTCGGGCTCATTCGGACACTTCGTGGCTTGACCGCGAGATTTGGTTCGTTCAACGACGAGCGTTTCGTCGAGCTTCAGTTTGAACAGCATTTGGCGAGTGAACCCGTGTTGGCGCTGCCGGAGTGCTGGTATTGGATCCGCAAGCTCCAGGCGCGTTTCCTCGCAGGAGACTATCCGTCCGCAATTGAGGCGTCATTGAACGCGGAACGACTGCTCTGGGCATCGCCTGCCTTCTTCGAAACCGCCGAGTACCATTTTTACAGTGCACTGACGCGAGCTGTATCGCTTAATTCCGCAGCGAATGAAACTCGACAGAAGCATTTCGACGCGCTGGTCGCTCACCAGAAGCAGCACGAGGTATGGGCACAGCATTGCCCGGAGAATTTTGAGAACCGCGCGGCGCTCGTAGGCGCGGAGATTGCGCGGATCGAAGGGCGTGTACTCGAAGCCGAGCAGTTATACGAGCAGGCCATTCGCTCGGCGCACAGCAACGGATTTGTCAATAATGAGGCGATCGCCTACGAGCTTGCCTCGCGGTTCTACGCAGCCCGTGGTTTCCAAAAGTTCGCAGACGCGTATTTGCTCGAAGCCCGGTATTGTTATCAACGCTGGGGGGCCGATGGCAAAGTAGCGCAGTTGGACCGTCTATATCCCCATCTGAAAATGGACGGGCGGATCTCGACGCCGACGAGCACGATCCTGGCGTCTACCGAACTCCTGGATCTGGCGACGGTGATCAAAGTCTCGCAGGCCGCCTCGGGCGAGATGGTCTTGGAGAGACTGATCGACACGCTTATGCGCGCGGCGATCGAACACGCTGGCGCAGAACGAGGTCTCCTGCTCCTTAAACGAGGTGATCAGCTCCTGATTGAGGCAGAGGCTGTTACCGGCGGAGATGATGTGAAGGTGCACCAGCGACGTACTTCAGTCAACGCGGCCGTATTACCGGAATCCGTCGTCCGGTATGTTATGCGTACGCGGCAGGATGTAATTCTTAATGATGCCACTGCAGAAAACCCGTATTCCGGCGATCCGTACATCCTGCAGTCTCGGGTCCGCTCGATTCTTTGTTTGCCGTTGATTAACCAAGCGAAGCTCACCGGCGTTCTTTATCTTGAAAACAACCTGGCCACGTGCGTTTTCACTCCTGACCGGACTACGGTGCTGAAGCTGCTGGCATCGCGGGCGGCGAACTCTCTCGAAAACGCGCGCCTCTATGCCGATCTTGACCAGGCTCAAGCGTACTTGTCGGAAGCGCAACGACTGAGCCTAACCGGCAGTTTCGGTTGGATTCCGGCGAGCGGTGAAATTGTCTGGTCAAGTGAAACGTTTCGCATCTTCGACTGCGACCCAGCGATCACACCTACGCTCGAAATCGTCCTTCAGAGAGTCCATCCCGATGACCGATCTTTTGTCCAACAGGTTATTGATCGGGCATCCCGCACTGGGTTGGACTGGGACCTCGACCACCGGCTGCTAATGCCGGATGGCACGGTGAAACACCTCCACGTCGTCGCGCACGCTGTTGAGAATGGTTCCAGAGGTGAGGTAAGTTTCGTCGGGGCGGTGATGGACGTGACCGCGACCAAACAATCACAGCAGGCTCTGGAGCAGGCGTTCCTCGAGATTAAAGCGCTGAAAGATCAGCTCCAATCCGAGAATATCGTGCTCCGCGAAGAAGTGGACAAGGCATCGATGTTCGAGCAGATCGTCGGGACTTCGCCGCCTTTGCGCAATGTGTTGTCTCGCGTATCCAAGGTTGCTCCGACCGATTCCAGTGTTCTGATCACGGGCGAAACCGGCACTGGAAAAGAACTCGTTGCCCGCGCGATTCACAAGCGTTCGCGGCGCTCGGCGCGTCCGTTCGTGAGCGTAAACTGCTCCGCGATCCCGCGGGACTTGATCGCTTCAGAATTGTTCGGCCATGAGAAAGGCGCCTTTACGGGAGCGACTCAGCGGCGTCTGGGGCGCTTTGAACTGGCCGAAGGAGGCACGATCTTCCTTGACGAGGTCGGAGAGCTTCCTGTTGAGACACAGATTGCTCTCTTGCGGGTTCTGCAGGAACGCGAGTTTGAGCGTATCGGCGCGGCTGGATCCATCCGAACTGATGTTCGTGTGATAGCCGCCACGAACCGCGACTTGGAAGGTGCCATCGCGGCCGGCACGTTCAGGAGCGACCTGTTTTACCGGCTCAACGTTTTTCCAATTGAAATGCCTTCCTTGCGTGAACGAAGAGACGACATTCCTTTGCTGGTGGAGTACTTCATTGATCGTTTTACAAGGCAAGCAGGAAAGAGCTTTCGGGCCGTTAACAAGAAAAGCCTCGATCTGCTTCAGTCGTACACCTGGCCGGGAAATATTCGTGAATTGCAGAACGTGATCGAGCGGTCTGTCATCGTATGCGAAACGGAAAATTTCTCGGTTGATGAAAGTTGGCTTTCGCGGCAACCTCACGCCACCGTGAGCAGTGGCCTTGAACCCCTTCGGAAGCTTCCTTCTGAGGAGAAGGAGATCATTGAGGCTGCTCTGAGTGCAAGTGGAGGACGAGTGTACGGGCCGTCTGGAGCGGCGGCCAAACTCGGCATACCACGATCCACTCTAGAGCATAAGATCCGATCACTAAGAATCAACAAGAATCGCTTCAAGAACTAGTTTCGAAGAACCGCTAGCCGTCCGACTCCGACTCTCAAGATTGTACAACTTTGATCAATTGACCAACTTGGCCAATCGCCGCGGCCGCCAATACCCATGATTTCAAAGACTTACGGTTGGCATCGCGTTTGCATTCTCAATCGCGTAGCCAAGCATGCTAAGGATTGAAAGATCGGAAAACGAGGAAGTCGTCTTCACCCTCAGCGGCCAAATGGACAGCGACACCATGGCCGAACTGGAAAGACTAATCGATTCGGAAGCAAAAGGGCGCGGTGTGGTTCTTAACCTAAAAGACCTAACTCTGGTGGATGAAGACGGCGTCATCTTTCTCGCGCGCTGTGAATCGAATGGCGTCAAACTTGAAAATTGCCCGCCGTATGTCCGCGAGTGGATCAATCGGCAACGACAAGGAAGTTAGTGCGACGAAGGGAGCAATGGGATGTCTGCCTATAGCTATGCCGCTGAACTGCCAGCCATCAACGATAAGGCAATTCACGAAGCCAACGTTGGTCGCAAGAACTGTTTTATCGCGCCAAACTGCGGGAATATTTCGGGCACCCTGCGCGAGCGGGAACTGTCTGGCGACGAAAAAGAAGACGCACATCCGCAGGATGAACGCCGCAGGGAACACAACTTCGAGGAGATCATCGGTAACAGTCCGGAACTTCTCAAACTACTCGACCGCATTCAATCCACCGCGCCGACCGACGCGAACGTCTTGATTATCGGCGAGACCGGCAGCGGAAAGGAACTCGTCGCACGGGCGATTCATAACAGAAGTACGCGTCAGAGCAGCCCTTTGGTGAAGGTGAACTGCGGCGCCATTCCATCTGGACTGGTGGAGAGCGAGCTCTTCGGGCATGTAAAGGGCGCCTTCACAAGCGCGTCCGAGCGCCGCATTGGGAGATTCGAACTGGCCAATAACGGAACCTTGTTTTTGGATGAAGTCGGTGAGTTGCCGCTCGAGACCCAGGTAAAATTGCTCCGGGTATTGCAGGAGCAGGAGTTCGAGCCTGTCGGAAGCTGTCGCACTGTCAAGGTTAACGTCCGGATCATCGCCGCCACGAATCGTGACCTTGAGAAAGCCGTCCAGTCGGGAGGATTTCGCTCTGATCTTTACTACCGTCTGAATGTGGTACCGCTACGTGTGCCGGCGTTACGGGAGCGTCGGTTCGATATACCCGAAATGGTAATGGCGTTCCTGCACCAGTCAGCCAAGCGGATGGGTAAGCCGGTTCAATCGGTTTCGCAGGAGACCATGAGGTTGTTGGTCGACTACTCCTGGCCTGGCAACATCCGTGAACTTCAAAATGTGATCGAGCGGGGCGTTGTTCTCTCCAAGGGCTCAATTCTCACACTCGGATCGGATCTTCTGCCGACTGAGGGATCCGACACCAGCGTTGAAGAGGACTCGGACGCTGAGACAAACGACATCGATTCGCTCGAAGAAGTGCAACGCCAACATATTCTGCGAGTGCTCGGGAGAACGGGAGGGGTGATCAGCGGGCCTCGGGGCGCAGGAGCCATCCTGCGCCTTCACCCGAACACCCTTCGGAGTTTGATGAACAGACTGGGGATTCGACGTGCACTTCACGCCGTCGCTTAGACAGCCTAGAAAGAGTTTCCCCCGTTGATAGCGGGGGGTATCTTGAGCCGCAATCTTGAGCAGGCTTCGATTCCAAGGGAGAGAGAAATTGATGTCACCCAGACGTTCTGTTCTAGTTACCGGTGTTCCTTCCGAAATTGACGCCGTCGATGCCGATTGCTTCACCAGGGGGAAAACTCATGCGGGAAAGACGTCGGCGGGTCGCACCCGAAAGAGGGCCACGGTTCAAAAGCCGTTCCGACCGATGGACCAACGACGTTCGCTCCGCGAGGAGGATATTCGCTTGGAAGAGCGTCGTAGAGAACGTGCGCGTGTTATTCACGAATTGCATGACACTCTGCTGCAGGGATTTCTTGGAGCATCGATGCTCATCCAGGTTGCAGTGGAACAGACTCCCCCCGATTCTCCTTCTAAGCACGTGCTCAGCCGGGCTCTGCGACTCGTGCTTCGGGCCATTGATGAAGGGCGCGCGGCAATGCGGGGAGTTCGCAAGACCTCACCTGCGCCCTCGAGTCTCGAGGAGACTCTTTCAACCTTGTGCAGCGAAGTAATAACCGGCCGTGGGCCCCGAGTTCGACTTTTCGTCCAGGGAGACCAGCGGACATTGAATCCGGCAATCCAGGAGCAACTGTTTCTGATCGGAAGGGAAGCAGTGATGAATGCCTTGCGCCATTCCAAAGCATCAAAGATCGAGGTTGAAGTCCAATACCTGGGCGATCTGATCCATATGTTCGTTCGTGACGACGGCTGCGGGATCAATCCGGAAGCCGTCCGACAAGACAGCGATTCGCACTGGGGGCTTCGCGGAATGCGTGAGCGAGCTCAGAAAATCGCTGCGCGACTCGATATATGGAGCAGGCCAGGTGCCGGGACGGAAGTCCGCATCGTCGCTCCGGTTGACGTTCGCGAAGCGGACAACTTATGATCCTGTCTCTCGAGATGGAGAGAGCGAGAAATGATCAACGCCAACTGCATCTAGTTCTCGATCACCGACGATCACTCGTTGTTCCGAGAAATGTCGCCGTACTGGCTAATTCCAGCCCGAAGCTGCGGCGGTGTCGAATGGTCGGATTTGGGAAATCGCCTCTTCTACACCTAGCTGCACGGGTGCCGACGATTTGCCCCAGCCTGTGATCGGTCAGTCATCGATCATTTGGGGTTTGATGTTGCGGGGAGAGGACTTGAGACTCCACACCCTCGCCGCGTACATGTCAAGCATGCGTCCCCCAGTTCCGCCAAGCCCCCCAAGATGAGCTGTGTCACTCACCGTATTTCGCAAGTAATAGGCGAAAGCGAGTGCGGCTCACGAAATAGCGTAGGCGTTCAGCCGCGCGTTCTACGACCCCTACCGCTAAGTGTCTTATCTTCCGCTGATTGTCACCACTTCTAGGCTCGGAAATCTATTGGACCACCGCGTGCATTCCTCTCATTGGCCAGCAGACCGGAAGCGCGTGAGCAAACGCCGGGGTAAGCTACGAACAATCTTTGTCACGAACGCATGTTTGTCTGGTCGTAACGAGTGCGACCGGCCGATTAGAAATGCGCCGGTAGAAAGAAAGGGACAATCATGAAAATCGTAATAGTGGGCGGTACTGGACTCATTGGATCGAAGCTGGTCAACCAGCTTCGCGAGCGTGGGCACGAAGCCGTGGCGGCCGCGCCCAATACCGGCGTCAACAGCATCACCGGCGAGGGGCTCGCGGACGCGCTGAAAGGCGCCTCGGCGGTAGTCGACGTAACCAATTCCCCTTCATGGGAGGACGCGGCAGTGCTGAAGTTCTTCGAGACATCGACCCGTAACCTCCTCGCAAACGAAGCGGCCGCAGGCGTTGGACACCATGTCGCGTTATCGGTCGTAGGAACGGACCGTCTACTCGAAAGCGGGTTCTTTCGCGCAAAGCTCGCCCAGGAAAACCTGATCAAAGGCTCCTCCATTCCCTACACGATCGTCCGCGCGACGCAGTTCTTCGAGTTCGTAAAGCAGATCGCCGATTTTTCCACGGTGGGCAACCAGGTACGACTGCCCCCCGCGCACTTCCAGCCTATGGCGGCCGAGGATGTAGCGAGTGCATTGGCCGGCTTCGCAACGAACTCACCGGTTAACGGCACTGTTGAAATCGGCGGACCGGAGCGGTTTCGTCTGGATGAAGCCGCCCGGCGGGATCTGGCCGCGCGCCAGGATCCGCGAGAGGTAATCGCTGACCCGCAAGCGGGCTACTACGGGGTCGCAGTTAGCGAGCGGGCGCTGGTTCCTGACGATAATGCGCAACTCGGCGGGCTGCATTTCGACGACTGGCTCAATCAGTCTGTAAAGCCAGCCCTCAAGCCTGCTGTGCTGCGGGCGTAAGCGCCGGAGGACAGGTTATGACAACTGCGATCGGAGATGGGATGAACACGTTCAAGAAACCGATGACAGCGCACTTTATCGGAACGGAAGGCCGGGGATCGCAAGAGAACTTCAGAGCCCGTCGCAGGGCTTTCCGCACTCTGCATGAGACAGGCTGTTTCGTGATCCCGAATCCGTGGGACATCGGCTCTGCACGGTACCTGCAGCAGCTCGGATTCCCCGCGCTGGCGACGACCAGCGCGGGCTTCGCGTTCTCTCAGGGGCTGCCTGACTCCGAAGCTGCGCTCACTTGTGAGCGTAACCTGGCATACATAGCCGGTATCGCCGGCGCGGTCGATGTTCCGGTCAATGCGGACTTCGCGTCAGGCTATGGAGAGTCACCGCAAGACGTGGCTGATAACGTCACGCGCTGCATCGCGAGCGGCGTCGCGGGACTCTCGATCGAGGATTCTACTGGTGATCCATCGTCGCCGCTTTACGAACTGCCGCTCGCCGTCGAGCGTGTGCGCGCTGCGCGCGAGGCGATCGATCAGTCTGGTGCCGACGTCTTGCTGACGGCCAGGGCAGAATGTTTTCTTGTCGGCCATCATGATGCGCTTGGCGAGTCGGTTCGGCGTCTGCAGGCATTCGCTGAGGCGGGGGCGGACGTGCTATTCGCACCCGGCCCCCACGATCCCACGGCGATCAAAGCGCTCGTTGACGCGGTTCGGCCGAAGCCGATCAACGTCCTGGTGGTTCGGGACAGTGGCTTGAGCGTCGCCGACATAGCGGCGCTCGGCGTGCGACGCATCAGTGTCGGCGGCGCGTTGGCTCTTGCTGCATGGACCGGTTTCACGCGGGCGGCGCAGAAGTTGAAGTCGGAGGGGAGTTTCGCAGGCTTCGCGAGCTTGGTGTCGTACGCCGACATAAACGGGTTCTTCGTGACCGACTACCGCACGCGGCAGTCTGACGGGCGGTGATCGGCGGGGTCACCAAGCTGAGTCTTAAAGGAGACAAATGACAAGAGTGGAGTACACCAAGAAGGGACCGGGGAGCGCAAAGGGAGTGTGCGCTTTCGAGTTCGTCAAACGGTTGGCATGAACGGGATCTCTCATCAGACCCCCGAGCCTACGTGGAGGTGCGGTATGAAGAAGAAGGAATTTGGAATCAGCGAGGTGCCGCCTGGATCGGTCCTGCTAATGGGGATGGGCGATGTTCAACGTCGAAGTGGGGCTTGCCCGCTGCACGGCTCAAAATTCAACGTGCTGCCTGGCGCTGCGCTCGAGGCCCGGCGAAGGGTCCCCTCAAGACCCACCGCGCGACGTTCGACGGCGAAGTTGGGGGCGTCGACGTTCCGCTGGCACTTACTGTCCGAAGCGAGTGACGTGTGACTGAGACCGCCCGCTCGACACTGCTCTCAAACGCCCAAAATGCAGCGCTCATATTTCCGGTGTTGAGTTCTGCGCAGATCGCAAAGATTGCTTCGCTTGGGGTGATCCGTCCAATTACCCGCGGTGAGGTGTTAATCGACGGCGGCCAAACCAACGTGCCGTTCTTTGTACTGAAGGCTGGTGAGATCGAGGTCATTCGCCCATCGCCGCTGGAGGAAATTCTGGTCGCGGTTGTCGGGCCGTCTCAGTTCACCGGTGACATCAGCATGATTCTCGGCCGCCCCGCGCAGATGCGCCTCCGTGTGAGTGACTCTGGCGAAGTCGTTCAATTGACACGCGACCAGATGCACTCCCTCATTCAAACCGACGCCGAAATCAGCGAAATGCTGATGAGAGCGTTAATCCATCGGCGGGCAGCGCTGGTTGCGCAGGGGATTGGCGACGTGCTGCTCATCGGCTCCGTCGGGTCCGCTGCAACGCTACGAATCAAGCAATTCCTGACGCGCAATGACCACCCCTTTCAGTACCTTGACCTTGACCGCGACGCCGATGTAGGGCAATTGCTCGCTCGCTTTGACGTGGAGCCGGCCCAGTTACCTGTCGTGATCTGCCGCGGCGAAGCGGTGCTGAAGAATCCCACCAATCAGGAAATCGCCGACTGTCTCGGTTTCAATAAGGGGATCGATCACACTCACCTGCGCGATGTTGTCATCGTCGGCGCCGGACCGGCGGGTCTTGCGGCCGCCGTCTACGCGGCTTCCGAGGGACTTGACGTGCTGGTTGTCGAGGCGAGTTCGCCTGGAGGGCAAGCGGGCTCGAGCTCGAAAATCGAGAACTACCTTGGATTTCCAACCGGAATTTCAGGTCGAGATCTGGCCGGACGCGCCGAGGCCCAAGCACGGAAGTTTGGTGCCGAGGTCATGATCGCGACGGGCGCGGCGGAGTTGGTCTGCGAACCCAGCGCCTACGGCGTGAGACTCGAGGACGGTGTGACCATTCCGGCTCGCACAGTGGTCATTGCCACTGGGGCTCGATA
>Ga0210402_10001674_pt1 | contig 22606 bp, 21 predicted proteins | sample IncBWC7MmetaG_FD_161055 | JGI IMG/M metagenome (GOLD analysis project Ga0210402, IMG submission 161055) | Forest soil microbial communities from Barre Woods Harvard Forest LTER site, Petersham, Massachusetts, United States - Inc-BW-C-7-M | ecosystem: Environmental > Terrestrial > Soil >... | reverse complement strand
CGACTTGAGCTCGAGGCAAAGCCGGTCGGGCACGTAGCGCAGCGTCAGGTGTCCGAAGTCGGGCAGGCCCGTCTTCGGACAGATCGCGTTGTACTCCGGGATCTCGACGGCGATCTCGTAGTCGGGATACTGGTTCGGCCACGTTTCGATCCCCGGGAGCGCGGCATCGATCCCGGCCCGGGCGTGTTCGTCGGTGTCGTCTGGCATCGGCGCAAATCCTATCCGAAGCCTGCTACCATGCCGGAAACCCGGATGGAGTGGCTCAAGCACATCTTTCACCAGGTCACCGACGTCGAAACGCTCGTCCGCGTCGGAGGCCTGACGGCGATGACGATCATCGTCTTCGCCGAGACGGGGCTGCTCATCGGTTTCTTTCTTCCGGGCGACTCCCTGCTCGTTACGGCCGGCGTCTTCGCCGGGACGGGCCAGCTCGACATCCTGTCGCTGAACCTCATCCTGATCGCGGCGGCGATCCTCGGCGACACCGTCGGGTACTGGTTTGGCCGCAAGACCGGGCCGGCGCTCTTCAAGCGCCCGAAGTCGCTCCTCTTCAACCCCGATCACCTGCGCCGCGCCCACGACTTCTACGAGAAACACGGGGGCAAGACGATCGTTCTGGCGCGGTTCATGCCGATCGTGCGGACCTTCGCGCCCGTGGTCGCGGGGATGGGCGGGATGGACTACCGCCGGTTCCTGTCCTTCAACGTCTTCGGCGGAGCGCTGTGGGTGCTCTCGATGACGCTCATCGGCTACTTCCTCGGGCAGATCCCGGGCGTCAAGGAACACATCGAGATCGTCATCGTTGTGGTGGTCGTCCTCTCGATTCTCCCGGGAATCATCGCGTTCCTTCGGGAGTGGCTCAAGAGTCGCCGGGCGGCGGCGTAGAAGCTCTCAGGCGACGGCGGATCCGCCGTGCGGTCTTCCGGCCTGCGGCGTGCCCCGGACGAGGGCGAGCAGGTCGGCGATCTCGTCGCCATGCGACCGATCGTGCTCCGCCATCATGCGCGGGAGGTCGGCGAGCGTGACGCGGCCGACGCCCTCCTGAGAGCCCGAGCGGTCCCACTCGTCCCCCGCGAGGCGGCGCAGCACTTCGAGGTTCGCAGCGCGGGCGCGCCCAAACAGCGTGAGGCCCCGCTCGAGGTCCTTGTCCTGGTAACCGCGCTCGGCGGCGATCCGGCTGCCGTCGAAGTTCTCGAGCGCCGGGTTCTCCTCGCCGAGGATGCGCGCGATGCGGGTCCCATAGCCCTCCCGCTCGAGGTCGGCGAGATGCCAGACGTTTTCGACGAAGGAGAACCCGCCCCGGGCCGGCCGCATCCGGGCCTGTCCCGGGGAGAAGGTGGCCGCCGCGTGGCGCAGCAGGGCCGGCGTGGACTCGAGGGTCAGGAGCAGGGTTTCAAGGTCGCGGCGCGTCATCATGTCCTCTGCAGACCAATACGCTCGGCGCCGGGGGAAAGTTTCGGAAACCGGGCATCCGCCCTCCCATAGACTCTCCCCATGGGCATCCGCGGTATCCGTCATTTCTTCCTCTCCCGGGTGTCCTCTCCGGAGGAGCCGCACCGCCCGGACTCCGTCGCGATCGCCGCGTGCGCCCTCCTCCTCGAGATCGCCCACGCCGACGACGTCTTCGCCCCGGAAGAGCGCGATCGGATTTTACGGGCGGTTCGCGAGGACCTCGGCGTGCCCGCCGACGATGTGGCCGAGGTCGTGCGCCTGGCCGAAGAAGAGCGGCGCGAGAGCGTGGACCTCTACCAGTTCACCAAGCTCGTGAGCGAGAAGTTCACGCGCGCGCAGCGCCTGCGCCTCGTCGAGGTCATCTGGGGAGTCGTCTACGCCGACGGCGAGTTGACGGCCGTCGAGAACCAGCTCGCCCGGCGCATCGCGGAGCTGCTCGGGTTTCAGCATCCGGAGGTGCAGGCGGTGCGCGAGAAAGTCAAGCTCGGGGCGTGATGGCCCTCCGACGATCCGTGGCGGGCGGAGTCCGCTCGCGGCTGTCATCGGTGGACTCGCGCCGTCACTGCGTCAGCAGGTAGACGGCAAACGAGGCGAGCCAGTGCTCGCCGGCATAGTCGCCCGACGTGACCCGGGCGAGGCCTGCCGTTTCGTGCGCGGCCGCGGCCTTGAGGAGAACGGCGCGGCGCGCGTCGGCCGGCGGCAAGCCCTGCGCGATACCGCGCAGCATCCAGGCGCGCGAGAGGTTCAATCCGTCGAGGTGGACGAGGCGTGGATCGGTCGGATCCGTGACGGTCGCCGGCGCGAGGGCGAAGGCCTTGTGACCCGAGAGCTGGGGCAGGAAACGCTTGAGCCACTTGCCGAAGTCCTTGGGTGAGAGCACGCGGCGCATCAGGTCTGCCTCCGAGAGGCAGGGTGAAAAGAAGTCCTCGCCCGACGGCTCGTAGGCGATCGGGCAGGAGCGGTCCTGGCCGTAGTAGAAGCTGGCGCGCGACATCAGGATCTTTTCGAAATCCCTGTGGCCGGTCGTGCGGGCGAAATCGAGCGCCTGAGCGAGCGCGAAGGCCGTGTCGGGATGCGCGCCGCTGCGGATGGGGAGCGTGAGCTTCGGCAGGTAGTCCTGGAAACGGGCCACGATCGCGTTTTCGAGCGGCTGGATGCGGGCCCGCCACGCTCGCACCTGCGGATCCTGGGATGCTTCGAGCTCGGCGGCGAGTCGGAGCGTCCAGGCCCAGCCGTAGGGCCGCTCGAACGTCCTCGCGCCCGGTGTGGCGAGGTACCGCGTCTCGGCCGCGATGGCCTCGCTCGTGAAATGGGCCTCGAGGGTTTCTCGGATGCGAGCGCTCGAGCCGAGAGAGGGCGAAGTGCGCAGCAGGCGCACCAGCATCCAGTGGCCGTGGACGGAGGAGTGCCAGTCGTAGCACCCGTAGAACGCGGGATGGACGTCTCGGGTCGCCTTCACGTCGGCGGGTCCCTCGAGGACCTGTTCGGGCTTGTTCGGGTACTCCCGGTCGAGGCAGGCGAGGGCCATCTTCGCGAAGCGGTCCGCCGTCGCAGGATCGATCTCGGCGTGCAGCGCTCCGGCGGCGAGCAGGGCGGCGGCCGCGAAGGCGAAGCCGCGCCTCACCACGGGAGCCTCCGATTCTCGGTGGGAACGCGCTCGATCGGCTGCGCCGTCTCGGCGAGGCACCAGCCGGCGACGGCGGCCGCCGCGGCCGCGCGGTCGAGGTCCTTCGGCACGATCTTGTCGAATGTGTCGTTGGCCGTGTGGTGGAAGTCGAAATACGTCGACTCGTCCTGCGACAGGCCGATGAGGGGGACCCCGGCCGTCAGCATCCGCGAGATGTCGGCGCCGCCCTCGCCGCCGGTCGTCAGCGCCGCGGCGTCGAGCACGCCGAGCAGGCCGGCGATCTGTCCGAAGAGCGGCGCGGCGGAAGGTCCGGCGTTCCAGGACAGGCCCAGCGGGCGGCCCGTGCCGCTGTCGGCTTCGAGGGCGGCGACGTGCCGGGGCAGCTCGGCGGCGTGCGCAGCGGCGTACGCCCTCCCTCCCGCGAGGCCGTTTTCTTCGTTGGCGAAGAGGACGACGCGGACGGTGCGCCGCGGATGCCGCGGAAGGGCCGCGATCTGGCGGGCCGCCTCGATGACGATGCCGCAGCCGGCGCCGTCGTCGATCGCGCCGCGGCCGAGGTCCCACGAATCGAGGTGGGCGCCGAGGACCACGATCTCGCCGGGCCTGTCGCGCCCGGGAACTTCGCCGATCACGTTGGCCGACTCGGAGTCCGGCTGCGCGCCGCAGGACAGCGCGAAGCGGACGCGCACCGGCCCGCCGCGGGCGAGAAGGTGCGCGAGGAGGTCCGCGTCGGGGATCGAAAGGGCCGCGGCCGGGATCCTCGGCTCTCCCGCGGCGTAGTCGAGCGCGCCCGTGTGGGGGAGGCGGTTGTCATCGGTGCCGATCGAGCGGACGAGCACGCCGGAGGCGCCGTACTTCGCGGCGCGGGACGCGCCGGACCCGCGATAGACGACGCTCTTGCCGTAGCCCGAGCCGTCCTTCGTCCGTTCGGTCGGGACGTCGTAGAAAACGATCCGCCCGCGCAGTGTGTCCTTCTTCGCTTCGAGCTCGTCGAACGACCGCACGCCGATCACTTCGGCCTCGATGCCGCCGTCCGGCGTCGCGATGCTGCCGCCGATTGCCGCCAACGCCAGCTTCTGCAAGACGGGCACCGTGATCTCGCCGCTCTCGGCGGTCCGAGACCAGACCTGGACGGTGACCTTTTCGGCGCGGACGTTCGCGAAGCCGAGCGACTGCAGCATCTCCAGGGCGACCGCCACCGCGGCCCGGTCGCCGGGCGAGCCCGCCAGGCGCGGACCCGCGCGATCGGTGAGCTCGCGCACCCAGGTGGCGGCGCGCGATCCGGCGGCGACCCGGTCGCGCAGGACCTGGGCGGCCTTCATGTCGTCCACGGAGAGCGTCCCGGGTTCGGCTGCGCGGACCGCCGCGGCCGCCGCCAGAACGAGCAGGGAGAAGGCCTGAGAACGCTGCCGCATCGTCAACGGATTCTCCTCGTGGAGGTTGCGGATGGTATCAGGGCGGCGTTCCCGCAACGGGCCCGATTCGCAATAGAATCCGGCTCCTTATGGCAACCCGCACGCCCGAGGCCGACCTGTCCGAGGAGCTCGCCTCCGAGTTTGGCGGCAACGCCAGTTACGTCGCCGAGCTCTACGCCCGGTACCGCGCGAACCCGTCCTCCGTGGACGACGAATGGCGCCACTACTTCCGCGACCGCTTCGGCGATCCGGAGCCGGCCGTCGCCGCGCCGGTCCCCGTTCCCGAGGCCCCGCGCCCGGTCAGCCCCGCGACGCCGCTCGGCCCCGCGGTCGAGGGCGAGCGTCTGCCGATCCGCGGCGGCGCCCTTCGGATCGCCGAGAACATGGAGGCGAGCCTTTCCGTTCCGACCGCGACGACGCAGCGGCAGGTGCCGATCAAGCTCGCCGACGAGAACCGGCGCCTCTTGAACGAGCATCGCGCCGCGACCGAGCAGTCCAAGGTGTCCTTCACCCACCTCGTCTCGTGGGCCGTGATCCAGGCGCTCAAGGCGTTTCCCGGCATGAACGACGCGTTCGACGGCTCGAGCGGTGAGCCCGTCCGCGTCCGGCGCGAGGAGATCCGGTTCGGACTCGCCGTAGACGTCGTGAAGGCGGACGGGACGCGCACGCTCCTGGTCCCCAACGTCAAGGGCGTCGAGACGATGACCTTCGCCGAATTCGCCGCTGCCGCCGACGACGTCGTGACGCGGGCGCGCACCGGGAAGATCCGGCTCTCCGATCTCGAGGGGACGACGCTGTCGCTCACCAACCCCGGCACGCTCGGGACGACGGCCTCGGTGCCGCGCCTCATGGCCGGCCAGGGAGCGATCATCGCGACGGGCGCCATCCAGTACCCGGCGGAGTTCGCGGCCATGGCGCCGGCGATGCTGTCGCGCCTGGCCATCTCCAAGGTCGTGACCTTCACGTCGACGTACGACCATCGCATCATCCAGGGCGCCGAATCCGGCGCCTTCCTCGCCCGCGTCGAGGAGCTGCTGCTCGGCGAGAACGGCTTTTACGAGAGCGTCTTCGCGGATCTCGGGATCCCGTTCCGGCCGTTTCGCTGGGAAGCGGACAAAAACCCGCCGCTCCTTTCCGACGGCCACACCGATGAGATCGCCAAGCAGGCGCGGGTGCTGGAGCTCATCAACGCCTACCGTGTGCGCGGGCACCTGATCGCCGACCTCGACCCGTTGCGCTCGCGGGCGATCGTGCACCACCCGGAGCTCGACCTCGAGACCTACGGCCTGACGATCTGGGATCTCGACCGGGAGTTCTGGACGGGCGGATTGAAGGGCGGCGACCGCCTGCCGCTACGCGAGATCATCGCCGTCATGCGCCGCGTGTATTGCGGCAAGATCGGCACCGAGTATCGGCACATCTCGAGTCCGACCGAAAAGGACTGGGTCCGCGAGCGCATCGCCGCCGCGACCTCGGGCGATCCGCTGCCGGCCGAGATCCGCAAACGGCTGCTGCGAAAGCTCATCGCCGCCGAAGAGTTCGAGCGCTTTCTCGGAACGAAGTTTCTCGGCCAGCGGCGATACTCGATCGAGGGCTGCGACACGGCCATCCCGCTGCTCGACCGGCTCGTCGAAGGCGCCGCGGCCCGGGGCGTGGACGAGGTCGTCATCGGCATGTCCCACCGCGGGCGGTTGAACATCCTCGCCAACGTCGTCGGCAACTCGGCCGAGCGCATTTTCAGCGGCTTCGAGGGTGTCGTCCATCCGGATTTCCCGGCCGACGAGGGCGACGTCAAGTACCACCAGGGCGCCCGCGCGGTGCGCCGCGCCGAGTCCGGAGCGGACGTGGCGATCCAGGTCGAGTCGAACCCGTCGCACCTCGAGGCGGTGGACCCGGTCGTCGAGGGGGTCGTGCGCGCCAAGCAGGAGCGCTTCGCGGGCCACGGTCCGGCCGCGTGGAAGCGCGCTCTGCCGGTGCTGCTCCATGGCGACGCCGCGTTCGCGGGGCAGGGCATGGTCGCCGAGGTCCTGAATCTCGCCAACCTTCCGGGCTACCGCACGGGCGGCACCATTCACATCGTCGTCAACAACCAGATCGGATTCACGACGCCGCCGTCGAAGGGGCGGTCGTCGGTCTACTCGACCGACGTCGCGAAGATCAACCAGGTTCCCATCTTCCACGTCAATGGCGACGATCCGGAGGCGGCCTACCGGGTGCTGGAGATCGCCCTCGACTACCGCGAGAAATTCCACAAGGACGCCGTCATCGACCTGATCGGATTCCGGCGCCACGGGCACAACGAGGGCGACGAGCCGACGTACACGCAGCCGCTGATGTACCGCGCCATCGAGGCACACCCGGGCGTCCGCACGCTCTATGCCCGACGGCTCGTGCGCGACGGCATTCTGACGGAAGAAGAGGTCCGCGACCTCGAGGCCCGGCAGCTAGCCGAATTCGAGGCGGCGCTCGCCGCGGCCAAGCAAGCCGCCCGGCGCACGCGCCCGGAGCCGCCCCCGCCGGTCGCGGGCGAGCTTGCCGCGGTCGAGATGGAGACGGGCGTGCCGCGCGAGACGCTGGCGCGGATCGGCCGCGTGTTGACGACCGTGCCGCCGGGCTTTCACCTGAATCCCAAGATGGTCCAGCAGCTCGCGCGCCGCGCGAAAATGGCCGAGGGCGCGCTCCCGCTCGACTGGGGCACCGCCGAGGCGCTGGCGTTCGGCTCCCTCCTGCTCGAGGGCACGCCGATCCGCGTCAGCGGCCAGGACTCGAGCCGGGGCACCTTCTCGCACCGCCACGCGCTGCTCCACGACTCGCTGACCGACGAGGTCTGGGGTCCGCTCGCGACCCTCGATCCCAAGCAGGCGCCCTTCGAGGTCTGCGACAGCCCCCTGTCGGAGTTTGCGGTCCTCGGGTTCGACTACGGCTACAGCGTCGAATGGCCCGAGGCGCTGGTCATGTGGGAGGCCCAGTTCGGCGACTTCGCCAACGGGGCCCAGGTCATCATCGACCAGTTCATCTCCTCGGCCGAGGACAAGTGGCGCCAGACGACGCGCATGGGCATGCTCCTGCCACACGGCTCCGAGGGACAGGGACCGGAGCACTCGAGCGCCCGCATGGAGCGGTATCTGCAGCTCTGCGCCGACGGGAACATCCAGATCGTGAACGCCACGACCCCTGCCCAGTACTTCCACGTGCTGCGGCGCCAGATGCGCCAGCAACAGGCCAAGCCCTTCATCCTCTTTTCGCCGAAGAGCCTGCTGCGCTTGCCGGCGGCCGCGTCCCCCCTCGAGGCGCTGACCTCGGGCGGGTTCCGCGTGGTTCTCGACGATCCCGAGGTCGCCGATCGCGGGGCCGTCGAGCGCGTGCTCTTCTGCTCGGGCAAGGTCTACTACGACCTGCGTGCGGAGAAGGAAAGGCGCGGCGCTGCGCGCACGGCGATCGTGCGCCTCGAACAGCTCTATCCCTTTCCGCAGGAGCGCCTGAAGGCGGTGCTCTCGGCCTACCCGCGGATGCGCGACGCCGTCTGGGTCCAGGAGGAGCCGAAGAACATGGGCGCGTGGACCTTCGTCAAGGAGCGGTCGGCGGACTTCCTGGCTGCGGCCACGCCGCTCGGCTACGTCGGCCGCGCGGCCTCCCCGTCACCGGCAACCGGCAACGCCGCCGTGCACAAGCGCGAGCTCGAGCAGCTCCTGTCGGAGGCGTTCGCCTAGACGCCCGGAGGCGGCGGTGCTCAGGGGAGCTTGGCCGCGAGGACGTCCACCTTTTCGATCGAGGGCGGCGCGGACAGGAGCGTCGCCGCGTTGGCCATCAGCGCCGCGGCGACCCTGCCCGTCAGATGCGCCTGGCGGCCGGCCTCGTCCGGAAATGCGTCGAAGATGCCGAAGGTCGAGGGGCCCAGACGGATCGCGAACCACGCGGTGGTGGCGGGTTCGTCCTGGACGATGGCGAGCCCTCCCTTGAGAAAGGCCTCGACGTCCTTTTCCTTACCGGGCCTGGCTTCGAGCTTCACGTAGAGCGCAACGGTCACCATGGCTGTTCTCCTTTTGCGGGTCGGCGTTCAGGCGTTCTTGCGAGCCACGACCGTTCCCGGCCGCAGCGAGCCCATCGTGACGAGAGCCAGGAAGGCCGAGGTCAGGCGCGAGTCGACGCGTTGCACGTCCGTGCACCCGCCGGCGGCGAGGGCCGCCGCGTATTCCCCGGGGTGACGGATGTCGTCGAGCATGACCTGTCCGCCCGGGGCGAGCACGCGGGCGATCTCGGCCAGCGCCCGTGCCCGTTCGTCGGCGGCGTAGATGTTGTGGATCGCCGCGCACGACACGACGCGATCGATCGAGGCGTCCGGCAGCGGGATCTGGCGCATGTCCGCGGTCCTGATCTCGACACGCCCGGCCACGCCTTCCCGCCGCGCGTTCTCGAGAGCCGCTGCGGGGCGGTTTCCGGAGAGGTCCTCGGCCTGCCAGATGTCGATCCCCGTGGCGGTGCCCGACGTCAGCCGCTTCGCCGCTCCCACCAGCATGAGGCCCCGCCCGCAGCCGACGTCGAGGACGCGTTCGCGGCCGGTCCACGAGAGGTGATCGAGCAGCCGTTCGCGGCGGCGGATCTTGCCGAACTTGCTCGACCAGAGCATCCAGAACCCCATGGCGAGGCAGCCCGTGCCGGCGAAGAGCCCCATGTCGGCCAACTCGAACCGGACCGGGCCGACGGCGACGGCCGCAGGCCAGAGGCCGGCCGCCTTGCTCGTGAAGAGGAGGAGGCCGGCCGTTCCGCAGAGCAGCAGGTTGCGCACGACGGCGGGCGCGTCGAGGCCGTAGTCGGGCGGCACGGAAGGGTCGTCGTCCGGTGCCACGGCGTCAGCCTTTCTTGGGCTTCATCGCGTCGAGGCTGGTCTTGAGGATCGCGCGCGGCACCTTGCGGTAGTCGCTGAACTCGCCGGCGCCAGCGAGCCACTCGCCGCCGTCCATCGTGACGCAGTCGCCGGTCTGGTAGGGGCACAAGTCGGAGAGGAGGAACGTCGCGAGGTTCGCGATCTCCTCCTTTGCGCCGAAGCGGCCGAGGGGAATCCGCCCGAGCGCGTTCTTCTCGGCCTGAGGATTGGCCATGAGGCGGGAGAAGGCGCCCTCGGTCGGGATGGGACCGGGCGCGATCGCGTTGAGCCGGATGCCGGCCGAGCCCCACTCGACGGCGAGTGAGCGGGTCATCGCCAGGACGCCCGCCTTGGCGCAGGCGGAGGGCAGGGCGTAAGCCGTGCCGGTCCACGCGTAGGTCGTGACGATGGACACGACCGCGCCCGGCGCGCCCCGCTCGAGCACGTGCCGCCCGAAAGCCAGCGTGCAGTTGACCGAGCCGTAGAGGACCGTCCGCACGACGGCGTCGAAGCCGTTGGGAGTCAGCTCCTCGGAGAACGCGAGGAAGTTGCCGGCCGCGTTGTTGACGAGTCCGTCGAGCTTTCCGAATCGGGAGACGGCGTCGGCGACGAGACCGCCGGCCTGCGCGGGATCGCGGACGTCGGCCTGGAAGAGGGCGACCTCGCCGCCCTCGCGCGCCGCCTCCGCGATCTCCCTGGCTCCCGCCTCGAGCCGTTCCTTCCGGCGCCCCGCGATCGCGACCTGCGCCCCGTGCGCGGCGAACGCCGTGGCCATCGCGAGGCCGAGGCCCGAGCCTCCACCCGTGACGAGGATGGAGCGGCCGGCGAGGACCTTCGGGTCGAACATCAGCGCGCCGACCCCAGGTACTCGCCGAGCCACCCGACCGTGCGCTCCTGGATGTCGAGGCGATGATCGGCCCGGCGCACGTCGTGGCCCTCGTTCGTGTAGATGACGAGCTGCGTCGGCACGCCGAGGGCTCTCAACGCATGCCAGAACTCGTAGCCCTGGGGCGTCGGGACCTCGGAGTCGCGGTCGCCGTGCAGGACGAGCGTCGGCGTCTTCGCGTTCTTGATGAACTCGATCGGCGAGGACTTGGCGTACACCTTCGGATCGTCGTACACGGACGCGCCGAAGAAAGGCAGCATCCACGTGTCGATCCGGTTCTGCCCGTAGTAGCTCTGCCAGCTCACGATGCCGGCGCCGGCCACCGCGGCGGCGAAACGATCCGTCTGCGTGACGGCCCACATCGCCATGTAGCCGCCGTAGCTCCACCCGATGACGCCCAGACGCCGGCCGTCGATCGGCGCCGCCTTCAGCGCGGCATCCACGCCCGAGAGGATGTCGCGCAGGTCGCCACCGCCGAAGTCCTTGACGTTGCCCTGCACGAAGGCCTCGCCGAAGCCGTAGCTACCGCGGGGGTTGGGCAGGAACACGAAGTAGCCCTGCGACGGCAGCACGGCCGCCCAGTGGTGGGGCCAGCCGATGTGCTGCGCGGAGGACGGACCCCCGTGGACGAGCGTGACCATCGGGTATCGCTTCGAAGGATCGAAGCCGAGCGGATACAGGAGCCAGCCCTGGACGCTCTTGCCGTCGCTGTCCCAGCGCAGGCTCTTCGCCTCGCCCCAGAATCGCTTCGCGGACGCGTTGACCGAGGTCAGGTTTTTCCACTCGCCGAACTCACCCGCGCACGCTTCCGGCGGGCGGTCGAACGAGCTCAGAATGACGGCGGAGTCCTCGCCGCGGCGGGCGGGCGAGAAGCTCTCGAGCGACTCCGCCCCGGCCCACAGGCGGTTGATCTTTCCCTCGCCGCCGACGATCGTGGCGAGACCCTGGCCGCCATCCACGTGGCCGGTGAAGAGGATGTCGCCGTCCGGCTGCCAGAAGAGGGCCTTGGCGGACCAGTTGGTCCCGGGCGTGAGGTTGCGCGCCGCTCCGCTCTCGACCGAGACCGTCCAGACGTCGCCGCCCGTCGAGCCCTCGTCGCTCATGATGCCGTGGATGACCGCGACGGATCGCCCGTCGGGCGAGAAGCGGGGGCACGCGATCTGGAGCGCTGGCTTCCAGATCGAGCGCGTCTCGCCGGTCCCGGCGTCGATCCGATAGAGCTCGGCAATCCAGTAGTTGTTCGTGCCGGAGCCCTTGGCGGCCTCCGCGGCGAATGTCCGGCCGTCGGGCGACCAGTCGTAGTCGTACACGAAGAGATCGGCCGGGGAGACGGAGCGGACCTTGCCGGTCTTCAGGTCCGCGATCGCGATGCGTTGTTCCTCGAAGGCATTCGCGACGACGCCGGAGTCGGGCTTGTAGGCGGTCAGAGCGCCCGTCTCCTGCGACGAGCCTTCGACGAAGAGGAACGCGACCGCTCGTCCGTCGGGCGACCAGAGGAGGTGAGCGAGCTGTCCCTTGACGCGCGTGAGCTGCCGCGGCGCGCCGCCGGCGGCTGGCGCAAGCCAGATCTGGAGCTGTCCCGACGCGGACGCGTCGGACAGGAACGCGATCGTCTTGCCGTCGGGCGAAAAGACTGCCCCGTGCTCGCGGTGCGGCTTTCCGTCGCGGGCGGCCGTCAAGCGGTGGGGCTCGCCGCCCTCGACGTCCCGGACGGAGATCGCGCCGAGGAGTTCCTGCCCGTCCTTGTCGGGCACCTTCAGAGACCACGCCGCGCGCGCGCCGTCCGGCGAGATCGCGACGTCGTGGAAGTGCCGCACGCCGTCCTGTGACGCGACGACGGACCTGACCGAGGGCATGGCGCCCGGCGACGAGGACCCTGCGGGCAGGGCGAGCAGCGAGGCGAGGGCAAGCGGCAAGTGCAGCACGGAACCTCCAAATAGAGACCGAGGCGAAAGCGATGGGGCACCTGGGGTCAGACCCCCTTCGGGGGTCAGACCCCGCTTTTCTCTGAGGGTCAGACCCCGCTTCTTTCTAAGTCAGGTCGACCCAGATGCTCTTGAGCTGTGTGTACTCCTCGAGCGCCGAGTGGCCGCGCTCGCGACCGAAACCGGACTCCTTGTAGCCGCCGAAGGGCAGACCCGGATCGTAGAGGTTGTAGGCGTTGATCCACACCGTCCCGGCCTTCAGGGCCCTGGCCGCCCGGAGCGCCTTTTTGATGTCGCGCGTCCAGACCGCGGCGGCCAGGCCATAGATGGTGGCGTTGCCGATGGCGACCGCCTCGTCCTCGCCCTGGAAGGTGAGCGTCGCGAGGACGGGGCCGAAGATCTCCTCGCGGGCGATCGTCATCGAGGGCAGGACGCCGTCGAAGACCGTCGCCTCGAAGAAGGCGCCCTTGCCGTTGACCGACGCGGCGTTGCCGCCCGCGACGAGCTTCGCGCCCTCGCTCCTGCCGCTGGCGACGTAGCGTGCGACGTTCTCGCGCTGCTTCTCCGAAACGAGGCAGCCCAGGCGCGTCTTCGGGTCGAGGGGATCGCCGGGCGCCAGCTTTTTCGCGCGGTCCACGACCTTCTCGAGGAGCGCGTCGTGGACCGACTCCTCGACGAGCAGGCGCGACCCGGCCGAGCACAGCTCGCCCTTTCCGTAGAAGATGCCGTTGATCGCGCCCCGGGCGGCGGCGTCGAGGTCGGCGTCGGCGAAAACGATGTTGGGGGACTTGCCCCCGAGCTCCATCGAGACGCGCTTGACCGTGCCGGCGGCGGCCCGGAGGATGGCCTTGCCCGTCTCGGTCTCGCCGGTGAAGGAGATCTTGTCGATCCCGGGGTGCTCCGCCATGGCCTGGCCGACGAGCGCGCCCGGCCCGGGAATGACGTTGAAGGCGCCGGGCGGCAGCCCCGCCTCGGCCAGCAGCTGCGCGAACATCAGCGCCGTCAGCGGGGTGACCGACGCCGGCTTGAGCACCACGGCGTTGCCGAGAGCGAGGGCCGGGGCGATCTTCCACATGGCTTGCAGGAGCGGAAAGTTCCATGGCGTGATCGCCCCGACGACGCCGACGGGCTCGCGCAACGTCAGGAGGAACGCGTCCTTGCGGCCTGGGAACGTATCGCCGTAGAGCTTGTCCGCGTACTCGCCGAAGTACGAAAGGCACTCGGCGGCGGCGGGCATGTCGATCTTCGCGGCCTCGAAGATGGGCTTGCCGTTGTCCTGCGTCTCGACCTTGCCGAAGTCGTCGGCGCGGGCGACGAGCAGGTCCGCGGCCCGCATGAGGATGCGTCCGCGCTGGCGCGGCTTCATCGCCGCCCAGGGCCCCGACTCGGAGGCCTTGCGCGCGGCCGCGACGGCCCGGTCGAGATCCTCACTGCCGGCCTCGGCGACCTCGGCGATCGCCTCGCCGGTCGCCGGGTTGACCGTCGCGAACCGCTTGCCCGAAACGGCCGGGACGAACGCGCCGTCGATGAAGAGGTCGGTCGGTGCTGTCATCGCTGGTGTTGCCCCTCGGTGGACTTGACAGGACTCCGGGGTCAGACCCCTTCGGGGTCAGACCCTGCTTTTCTCTTCGGGGTCAGACCCTACTTGCCTTTGAACCTCGGAACGCGCTTCTCTTGGTTGGCGGCGATGCCTTCCTTCGCATCCTCGCTCTGGAAGAGGAGCTGCTGCATCTCGCGCTCGATCGCGAGGGCCGACTCGAGGGGCAGGTCCCATCCCGACTGGACCGAGCGTTTGATGCGTCCCACTGCCTTCGAAGCCTTGTGCGGCGGGACGAACTGGCGCGCGTAGTCCATGACCTGCTGCCACCAGTCCTCGGCCGTGGCGTCGATGACCTGGTTGACGATCCCGAGGTCTAGCGCCTCTTCGAACGTGAAGGTGTTGCCCGTGACCATCAACTCGATGGCCTTCGACTTGCCGATCATCTTCGAGAGGCGCGTCGTCCCGCCCGTGCCGGGCAGGACGCCGAGCGTGACCTCGGGCAGGCCGATCTTGCCCGCGTCCTTGCGGGCGATGCGCAGGTCCGCCGCCATGGCGATCTCGAGGCCGCCACCGACCGTGTGGCCGTTCAAGGCCGCGATGACGAGCTTGGGCGTGTGCTCGAGGCGCAGGAGCATCTCGTTGGCGTGGAGGCAGAAGAAGTACTTGAACCCCGGGGAAACGGCGTTGAGCATCCCGATGTTGGCGCCCGCGGAGAAGAAGCGGTCGCCCTTGCCCCTGAGCAGGATGACGTGGACGTCGTCGTCGAAACGGGCCTTGAGAATCGCCTCGTCGAGCTGGCGATTCATCGCGTAGGTGTAGGTGTTGGCCGGCGGGTCGTCCATCTCGATCACGGCGATGCCGTCGGCGGCACGGTAGTTGACGACCGGATGGTCGAGCTCCGGGCTCGTCCAGTCGCGGGTCTTGGCGGGGGTGCTCATGGGGCCTCCTGAAGATCTTTCGAGCGCGGGATCCTATCAGGAAAGGAGGCGGTTGTAGACTTGAGGGCATGCTCGGTCGGGGCGGATCCGGGGGCGGGATCGCGGGGTTGAGCCGGCGCGGCTTTCTCGCCGCGGCCGCCGGGGCTGCCGTTGCCGCCGCGCTTCCGCAGGCGGCGCCGCGGCGCCGTCTGCTGCAGATGAACGGCTACCCGATCGACGCGGAGACCCCGCTCGACCTGCTGACCACGTACCTCACTCCCAACGACCTCTTCTTCGTCCGCCATCACTGGAACCCCGTCTTTCCCGATTCCGCGGCCTGGACGCTCACGGTGGACGGAGAGGTCGAGCGGCCGCTGACGCTCTCGCTCGCGGACCTGAAGAAGATGCCGCAGGCGACGGCGACCTGCGTTCTCCAGTGCGCCGGCAACGGCCGGGCGCTCCACCGGCCCATCGTTCCGGGCGTGCAGTGGACCTACGGCGCCGTCGGCAACGCCCGGTGGTCGGGGGTGCGCGTGCGCGACGTGCTCGCCCGGGCGGGCGTCAAGGCCGGGGCGCGCCACCTCCACACGTTCGGCACTGACAAGCCGCCCGAGAAGGTGCCGCCGTTTCACCGCAGCATCGAGATTGAGAAGATCCTCGAGGACGGCCTGATCGCCCTCACGATGAACGGCGAACCGCTGCCGCAGCTCCACGGCGGTCCGGCCCGCCTCGTGGTTCCGGGGTGGGCGGGGGACCACTGGATGAAGTGGCTCGATCGCATCAGCCCCCAGGCTTCGCCGCAGACGGGGTTCTACATGGACGTGGCCTACAGGTATCCCCGGACGCCCGGAGAGCCCGGCGTCGCGTTCAAGGCCGAGGAGATGAGCCCCGTCACCGAGCTCTTCGTGAAGTCCAACATCACCGAGGCCCCGGCGCGGGCGACGCGCGGCCGAGCGGTCACGATCCGCGGCTTCGCGCTGTCCGGTGCTCCGCACGTCGCGAAGGTGGAGGTCACCGACGACGGCGGCGCAACCTGGGCCGAGGCGTTGCTCGGCAAGGACGACGACCCTCACGCCTGGCGTCTCTGGTCGTTCCCCTACACGCCGAAGGCGGCGGGCCGGGTGACCCTGCGCGCCCGCGCGACCGACGAGCGCGGGAGCATCCAGCCGAAGGACGCCGTCTGGAACCAGAGCGGCTATCTCTACAACGGGTGGCCCTCCGCCGAGATCGAGGTGGGCGCATGAGGGTGCGGGCGCGGGCAGCGGCGGTCGGCGGCCTGGTTCTGGCGGCCGCCCTTCTCCTCGGCCAGGCAACAGCCGGATCGACCCGCGACGAGGCCCTTCCGGTCCTCGGGTCCGAGCTCGGGGACTTTCCCGCGGGAGCGCTCAAGCCTCTGGCCGAGCAGGCGTGCTTCCACTGCCACTCGGCGGACATGGTGAAACAGCAGCGGCTGACCGAGAAGCAGTGGACGGCCGAGATCACGAAGATGGTCGGCTGGGGCGCGGTCGTTCCGGAGGACCAGAGGGCCGCCCTCATCGCCTATCTGTTCGAGCACTTCGGCCCCGACAACGACCGCTTCCACCCGGTCGTCGCGAAGCCGCTCGGGCGCTGAGCCGCGCCCGAGGGCGCTGCAGCACATCTCCGTCGGGTCGATCTTCCTTCGCCGCTCGACTACGGATCGGTGCCGGATGGCGAGACGGTCGGATCCACCCACCCGCTCGAACCGTCCGGATGGAACTCCTTCTTCCAGATCGGGACGGTCGCCTTCACGCGATCGATCGCCGCCCGGCAGGCGGCGAACGCTTCGGCGCGGTGCGGGGAAACGGCCGCGATCGCAACGGAGGCTTCCCCGACCGAGAGAAGGCCGACCCGGTGCTGCATCCGAATCGTCACGGCAGGAAAGTCGCGGGAAAGAGCGTCTGCGAGGCGGGCCATCTCCGCTTCCGCCATCGGCCCGTAGGCCTCGTACTGGATTGCGGTCGTCCGGAGCCCGTCGTTCTCGTCGCGCACGACTCCGACGAAAAGACACAGGGCGCCGTCGCCGGGCCGGGCTTCGAGAAGCAGGGCCGCGAGGTCGATGGGGGATGTGGTCAGGTACATCGGTTTCGGGTCGATCGAAGGCGTGGCCGAGCTCGGCCGGGGGGGCCGCCGGCTACCCCCCGGCGACCGGCGGCAGAAAGGCCACCTCGTCGCCGTCGCGAAGGACCGTGTCGGCCGAGACATATTCGCGGTTGACGGCGGCGGGCGGCGGCTTCGGGAACCGCCGGAAGAGGGGGACCTCGCCGCCGAGAACCGCCCACAGCTCGCTCACGAGCGTGCCGTCGGCGATGTCCCGCGACTCCTCGTCGCGGCCGATGGCTTCCCGGAACGAGGCGAAGTGGAGCAGGCGGATCCTCATCGGGGGCCAGTCTATTGCGGCAGGACCCGGCGGTCCGGCCTTCGCTTGACATCTGACTGACTGGTCGGTTAGATTCTGCCCATGGCAAAACCCGCCTCTTCGTCCGAGTCCGAGCGACGCCTCACGCTGCTCAAGGCCGCGTTCCGGGAGGTCGCCGAGAAGGGCTTCTCCGAGGTCACTCTCGACGACATCGCCAGGCGGGCCGGCGTCTCGAAGGGCGTGACGCTCTACTACTTCGCTTCGAAGGACGAGCTGTTCCGCGAGCTCTTCAGCTGGCTCATCGACTCGATCCACGGCCGCATGCGCGAGGCCGTCGCAGGAGAGACCGAATCGGTCGCGAAGGTGCGGGCGCTCGTCGCCCTCATCTTCCCGTCCGCTTCGAAGAATCGGGCGTTCTTCAGGGCGTTCGTCGATTTCTGCGGCCTGGCGGCGCGGCGCGAGGCCTTCCGCCTGGTCAACGAGCGCTTCTACGCGGGCTGCCGCGAGATCGACGGCGGCATCGTGGAAGAGGGGATGCGCCGCGGCGTGTTCACGGTGCGCGATCCGATGGAAGCGGGCTCCACGATCCGCGCCATCTTCGACGGATTGATGATGCAGTGGCTGGCCGAGAAGGACCCGGAGGGGACCTTTGCCGACTACCGCGATCGCTGCGAGCGCCAGATCCTGACCTACCTCCTGCCCGCAGCGGCCGCGAAGGGGAACAAGCGATGACCCACGAGGAGACGCCGCCCGTGCGCTGCGCCAACGAGGGATGCCCGCGCCCGGTCGAGCCGGAAGAGCGGTATTGCGGCAACTGCGGCCACGAAAGAGCCCTTTTCCGGCGGGATGCCCGGCGGTCCCGACCCACGGTCCGGCCGAGCCGGGAAGGGGGATCGGACAGGCGATAGAATCGCCTGGCCTCATGATTCCCAGCGGCTCTCCTCTTGCGGTCAAACGGATCCTCCTCGCCGCGCCCCGCGGCTTCTGCGCGGGGGTGGTGCGGGCCATCGAGATCGTGGACCTCGCCCTCGATTGCTTCGAGGGACCGGTCTACGTGCGCCGGGAGATCGTCCACAACAGCCACGTCGTGCGCGACTTCGAAGCGCGCGGCGTACGGTTCGTCCAGGAGCTCGGCGAGGTGCCCGATGGCGCCACGGCCGTGTTCTCGGCGCATGGCGTCTCGCCTCAGGTCCGCGCCGACGCGGTGGCGCGGCGGCTGCGGGTCATCGACGCGACCTGCCCGCTCGTCACGAAGGTTCACCTCGAGGCGATCCGCTTCGCCCGGTTGGGCTACGAAATCCTGCTCGTCGGCCACGCGGGGCACGAGGAGGTCGAGGGCACGACGGGGGAGGCGGCCTCGCAGATCCGACTCGTCTCGTCCGTCGCCGACGCCGAGGCGGTCGAAGTCCGGGATCCCGACAGGGTCGCGTTCATCACCCAGACGACCCTGTCCATGGAAGACACGCGCCCGATCGTCGAGGCCCTGAAGCGCCGCTTCCCGAAGATCAACGTCCCGGCCAAGGACGACATCTGCTACGCCACCCAGAACCGCCAGGTCGCCGTGCGGGCTCTGGCCCGCCGCGCGCCGCTGATCCTCGTCGTCGGCTCGCGCAACTCCTCCAATTCGAATCGGCTCGTCGAAGAGGCCGTCCTCGCGGGTTCGCGGGCGTACCTCGTGGACGACGTCTCGGAGATCGACCCGGCCTGGCTCGAAGGCGTCGAGACGGTGGGCATCACTTCGGGCGCGTCCGCTCCCGAATTTCTCGTCAACGAGATCGTGCGCGTCCTGCGCGCCGGCGGATCGGTCGAGGTCGAAGAGGTGCTGACCGTCGAGGAAGACGTCCACTTCCCCCTTCCGCCCGAGGTCGCGGGCGCGAGGCGCGCCTCCGAGCCCGCCGCGACCCTTCCGACGCGCTCCTAGCGGTCGGCCTGCCGCCGTGATCCAGCCCCAGCGGCTCGCCTCGAAAATCGCCTTCGTGACCGGAGCCTCGCGCGGCATCGGCGAGGCGATCGCGCGGCGCTTTGCGGCCGAAGGGGCCCGGGTCGTGCTCGCGGCCCGCGATCGCGACGCCTGCGAGCGCCACGCCGCGGACCTGCGCGCCGCCGGGCACGAGGCGGCCGCCGCGCTCTGCGACGTCACCGATCGCGGCTCGATCGCGCTGGCGATCGCCACGGCCGTCGCGCGGTGGGGGCGGCTCGACGTCCTCGTCAACAACGCGGGTGTGGGCGGCGCCACGCCGCTCGACGATCCCGAGGACGCGCTCTGGGACTGGATCCTCGCGACGAACCTGACGGCCACCTTCCGCGTGACGCGGGAAGCCTCGCCGTTTCTGCCCGAGGGGGGCCGCGTCATCAATCTCTCGTCGGTGCTGGGGCGCTTCGGTGTCGCGGGCTATGGGGCGTACTCGGCCTCGAAGCACGGCGTCATCGGCCTGACGCGCAGCCTCGCGCTGGAGCTGGCCCCGCGCAGGATAACGGTCAATGCCATCTGCCCCGGCTGGGTCGAGACCGAGATGGGCCGGGAAGGCTTCCGCCGGTTCGGCGGGGAGGAGAAGGGCCGCGCCGCGGCCGCCGGGATGGCGCCGCTCGGGCGCGTTCTCGATCCGGACGAGGTCGCGGGCCTCGCCGCCTACCTCGCCTCCGACGATGCCCGCTCGGTGACGGGGCAGGCGATCGTCGTGGACGGCGGGCAGGTGATGCCCTAGGGCATCGGTCCGGATTTCGCGTTAGACTCTGGCACTCGAAACACGACACCCGACACTCGAAGTTGGAGGTTGACATGACCCGTGACGAGTTCCTGACCGCCCTCGATGCCCTCATTGCCGAGAAGCACCTCCTCAAGCATCCCTTCTACAAGCTCTGGTCGCAGGGCAAGCTCACGCTCGAGGCCCTGCGCGAGTACGCCATCTCCTACTACCCGCACGTGGCGGCGTTCCCGACGTACGTCTCGGGCGTGCACTCGGGCTGCGAGGATGCGGCGCTGCGGCAGGAGCTCCTCGAGAACCTGATCGAAGAGGAGCGCGGCGCCGAGAACCACCCGGCCCTGTGGCGCCGGTTCGCGACCGCGCTCGGCGCATCGGCGGCCGATTTGTCCGCGGCCCCCCGCACCCCGGAAGTGGCCGAAACGATTGCCGAGTTCCGGCGCTCGACCCGCGAGGGCTCGGTGGCCGAGGGACTGGCGGCCCTGTACGCGTACGAATCCCAGATCCCCGAGGTGTCGAAGACCAAGCGCGAAGGCCTGGGCGCGTTCTACGGGATCGCCGATGCGGACGCGACGCGCTTCTTCTCGGTGCACGAGGAGGCCGACGTGTGGCATCGGCAGGTCGAGCGCGAGGCCCTCGGGCGGGTCGCCGACTCGCCGGAGGAGCGCGAACAGGCGCTGGCCGCGGCGGGGCGCTGCTGCGATGCGCTCAACCGGGCGCTCGACGGCGTGATGCGGGAGAACGCGCTCGTCTGTTGAGCCGGATCCGGGCCGTCTTCTTCGACGCCGGCGCGACGCTCCTCTATCCGGAGCCTCCGGTCGAGGAGGTCTACGGCCGCATCTTCGCCGAAGATGGGGCGCGCTTCTCCACTGACGAGCTGCGCGACGCCCTGACGACGACCTGGATCGAGGTGCAGCGGGAAAAACCCGGCGACCGCTACGGAGGCGTTCGCGGCGAGCCGGATTTCTGGCGGGCGTTTCTCACCCGCGTGCGGCGCCTGCTCGACGGGGGGCCGCTGTCCGACGAGGCGTTCGCCCGGCTGGCCCGTCACTTCCGTGAGCCGGGCGTGTGGGCCGTCTACGCCGACGTCCTTCCGGCGCTCGAGGCGCTTTCCGGGCGCGGGATTCCGCTGGCGGTCGTCTCCAATTGGGACTCCTACCTGCCGCGCCTGCTCGAGCTGCGGGGGCTGTCCCGGTTCTTCCGCACGATCTCCGTTTCGGCGATCGAGGAGACCGGCAAGCCCGACCCGGAGATCTTCCGCCGCACCTGCGAGCGCATGGCGGTCGCGCCGGCCGAGACCCTGCACGTGGGCGATTCCCTTCGGGACGATTTCCACGGCGCACGAGCCGCCGGACTCCAGGCCGTCCTGCTCGATCGCCGGGACGAGCACCGCGACGTCCCCGACCGGATCGCGAGCCTCGCGCAACTGCCCCCGCGGCTTGCCAGCGACGACGCGGCGCCGCCGGCCTTCTGATATTCTCCGCCGCACTTTCGTATGAGCAGCCAGCTCTTCCGCACGAAAACCCTCGACTCCATCCTCGCCGACGCGGAGGAGCCCGAGCACCAGATGAAGCGGACTCTCGGGCCGATCCAGCTGATCGCGCTCGGGATCGGCGCGATCGTCGGCGCGGGGATCTTCGCGGTCATCGGCTCGGCGGCCGCGGGCGGCGGCCACCACGACGGCGCCGGGCCCGCGCTCGTCATCTCGATCCTCATCACGGCGATCGGGTGCGGCTTCTGCGCCCTCTGCTACGCCGAATTCGCCTCGCTCGTCCCGATCTCGGGAAGCGCTTACACGTACTCCTACGCGACGCTCGGCGAGTTCATCGCCTGGATCATCGGTTGGGACCTGATCATCGAGTACGCCATGGGCAACGTGGCCGTCGCGGTCTCGTGGTCCGGCTACTTCGTCGAGCTTCTGAAGGGCCTCGGACTCGTCATCCCGCCCTGGCTCACGACGGACCTCGCCACGGCGCTCAAGACGCCGGGCTTCATGGACGCGGCCCCCCACGTCGCGGGAATCCCGATCGTCCTGAACTTTCCGGCCGCGGCCATCACCCTGCTGCTGACCTGGCTCCTCGTGATCGGCATCAAGGAGTCGGCCAATTTCAACACCGGAATGGTGATCCTGAAGCTCGTGATCCTGGTGTTCTTCATCGTGGTCGGCGCGACGTACGTCAAGCCTGCCAACTGGCACCCCTTCTCCCCGAATGGATGGGGCGGCATCGGAACCGGCGCGGCACTGATCTTCTTCGCCTACATCGGCTTCGACGCCGTCTCGACGGCGGCGGAGGAGTGCCGCAATCCACAGCGAGACATGCCGATCGGCATGATCGGGTCCCTGGCGATCTGCACGGTCCTCTACGTCGCGACCTCCCTCGTTCTCACGGGCATGGTGCCCCTGGACAGGATCCGGGGCTCCTCCGAGCCGCTGGCCGCGGCCTTCTCCCTGCTCGGCATGAACTGGGCGGCGGGGATCGTGGCGTTCGGCGCCGTGATCGCGACGACCGCCGTTCTGCTGGTTTTCCAGTACGGCCAGGCCCGCATCTTCTTCTCGATGGCCCGCGACGGCCTGCTTCCCCCGTCCTTCGCCCGGATTCACCCGAAATACAAGACGCCCCACGTGACGACGATCTGGATTGGCGTCGGCGTGGCGGTCCTGTCGGCCTTCGCCAACCTGGACGTCTTCGTCGAGCTGACGAACATCGGGACGCTCTTCGCGTTCGTCCTCGTCTGCATCGGCATCCTCATCCTTCGCGTGAGGGAGCCGGACCGCCCGCGCAAGTTCCGCGTCCCGTTCTCGCCGGTGACGCCGGTACTCGGAATCGTGATGTGCCTCGTCCTGATGGCGGGCCTGCCGGCTCTCACCTGGATCCGCTTCGGGCTCTGGCTCTTCGTGGG
>Ga0210402_10001672_pt1 | contig 22621 bp, 15 predicted proteins | sample IncBWC7MmetaG_FD_161055 | JGI IMG/M metagenome (GOLD analysis project Ga0210402, IMG submission 161055) | Forest soil microbial communities from Barre Woods Harvard Forest LTER site, Petersham, Massachusetts, United States - Inc-BW-C-7-M | ecosystem: Environmental > Terrestrial > Soil >... | reverse complement strand
CAGGGCCTCGCGTTGCCTGGACTGCTGAACCTGTTCGAAGAACCGCCGCACGTCTTCGAAGTTAGAAATAGCGCCGAAACGTACGGTCACGGCTGGAGGCCCGTCCGGATTCCCTACGGGATCGAGGTCGATCTCGAGGGTGACTTCCCGTTCAGGGCCGACCTTGCAAGCGACCAACCGGCCGTCGTGACAGTTGTAGGTGAGTTTTCTGAATGTCATCACGGGAGGCTTCCCAGCCCAACGCAGAAATCAAGACTAACAGAGTGGATCACGCGGAGGCGCGGAGTGCGCGGAGGAAGAAGTCCTCGCCGTCTCCTCCGCGTCTCCGCGTGAGCTCAACTCGTTCGACTGCGATTCCACCAGCGCCGCAACGCGATTCGCCCGTGCCCCAACGCGACACCTCATCGCTGTGGCGCACCCGCTGAGTCCACTAGTGGACTCGCGGAGTCCACTAGTGAGGTCGTGGAGTCGACTAGTGGACTCGTGGAGTCGACTAGTGGACTCGCGGAGTCCACTAGTGAGGTCGTGGAGTCGACTAGTGGACTCGTGGAGTCGACTAATGGACTCGTGGAGTCCACCTAGTGAGGTCGTGGAGTCCACTGGTGGACTCGTGGAGTCGACTAATGGACTCGTGGAGTCCACCTAGTGAGGTCGTGGAGTCCACTGGTGGACTCGTGGAGTCGACTAGTGGACTCGCGGAGTCCACTCATGGACTCTACGAGTGTGTGAGTTCACCATTTCTGGTGAGTTAAGGTCCGGTCGGTGGTCGTTTCATTCCGCGACGGCCACGATCTCCATCACCGCCGGGGTGATCAGCAGCGTATGAGTAGAGGCGGAGCGGTTGGCGAAGTCGTCACGCAGTCTTCGTATGAGCCTATGAGCGAAGGGCAGACCGGAATGGTCTGCCCTTCGGTTGAATCAACGTCTGTAAACGGGATCAGTTACCGACCACGAAGAGGTGGCCGTCGTTCTGCGAGTAGATCCTGCCGTCGCCGCCGATGGAGGTGGGGGTGTAGGCCGCGCCGATGGCGAGCTGCTGGAAGATCTTCTGCTTCACCGTTCCGCCCTGGTTGAGGGCGAAGAGGTTTCCGTCTTCGCTGTTCGCATAGACCACGCCATTGCCGTCGATGATGAAGGCGTTGACGCACCACTCGAAGCCGTTCGGGTGATCGCTGACGCAGGTAATGTTGCCGAACTGATCGCGCGTGCAGCTCAGCGTGTTCGTGTTCTGGTAGGACCACTGGACATGCATGTTGTGGTTGAGCTGGGAGACGAAGTACTGCTCGGGATAGCCCGGATCGGTGGCGTTGCGGTCAGGCGGGCAGAACGTGTTGTCGTTGCAGTACGAGCCGACGCCGCCGTAGTGGTTGTCCTTCGTCACGATGCCGTACGAGTCATCGCCTTGGTTGTTGTTCAGGGCCTGTTCGTTCTCCCCGCCGGTGAAGATCCCCGGGGTGTCGTCCCATCCGAACTTGTACGATCCGAGGAAATCGCCGTTGGAAGCGAAGTGGAGGAGATGTCCCTGAGCGTAGTTGTAGCGGGTGTAGGTGCCGAAGATGATCGAGCCATCGGGGGCGACGACCGGAGAGGCCGAGGAGTCATCGAGGATGCGTCCGCCGCCGGGGGTATTCGTGGCCGGATCGACACCCAGATTCGCGCCGGCGCGGCATCCGCCCGGAGCGCCGTTGGCCGGAAGCTGGCCGCCGGCGGAGTGAGGCACGCCGCAGCCGTCGTTGAAGCGGTTGCGCATGGAGCGGATCCACTTCTGGGTGAGATTTGAGTTGATGGCCAGGAGCCAGGTCTCGCGGCTGAGCAGATGGCCGCGCGTCGCGACATAGATCGTGCCGTTCGGGGCGATGGCCGGGGCGATGTTGAGACCGGGGCGCTGCGTGCCGCAGGTCACCGTCGGCGCGACGGCCGTCGGCGACGGAGGCCACGGAAGGGGGTCGGTCGAGAAGGCGTTCGCGCACTGGGCGGTGCCGGCCGGCGTGCCGGTGGTCAGCGTCGAGTAGCTGACCTTCTCGATGTGTCCGTTCGGCGATACGCGGATGATGAACGAGTCGACGATGTCATCGTTGTAGAAGTCCGGCGTGCCCGCCACGAGCTCGACGACGTTGTAAAGGATGCGTCCGGACGAGTCGACCGTGAGCGGGCTGGCCGTATAGCGGCTGCTGCTCACGTTGTTGAACGGGTTGATGCGGGTCCCCGTTCCGGTGGACTTGTTCACTTTCCAAATCGAGCCGCCGGCGCCGGGTACGTACAGGAAACCGTTCGCCAGAGCTGGATGGAAGACCGGCTCCCAGAAGTCATTCTCGCTGCCGGGCGCCTTCCAGTCGGTGGTGAACTGCCAGGCTGTGACGAGCGTTGTCCCGCTCCACGAGTACTTGGTCTCGCCCCAGGTCTGGGTCGAGTAGTCGTTCGGGTCGAACGTGCCCGACTTGAACATCATGTAGACGTTGTTGCCGTCGACGAGCGGGGCCTGGTAATGGATGAGAAGGTCGCCGGCGCCGGCGTCCGGGCCCGTTTCCTGCGGGACAAGAGGGTCGTAAACGATGTTGACGAGGTTTTGGTTCAGGTGCTGCCCGACGGTCGAGACCTCACCGGTGTGTTGGGCATTCAGCGCCCACTGAGGCCATTGCTGGGCGAACAAAGAAAACGAACAGAGCACGGCAAGTGTGGAGATAAAAGCGACACGTAGTTTCATGAAACCTCCGTTTGTTGAGAGAGAGAAACTAAGGAGCAGCGGCCCACGCGACCGCAACCCCGCTTGGGGCCGGAGACAGACGACTCTTCATACGCAGGAAAACGCATCGTCACAGGGGTGCAGCTGAGTGTGCTTATTGCCCTCCGAAACCGGAACTGATCGAGGGCGTTTGAAATGACCTGTCCCTAGAAGGAGTGGTGTAGGGGTCTAAATCCCTACCATCAAAATAGTAACATCGGAGTCAAGCATGATTTCCATAGTTCCAAGTTGCGAAACGATACGGCTGATCGCGCGGAGGCGCCGAGACGCGAAGGTGCGGAGCTGGTGAAGAAGTGGTCAAATAAAGCTTCATGCTGAAGGCGAACGCAACCGGCTACCGACAACGCGCCAAGCGCCTGAAAGGGGATTGATCGATGCCTTTCCGTCTCTTGCTGCTGGTGTTGCTCGTTCCCGCGGCCGCTGCCGCCGATGGGCTCGCCGATCTGCGCCTGACGCTCAGCCGGCTTCCGGCGACGACTCCGGTTCACGGCACACTCGACGTCACGTCGTCATCGCGGTCGAGCGAAGAGGAGAAGGCCGATGACGGGAAAGCATCGGTCGGATTCGAGATCGGCGAATCGGGTCTTCACATCATCTATCCCCACGCCATGCCGACGCAGGCGGCGCAGGAGGCACGCGCGGAGGCGCGCGACCCGGAGCGGCCGACGCCGGTCCGCAGCGGGGCCGGTCACGTCCGGCCGATCCACGTGGCCGAGCTTCTCGATGGCGCCGCGGCGCTGAGCATCCTCCTCGAGTCCGCGCAGTTCGTGCAGACGAAGCCGGCAAGCTTCGGCGGCCGGCCGGCGCACCTTCTGTCATTCAAACTCGCTCCAAAGATGTCAAAATCGGAAAGCAAGCATGTGAAGAAGCTCGACGGCGCGCTGTCGGTCTGGGTCGGAGACGACGGGACGCCGCTCGCGGCGGAGGCGTCAATAGCAGTCAAGGCCAGTTTTCTCCTGATCAGCTTCGAGTCCGAGCAGAAGCAGAGTTGGACGTATGCGCGTAGCGGCGACCGGCTGGCGGTGGTCCGCTACGAGGCCAACGACAAGTCCGACGGGCTCGGCCAGCACTCGACGACGCATACCCTGGAACTGGTGCGGCTGGAGTAGACAATGAATGTGATCGCTCTCCTCGAACAGACTCCGAACCGCGTGCGCGCGCTCGTCGACGGGCGAAGCGAAGAGGATCTCTCCTTCAAGCCGTCGCCGAACGAGTTCTCGTTACGGGAGAACGTGCTGCATCTGCGCGATATCGACGTCGAAGGGTACGAGGTCCGTATCGTAAGGATCCTGAGCGAACCCTTTGCATCCTTCCCTGACCTCGATGGTGCCCTCCTGGCGCGGGAGAGGAACTACAACGTCCAGCCGGTGGCTCCGGCGCTGGAGGACTTCGCCGCCTCGCGGGCCCGATCGATCGAGCGCCTCCGCGCGGCCTCCCCATCGGACTTCCAACGCATCGGAGAACTGGAGGGGGTCCGCCATTTCACGCTGCAGATGCTGCTCGAACACTGGTCGCGGCACGACAGCGAGCATCTCGCGGAGATGACCCATCTCCGCAACCTCCTTGCATCCGCGTGAGGCTGGTTTTCACGCGGAGAGCAGGCGTCTCGCCTGCTCCCGGCGCGGCGTCTCGCCCGGCGGTGGGTCCAACCGAACGGCAAGGTTGAACCTGAAAGCGCGGGTGGTGACTTCGCCGTTTATGGCGACAGTTACGTTTGCCTTCGTTCCCCACCGCCGGGCGGGACGCCGCGTCGGGAGCAGGCGCGGACGCCTGCTCTCCGTTTCGAAACGCGGATCAGGTCACCGGCGTATCGCCAACAACCCTCCCTCCGCCGCCCCGGCCAGGAACTGGTCGACGGCGTCCTGCGGTACGGGGCCGTAAATCGCCGACAGGGCGTCGCGGATCTCGCTGGTGGTTCGTTTGCCGTTGGCCAGGTTCAGCGCTTCGTAGGCGTATTCACCGCCCTCGCCGCGAGAGCTCTCGAAGCTGAGGAGGGCCAGTTTGCCGACGCGGTCGTGGCCGAGGTGGGCTTCGAGGTAGTCGTAGCCGAAGGCGTCGAGGGAGCCACGGATGTTGGGGTTGCGGCGGTAGATCGGGCCGGATGCGGGTGGAGCGGGCGGGATGGGGAGAAGCGACGCCAGTCTCGTCAGGAAGCGGTCGGATTCGGATCGGGCGGCGGGCGGGGGCGTGAAGAAGCGGTCCATCGAATCGAACATCTGCGCCTCGTAAGCGAGCTGGAAGCGCAGACGGTTGGCTGCCTCCATCGGCGCCAGCTCACGGCTCTGCGCACGGGCCTCGGCGGCGCGATGCAGCGCCGCTTCCTCGATCACGCTCACGATCTCCGGTGCGTCGGAGGCGGTTGTGTTGGCCAGGACCAGGCCGGTGGCGGCGGCGATGAATCCGGCGCGTTTCAGCTTGGTCGGATCGATCTTCGATGGCGTGTCGGCGTTGGTGTGGATGAAGCGATCGGGCCAGTCGTTGAGATAGACAGCCGGAATGCCCCACGAACTGGAGCTGTAGACCTCGTGATCGCTGCCGAGTGTCAGCGGGACCATCGCGGCGCGGAGAGCGTCGCGCCCGCCTTCCGGCGCGACGAGCGGCCACTTCGCGGTGCCGGTCATCGCGTATTGCGACGATTGGGCATCGACGAAGCTGCCAATCGCCGCGGCAACGTCGTACGCGAATGACGGCAGGCTGGCCGGGCCGCGCGTGACGTGAAAGATCGTCTTCGTCTCCGGGCCGCCCCCCACCATGTCGAGATGGATGGCCGCCTTGATGTGCGCGGCAAGCTCCGGCTTGGCGTTGAGCAGCGCCATCGTCCCTTCGACCTCAGGAGGCCAGACGAAACGGATCGTTCGGCGCGGCGGCGCGATGCGTTTCTCGTCGATCAGTTTATGAAGCGTACGCGCCACTTCCAGGATCGTGGCGCAGCCGCTGGCGTTGTCATTCGCGCCGGGCCGCGGGTGGTCGAGATGGCAGCTATAGACGATCTCCTCATCGCGCAGCAGCGGATCGGATCCCGGAATGGTGGCGGTGGCGATGTCGTAGGAGCCGGGGTGCTGTCCCGCGTTGACGATCGCATGCAGCCGGATGTGCTCCCCCTTCGACAGCCGCGCCTGCAAGCCGCGTGCGTCGCCGAGGGAGATCATGAAGGCAAAGGTGGGGGAGGAGGAGAAGGTTTCCAGGTGACCCCAGCGGACGAGCGTCTCGTCCTGCTTCCACCAGGCGGTGCGCTGGTTGGCGGCGTAGCTGACAATGCCGGCGGCGCCGAATTTCGCCACGGCCATGCGTTGAACCGCGTCGGCCTGCGAGGCGGCCAGGACGATCCGCCCCTTCACATCTTTGCCCGCGTAGTCGCTCTCGTGCGATCCATCGCCCACATCGACGAGATCCGCGGTCAGGTCGGCGCTGGCGCTGTCTTCGGCCAGCGTGATCGGCGCGGCGTCCCAACTGGCCATGCGCGTGATGGGATTGCCGCTGCCGTCCAGCTCCCACAGCTCCGCGAAGTCGGCTTCCCAAGCAGGACGCGAGCGCTGCGTGCCGTAGAAGATCTTTCCGTCGGCCGGGAACGCGTCGATATGCGCGTCGGCGTAACCGTACTTTGTTAACTCCGCGATGACCTGCTCCGCGGCGCGATGAAAGTCGCGCGACCCGCGCATGCGATGAAGCCGCGAGAAGCCTTCCAGGTTCCGTTTGGCCGACTCGCCGGAGATCTCGCCCGCAAGCGCCGAGACCTGCGGGTCGGGGAGAAGGGGAAGGTCGCCTCCGAGCAGGCGGGTGGCGAGAGTGAGGCTCAGCAGCGTGATCGCAAGTCGCATGGCGCGAGTGTAGCTCGCGGATTGGTTAACGCGGAGACGCGGAGGCGCGGAGAAAGAGGACTGGCTCTTCGCGTCTCCGCGTGAGGATTCGTCACCCCCACGACAGCATCTCCCTGATCTGTCGCCCCAGCGTCAGCGGGTCGAAGGGCTTGGAGATGATGCCTCGGACGCCGAGCTGCAGGAACTTGTGGCGATCGGCGGCCTGAACTTTTGCCGTCAGAAAAATGACCGGGATCGTCTTCGTGCCTCCCTGCTGCTGAAGGAGGCGAAGCGTGGTGGGGCCGTCCATGTCCGGCATCATCACGTCGAGGAGGATGGCATCGGGCTCGGCGGAGAGCGCGAGCGCCGTTCCGGCCGCGCCGCCGTTGGCGGTCCACACGGTCCAGCTCTCCGTCAACTGGAGAGTGAGCTTGGCCACCTCGCGGATGTCGTTCTCATCGTCGATCACGAGAATCTGTTTATGCGGCATGCTGTGAGTCCTCCTTCGTGACAGGGATCGTGAATTGAAAGCGGCTGCCGACGGGATCATTCTTTTCCGCCCAGATGCGGCCGCCGTGCGCGGCGACGATGCTTTCGCAGATGGCTAGCCCGAGGCCTGAGCCGCCTTTGTCGCGTGAATCGGAGGTGTCCACCTGGCTGAAGCGCTCGAAGATCGTCTCCAGTTTCTCGGCGGGCACACCGCGTCCCTCGTCGGCGACGCAGAATACGAAATCGCCCTCCTCGGCGCGTCCGCTCACGGTCACCGTCCCCTGACGCGGTGAGAACTTGATGGCATTGCCGAGGAGGTTCGTCAACGTCTGAATGATCCGGTCGCTGTCGCCCCAGAGTGTTCCGGTTGCGGCCTGGACCACGATTCGCACGTCTGCCTTTTCGGCGATCGACTGCAGTCCTTCCGTGGCCTGCATCAGGACCGTCTGTGCATCGACAGGGCCTCGGGTCAGCGCAACCTTGCCGGAATCGATTCGCTCCAGATCGAGGATGTCGTTGATAAGGCGAACCAGGCGATCGGTATTGGTCACGGCGATCTCCAGCATGCGATGTCCCTTTTCGGCGATCGGCCCAAGCATTCCGCTGCTGAGGAGACCGAGCGCTCCGCGGATGGAGGTCAACGGCGTCCGCAGTTCATGGCTGACCGTGGAGACGAACTCGCTCTTCAGTTGCTCGACGGCGAGCCGCTCGGTTACATCACGAAACGTGACCACGACGCCGCCCTTGTCGCCATCGTCGACGATCGTGCCGGCCGCGTACTCGACAGGAAACGAACGTCCGCTCCGGCGCCGGAAGTTAGCAGTCCGGCTGATCAATGTCGCTCCCTGAGCACCGCCGCTGCAGACCTCGCAGGAGGAAAGGGAAAGACCGGCGTCCGGAGAATCCGCATGAATGAGGAGGTGGAGATTCTTTCCCACCAGCTCCTCGACCGGCCACTCAAGCATTCGGGCAGCGGAAGGATTCACGAACGTGGCGATGCCGTCTTCGTCCAGACCGAAAATGCCATCTCCGGCCGAGTTGAGGATCAGCTGTTTGCTTCGGCTCAGCTGTTTGTTGGCTTCCGCTGCCCGTTCAGCGGACTCCTTGGCTGCCTTGAGCTCAGCGGTTTGTTCGCCGACGCGTTTCACGAGCAGCCTCTCGCTCTCGTTGAAAAGGCGCAGCCGCATCGTGAAACCGGCCCGAACAGCGATGAGCAGGAGGACGGCGCACGCAATCCAGAACCAGTACGTCTGATAGAACGCCGCCTGAAGCCGGAAGTGAAGCGGATTCCTGGCCAAGCTCCAGACGCCGTCGTTATTGCTGCCCACCACCTCAAAGAGGTAGTTCCCGGGCGGCAGGTTCGTATAGAACGCCACCCGCCGGTCGCCGGCATCGATCCATTCGTCGCTGAAACCTCGCAGACGATAGCGGAAGGCCACTTTCTTTGGAGCAAGAAAACTGAGGGCCGTGTAGTGGATCTCCAGGCTGCGCCGTCCCGGACCGATCGTGAGCGCGTCCGCGGTCATCGGCGCCGGCTTTCCATCGAGCAGGACCTCCTCGGTCCAGACCTGCGGAGGCACCGAGTTGAGCCACATTCTGGTGGGATGGATCGCCGCCACGCCGATCCCTGTCGGAAAATACAGCTGGCCGTCCTTTCCCTTCCATCCGGCAGGAGCGCCGCCGTTACATTCGGCTTTTTTCATCCCGTCGGCAACGCCGTACGAGATCGAATGAATACGCTGGATGCGGTGGTCCGCGAAGTCGTTGAGCTCCTTCCTGCTGACGCGGAAGACACCGCGATTGCACGTCATCCAGAGATAGCCCAGTCCATCGTCGAGGATCGAGAAGACGACGTCGTCGAACAGACCGTCTTTGGATGTGATCGGCGTGATGCGGCCGTCCTTGATCCGATTGAGGCCGCCGCCGTACGTTCCTACCCAATGAACCCCTTCGCGGTCGTGATAGGTCACGCGGACCGTCTCGCTGGACAGACCATCCCGTGCCGTAAAGTTCCGGAACCGGCCGTCTTTCAGCACGCTAACGCCGCCGTTCGTGGCGATCCAGAGAGAGCCGTCGGCGTCCTCATCGATTGATGCCACGACGTCGTTCACGAGGCCGTTCTTCGTATTGAATACGGTGAAGACGCCGTCGCGAAAGCGATTGAGACCCCCTCCTCGGGTACCGATCCAGATGTTCCCTTCGCGGTCTTGAGCCAGCGAGCGGATCAAGTCGTTGGACAGTTCTGAGGACGACGCCCGATACACGGTCAGCTTCCCGTGGTCGTAGCGATCCAGACCGTCGGCAGTCCCGAGCCAGAGGACGCCGGCCCGGTCTTCGAGCACCGTGCGAACCACGTTCGAAGAGAGGCCGCCGGGAGCAGAAAGGTTGTGCATTACGCCGTCTTTCCACCGTGAGAAACCGTTGTTCGTACCGATCAACAGCGAGCCGTCCGCTGCTTCCCGGACGCACCATGCCACGTCCCCGGAGAGCCCTTCGGACCCGCTGAGGGTGACGAATTTTCCCGGCCGCAACTGATCGACGCCGCCTGACGAAGTACCGACCCAGAGGCTCCCCTCGAGATCCTCATACAGCGAGATCACCGAGTTGTCCGATAAACCCTGTTGTGCGCCAAACGACGTGAATTTGCCGCCGGAATATCGATTGAGCCCCCCGCCGTCCGTTCCGATCCAGAGATTTCCGTCGCGGTCTTCTTCGATCGATTTCGCGGAGTTGTTCGAAAGGCCGTCGGCGGTGGTGAACGTCGTGAGTCTTCCGTCGTGCAGCCGGTTCAGGCCATCGTTTGTCCCGATCCAGACGTCGCCGGCGCGGTCCTGATGAATGGTCCAGACGATGTTGTTCGCCAGCCCGTTCCGGGTCGTGTAGTTCGTGAATGTTCCGTTTGAGAAATGGCTCAGGCCTCCGCCGTTCGTTCCGATCCAGAGAGAGCCGTCGGCTGCCGTGTAGGTGCTCCAGATCGAATCGGAGGGGAGACCATCACTGACCCTGTAGGACGTGAATTTGCCGTTGTGAAAACGGCACACGCCACTCGCATACGTCGCCATCCAGATGCTGCCGTCCTGCCCCTCGGCCAATGACCAGATGAAACCGTCGCTCAGGCCGTCGCGTTGCGAATAGCTCTTGAAGTGCCCGTCCTTATATCGGGTGAGACCGCCGTTTCTGCCGATCCAGAGGGAGCCGTCGCGTGACACCAGCAGAGCGGTGATGTGCTGCGTGTCCAGGGCGGGCGTGTTTCGTTTGTCGAAGATCGTGAAGCGTGCGCCGTCGAATCGGGCAAGACCCTCCTGCGTCCCGAACCAGAGATAGCCGTCCTTCGTCTGCGCGATGGCATTCACGGAGCTCTGCGGCAAACCCTGGTCCGTCGTCCAGACGCTCAGTCCGAATTGCGTGATGGCCCTGGCTGGATCGAGTGCCAGTAGTGGTGAAGCGATGAAGATCGCCGCGAGAATAAGCAGGCTGATCGAGCTTGCCGAATGGGTCCGTCGCTCATGCAGCATGCTGTGAGTCCTTTTCGTTTGTCACGGTTCCGACGAGACGGACGACCTGTGCTTCGAAATCGGCGAGACTGCACCGGCTCTTCGTCAGGAACTCCGTCGTCCCAAGACGGAGGCGGGACTGGTCGGCGCTTCCGACATCGAGCGCCGAATAGACGAGAAGCGGGACGCTCCTGAGAGCTTCGCTCTCCCGAAGAGAGCGGACCACCTCGTAGCCGTCGAGATCAGGAAGGCCGAGGTCGAGGACGATGAGGCTCGGCTCATGCTGCATGCACAGCCGAACGGCTTCGATGCCGCTGGCTGTATGAAACGTCCGCAGTCCGTGGCGTTGCAGAGCCGTCGTCATCACGCGGGCCAGGTCGGTGTCGTCTTCGATGACGAGCACGGACGGGGCTCCGTCTTTGCGTAAAACCGCGCTGACGGCCGGCGCAGGCGATTCAATCGTTACCAGCGAACTGGTGGACCGAACCGCAAGAGGAATCGTGAACTGAAGCCGGGTGCCCACTGGATCGTTCTTCTCCGCCCAGATCCGGCCGCCGTGAGCGGTAACGATGCTTTCGCAGATGGCCAGACCAAGTCCTGAGCCTCCCTTGTCGCGGGAGTCGGAAGCGTCGATCTGGCTGAAGCGCTGGAAAATCGAGTCGAGCTTGTCGTCGGGCACACCGCGCCCCTCATCGGTCACGCGGAAAGTGAAGTCTTCCGCGCCCGCGGTTCCGCCGATCGTGACGGTCGTCCCGGCCGGCGAGAATTTGATGGCGTTGCCGATGAGGTTCGTCAGCGTCTGGATGACGCGGTCGCTGTCGCCCCAGAGCGATCCCGTGGCCGGTTCGGTCACGATCTGAATGCCTGCCTGGTCGGCGATCGACTGGAGGCCCTCTCGGGCCTGGTCCAGAACCACCTGTGCGTCGACCGTGCCGCGGGTCAGCTCGACTTTGCCGGACTCGATCCGCTCCAGGTCGAGGATGTCGTTGATCAGACGTACCAGACGATCGGTATTGGTGACGGCGATCTCCAGCATCCGCTGCCCCTTTTCGGCGATCGGACCGAGCAACCCGCTGCTCAACAGGCCGAGCGCTCCGCGAATGGAGGTCAGAGGGGTGCGCAGCTCATGGCTGACCGTCGAGACGAACTCGCCCTTCAGGCGCTCGATGGCCCGCCGCTCGGTGACGTCGCGGAACACGATGACGGCGCCGAGCTGATGGCCGTCCTCATCGAACATCGGTGTCGAGGAGTACTCGACTGGAAAACTCGTACCGTCGGGCCGCCAGAAGATGTCGTTCACCACCGGTACGGGGTCGCCGCGGCGCATGGCCACCGTGTTCACACATTCCTCCTCCGGCCACGGTGTGCCGTCGGCGTGTGAGTGATGGACAGCCTCGTGGATCGTTTTCTTCTGGAAGTCGCGCAGGGTCAACCCCAGGATTCGAACGCCTGCCGGATTGAGGAACGTAGGCCGGTTGTCGAGGCCAACGCCGAGAATCCCGTCCGTGGCGTTGTTGAGAATGAGCGCGCTTTCGCGGGCCAGTTGGGTACTGATGGCCGCGGCTTTCTCAGCGGCATTCTTGGCCAGCATCAGTTCTTCATTTGCCACCGTCAGCTCGGCCGTGCGGCTGTCTACCATCGCTTCGAGATGAGTCTGATGAAGCAGCAACTTCTGGTCGCGCTGCTCGAGCTCCGCGAGCATGCTGTTGAATCCGGTCATCAGATCGCCGATCTCATCGCCGTCATCCATGCGGCGATGGCTGATCCGCGTGCTGAAGGCTTTCTCCCGGGAGACGACGGCTGCTACACCGGCAAGCGCGACGATTGGGCCGGAGATACCGCGTTGCAACCGCGCCGCAAGAATGAATGCGACGAACAACGAGAAGAAAATGATGACTGCAGCGATCTGGCCGTATTGCTTGATACGGCTATTCCGATCGCGAGTATCCGAGGCGATGTAAAGGGTGCCGAGCCGTTGATGATCGAGCTGGATCGGGTAAAACAACTCGGTGCGATCGCTGCGGTCGTGGAACCCATCATCCAGCAGGGTACGAGGAACGCGAATCGAGGCATTTGGCTCGTACCGGGCGAACGGCTCACCCGGCACTGTATAGATGGCGGCGGCAATGATCGACGGCTTTTCCCGAAGTGTGTTCAGGACCTCGACGGCAGCCTGACGGTCTCCGAAAGTCAGTGCGGCCGTGCTGTTGGCACTGACGACATGCGCGATCGTTGTAAGGTCGGCGACGAGCCGGTTGTGCCAGTTGAAAAGACCCGAGGCCGTAAACCCGAGGCAGGTCAGCAGCACGGCGGTCGTGCTGGTCAGCATGATCATTCCCGTCAGCCGTCGTCGGATGGAGTGCTTTCCTCGGGCAATCATCGTGAGGTGTCCTCATGGACCGCCCGCGCCACACTGAGCAGCTTTGAGCTGATCGTGAGCCTTGCGGCGATGGCAGGACTTCTGTTGATATCGAAGCGCACGCGATTGCCGACCATGGAAAACTCGATGATGCCGCCTCGGAGAGAAAAGCGCTCGATGTCGCTGACCGTCAGGACGCTTTCACTTCCGATGAGCCGGAGGATTTCCGGGAGATGCGGCTCTTCGGCCGCGCTGATGAAAATGATCTGATATTGCGTCAGCACGTCGTTCCATCGCACATACCGGAAGTGGATGGCGTGGCCGTTTACGGAACGCCCCCGGAGAGCCTGTTCCAACGAGCCATTGAACGGATCGTTACCCACGAGGGCAATGGTGATCGGTGAAGAAGCGGGGAGGCTGTCTGAGGGCCATTCGACGAACCGGGCGAAGTTCAGGATGTAGGCTGCCTTCACCTGATATTCATCAGCGACGGTTTGTGCAAGGGCGCTTCTCGCCGACAGGCCCGCGGCCACTACCGCGAATACAATGAACCGCGAAGAAGCGCGCCGGGTCTGACCGGCTCTCGTCGTCCGTTTCAGAAACGCCATGTGACCTTCCCGTTCACGGTTCGCTGAGCCAGCGTTATCGATTCGCTCTGTCCATTGACGGGCGCAAATTCCGCGTGACGCGCATGCAGGAGGTTCTGGCCGGAGATACTCAGCTCCCATCGCCTTGCCGGCCGCCACGAGAGCTGCGCATCGAGCCGCAAATAGGACGGCACATCGTTGGCGATCCGGCCGGCGTAGTATGCCGACGTGTCCAGCTCGAGTTGTCGTGGAAGCTGCATGAAGGATCGCAGTTGTAGCTGATGCCGCGGATCTGTGCCGCTGTTCTTCGACGTAGTGATCAATCCCTCATCACTGACGGTGGTCATTTCGAAGAAGGAGTAACCGAAGGCGACGTTCCAGTTTGACGTGACGGCATCCGTAAGGAGTAGTTCTCCGCCATGGGTATTTCCTTGGTCTTCGTTCGAGATGTTGATCGGAATGATCGTTCGGCCGGATGAATCGACAAATGGCGCGTTTACTTCCGTTCCCAGGAGGTCGTGCATGTGGTTGTGAAATACCGTCGCGTCGAGGTCGATGGTTAGTGACACTTGCCACCGGTAACCGGCTTCATACGATTCGACACGCTCGGGCCTCAGCCTGGTGTTGCCATTCACGACGATGAGACCGGCATTGCCTGAGGCGTCGGGAAAGGCATCCACATTCAGCCTGCCGTAAAGCTCGGTCTCGGCTGGTGTTCGAACCGCGCTGGTGACCGCTGCCCAGACCGTCTGCCGGTCGCTCACCTTGAACAGAGCGCGGATCGTCGGCTGGAACTGCAGGTTCGACACCTGGTCGAACTGAACCTTCGTACCGATGGTCACATGGAGCCGGTGCGTGACCTCGATTTCGTCCTGGACGAACGCGCCGGCAAGGTTTGCAACCGTGGAATTGCGAAGGAGCGTGAACCCGGGACCGGCGGCGGGGTCATCGGAAGTGCGGTATGAGGCACCCCAGACGGTGTCATTCCGGCCGAGTCTCAAGTGGTGCTGAAAATCGACGTCGAACGTGCGCCGGCTGAGCGCCAGGCCGGTGTCTGTTCGAGCGGTGTAGTCATAGTAGGCCTGCACGGTCGTATCCGACCGGCTGGACTGGATGGCCGACCAGCGGAATTGAAGATCCTCTCCCGCCAGGTCGGTATTGGTTGCCCGGTCGGCGAACGGTCTGGCCGGATCGATCAGGACGCCCAATGCCGCTGCCGATCCTCGATAAATGTCGCCCTGGGCGGTGAAGTTGTCCCCTCGCCGGGAGGCCCAGTCGGCGCGGAAGCCGGCGCGTCCCATCGACCACGCGTCGTGAGTCGGATCGACGCCTCGATCCGAGGCGGGGTGGTCGAATGTCTTCCCGTAGGCACGGTAGTACCCATTGTGGCCGAAGGATCCACCGAAGCGTCCCGCCGCCGAAGATCCTTCCGCCGCTCCTGCGCCGGCAGTCACAAGCGCTCCCTGCGTCTCGATGGCGTGCATGGTGATGATGTTGATGATGCCGTTGACGGCGTTCGCTCCCCAGAGAGTGCCGCCGGGGCCACGAATCACCTCGATGCGATCGATGTCTTCCAGCAACGTGTCTTGAGCGTCCCAGAAAACCCCGTCGAATAGCGGCGTGTAAACGGTCCGGCCGTCGATCATGACCAGCAGCTTATTGGCGAACTGGCCGTTGGATCCGCGCGCGGAGATGGCCCAACTGTTTCCGTTGATGCGGGCCACGCTCAGCCCCGGAACGATTCGAAGGATCTCGGGAATGCTCGTGGCCCCTGACCGGCGGATGTCGTCCCGAGTGACGACGAACACCGCCGCGGGCGTGTCGGACAGCTTCTGTCCTTTTCGCGCCACGGATGTCACTTCGACATTCATCAGATCGTCGACCGTCAGAGTGGACAGATCGCGGGTCTCCTGGCCGTGCAGCGCACCGCCGATCAGCGGCAGTGACAGAGAGATGAAGATAAGGCGGGCAAACACTCTTCGCGGTTGGATCACGATCAGGTCCTCTGTCTTGTTTCCGCCAATGAGCAGCGGTCAGACAGGAAGTGCGCCGAGGAACCCGAAAAAATACAACCTGACGATTGGCGCCCGTTCGCGGGACCGATGGCGGGGGTCTGTATTTTTTGGAGGCCGCGGAGTCACTCCTACGCAGCGCCGCTGAGAATCAGCCGCGCAAAATCCGATCGAGGAGCACTCCGTGCGATTTGCAGCAACGACGAAGGTGGAAAATCAGTTGAATGAGATGCCGGTTCCTTTCGAGGGCGCGGGGTATCTTCCCGAGTTGAGGGAATCCTCCCGGATTGCCTCCGAGTCCGGCGACATGGTCTGCACGCACGACGTCGAGGGACACATCCTCTCCGCCAACGTCGCCGCCTGTCAGGCATTGGGATTCTCGGCGGATGAGCTCTGCGAAATGACGATCCGCGATCTGATGCCCGTCGATGACGGTGCCGGCTTCGACGACTACATGCAGACGCTGCTCCGCGATGGCGTGGCTGTCGGCCTGATGAAGGTCCGTGCGCCCGGCGGCCGATGCCGCATCTGGGAGTACCACAATACGTTGGAAGCGAATCAGGAATCGACCCCCTTCGTCCGCGGCGTGGCACGTGATGTGACGGACCGCGAGGAGACCTTCCAGGAGGTGCGCCGCAGCGAGGACTACTTCCGCTCCATCATCGAGAATGCCTCCGACATCATCGCTATCGTCGGACGGGATGGTCACATTCGCTACGGAAGCCCTTCCGTCGAGCGGGTGCTGGGGTATACGAGAAAGGCCCTCGCCGGCATCGACAGCCTGGATCTCATTCATCCCGACGATGCCGCCGTCACGGTAGCGTTTCTTGCCTGCCAGCTCGCCGATCCTGCCGCGGTCCAGACCATCGAGCTGCGCGCCCGTCATCAGGATGGCACCTGGCGGTCCTTCGAGGTGGTGGCAACGAATCTGGTCGAGCGAGGCCGGACTACTGCCGTGGTGATCAATGCTCGCGATATCACGGAGCGAAAACTGCTCGAGGCGCAACTGGTACAAGCCAACCGGCTCGGTGGCCTCGGCCGCCTGGCGGCAACGGTGGCTCACGAGTTCAACAACGTTCTCATGGGCATGCAGCCGTTCGCGGAGCTGATGCAGCGTCCCGACGCCACGCCGGAAATCATTTCCAAGGGTGCCTGGCACATCAACAACTCCATTCAGCGCGGCCGGCGCATCGTGCTGGACATCCTTCGCTTCTCACAACCTCATGTGCCGGTCACGGCCACGGTCAGTCTCGCCGAATGGTGGGAGAGCTTTGTTCCCGAGGCCGAGGCTGTGCTCGGGAACACGATCGATGTGAGGTCGACGATTCCCAAGGCTGGTTTGCATGTCATCGCCGACCGGAGTCAGCTCTCGCAAGTGCTCTCCAACCTGGTGGCCAACGCGCGCGATGCCATGTCTGACGGCGGAACCCTGACCATCGCGGCAAACGAGCTCGAAGCGGATGCGAGATTCTCCTTCGGCGTGGTTCCGCATCCGGATCGCTTCATCCAGATCTCGATTCGCGACACCGGCCACGGAATGTCGCCCGAGGTCATGGATCGCATCTTCGAGCCGTTGTACACCACCAGACAGAGCGGAGGCACCGGCCTCGGTCTCGCCGTTGCGCATCAGGTTCTGACGCAGCACAGCGGCTATCTCTTTGCCGAGAGCAAGGCCGGCCGTGGAAGTACGTTCCATCTCTTCCTTCCGAAAGCCGCGCCGCCGGAAACAGACATCGTTTCCGCCTCCGCTCCCGCCCGGAAACCGCTCGCTGGAAAACTGCTGATCATCGATGACGAGACGGCGATCGCCGATGGCATTGCCGCGCTGCTCGCACAGGACGGAATCGAGGTCGAAGCGATCACCTCCGGGCTCCTGGCCGCGGAGGCCATCTCCCGCTTTCATCCTGACTTCGTGCTTCTCGACTTCGGCCTCCCGGATATGGACGGCAGCGCGGTCTACGCGCGCATTCGCGAGCTGGACCCCAACCTCGCCGTCATTTTCGCCACCGGCCACGGCGACCGGCGGATCCTCCACGATCGTCTCAACGATCCCCGGACGCGATTCCTGCAGAAGCCATTCGAGATCGAACATCTGCTCGAGAAGATGGTGGAGCTCGAGGCAGGACGTACGGTATGAAACGCGCGCTGGTCATCGATGACGACGACGACATCCGCGAGTTGCTCGAGGCATTTCTCGAGACCGCGGGATTCGAAGTGGATTCCATGCGCGACGGGATCGACGCCGTCGAATTGAAGAAGGACTACCAGGTCATCCTGCTGGACATGAAGATGCCGATTTTCGACGGAGCCCGTCTCACCGACTACTGGAAGCTGACCAACCCAGAGGTTCTGGGCCGCGTCATTCTTCTCAGCGGCTTTTCGCGCCTGGCGTCTGATCGTGACTTCGGTACGTTTGCCGTCGTGGCGAAGCCGTTCGACTACCGGGAGTTGCTGGCGACGGTGGAGGCGTGCTTTCAGGCCCAGGCGAACTGTCCGGATTCCGGACATCTTCCGGATTCCGGATCGTGTCCCGAATGCAGTGGTTTGATCTAAACAGTTGATCGTCAATGCCTTACTGCAATGGACGTGGTCGGCACATCCGATGCTCTTAGTCCTGCCGGGAGAATGAGATGGCCGGACGAGTATTGGTAGTTGACGACGAAGAATCGATTGTAGATGGCCTCATGAGTCTGCTCGGGTGCGAGGCCATCGAAAGCTCAGGAGCATTCGACCGCATCAGCGCCGAGGCGCTGATGGAGGGAACCTTTTACTCCGTCATCGTGGCCGACCTCCGGCTGCACACCGAGGAGGAAGGGCTGGAGTTGCTGGACGGCATCCGCCGTATCAGTCCGCGCTCACGGGTTCTCACGCTCACAGGCTACGCCACGCCGGAGATGGAAGACGAAGTTCTGCGGCGCGGCTCGACGAGGGTGATGCGGAAACCGGCGCACGGGGAGGAGATAGTCGCCGCGATCGCCGACCTGCTGGCCGAAGTGGAGAAGATGGCCGCGGAGCAGGAGACGCTCGACCTCGAGCGCCTGCACCTCGGTCTGCGCAATCTTCTCCACTCGATTCCCCGCAAGCGCTACGGTCTGACCGCCGATGAAGCCGAGGACGTCGTGCAGCAGGCGTGGCTCCTCTTCCTCGAAAAGCGCGATCTGATTCGCATGGCCAGGCCGTGGCTGATCGGAACCGTCGCCAACCTATGCAAGCGCCAGATCGGCGCGGCCAAACGGCGGCGCGAGACCTTCGTCGCCGACGACTCCATCACCGATATGCCCGACGTGCGCGTCGAACAGCCGGAAGACAACATTGCCCTACGTCAGGCACTGGCCGCGCTCAATCAGCAGTCGCGCGATCTCTGCATCCTCATCGGCATCGAAGGCTACGCCTACGACGAGGTGAGCGCGATCACGGGACTCCCCCTCGGCTCGATCGGTCCGATGTACATCCGCGCCAAATCGAAAATGCGCCAGTGCATGGAGATGTAAGGAGAGCGAAGACAAACGTAGGTCGGACTCGAAAGTCCGACCTACGTTCCTCGCGCGCGAGCCAGCCGGCGAGACGCCCGCGCCGCGGGCGCGCGCCTTCGCAGTAAGCTTCGCCAAATGACGCGAACGCGCGCCCTCACCCTCACCGGCCTGGCCGAGCTCCTCGGGATGTCGCTCTGGTTCACCGCATCCGCCGTCGCGCCGCGCATCGCCACCGAGTGGCACCTCAGCGCGGGGAGGACGTCGTGGCTCACACTGGCCGTGCAACTGGGCTTCGTGGCCGGCACTCTCATCAGCGCCATTGCCAACCTGCCGGACGTCGTCAGCGTGCGTCGTCTTTTCGCCGCCTCGGCGCTGGCGGCAGCGATCACGAATGCGCTCTTCGCCTGGCTGGCGCACGACGCCACGACCGGCATCGCCCTCCGCTTCGCCACGGGTGTCTTCCTGGCCGGCGTCTATCCGCCGGGGATGAAGATCATCGCCACCTGGTTCCGCGAAGGCCGCGGCCTGGCTCTCGGCGTTCTCGTCGGTGCGCTCACACTCGGGAAGGCCTCGCCGTACCTCATCAACGCCGTCGGCTCGCAGAACTGGCGCGTCAACGTCGCCTTCGCATCGATCCTCGCGGCCATCGGCGGCCTGATCGTGGTCGCCTTTGTCGACGATGGGCCCTACGCGCTGCCGAACCAGCCGTTCGATCTGAACCAGGCCGCCGACATCATCCGCATTCGCTCCGTCCGCCTCGCCAACTTCGGCTACTTCGGACACATGTGGGAGCTCTATGCGATGTGGACGTGGATCCCGGTGATGTTGCGCGCCAGCATGGCCCCGCGCCTGGCCGAGGCCGGATCGTTCGTGGTCATCGGCAGCGGCGCCGTTGGCTGCGTCGTGGCCGGACGCTACGCCGACCGCCTCGGACGCACGGTCGTCGCCTCCGCGGCCATGATTGCCAGCGCCACCTGCTCGATCGCCATCGGTCTGCTCTTCGGCGGCCCGCCCGCCGCGCTGCTCGCGGTCGCGGCGATCTGGGGTGCCACGGTGGTCGCTGACTCCGCGCAATTCTCCGCCTGCGTCACCGAGCTTGCCGACCCGCGCTATATCGGCACCGCGCTGACGCTGCAGACGTGTATCGGCTTCCTGATCACCACCGCCTCGATCAGCCTCATGCCGATGGTCGAGCACGCCGTCGGCTGGCGCTGGGCCTTCGCCGTCCTCGCCCCCGGCCCCATCCTCGGCACCATCGCCATGCTGCGCCTGCGGGCGCTACCCGAGGCCAGAAGGATCGCGCAGGGGAGGGGGTAGGGAAAACCGGTTGCGGTCTCGGGGTTGCGGGGTCTCGCGGTGGTTGGTTGCAAAGTTGCTGGGTTGCAGGGTTACTTGGTGGTGCTTCAGCAACCAAGCAACCCAGCAACCCACCGCGAGACCCGTAACCGGGGTAGTCTTTTACTTCGCGCCTTCGCGCCTTCGCGTCTTCGCGTGAGATCGATGTCACGCGAAGACGCGAAGACGCGAAGGGAAGTATTCTTGGGGTACTTCTAACCCCCCGCGAGACACCGCAACCGCGAGACCGCGCAACCATGGGTTATCATGTCCCCACCCATGAGAGTCTCATTCCTCAAAGCCCCGATCGGCGGCATTATCGGCCTGGAGATGATCACCTTCGTCGAACCGCTGGGGATGGAGTGCGTCGCCGGCGGTCTCGAGCTGGAAGGGCACACCTGCCAGATCGTCGACATGCGCCTCGACGGCGTCGAGCCCGGACTGGCCAAGATGCTTGCCTTCGGGCCGGACATCGTCGGTCTTCAGTGCAACTTCACCACCGAGCGTTTTCGCGCGCTGCGCCTTGCACGGCGCGTCCGCGAAGAGATGCCGGGTGTGCTCATCGTCATCGGCGGACATGACGCTTCGCGCGATCCGCGGTGGTTCCTCAAGCCGGCCGTCGACGTCATCGTGGTCGGCGATGGGGAGGAAGTCATGCCTCCGCTGGTCGAAGCCTGGGGGAAGAAGCACGATATGAGGAGCGTGCCGGGGCTGCTGATCAATGACCGCAACGGTCCGATCGACACCGGCCACGCCCCCGCGCGCGGAAACATCGACAACCTTCCGATGCCGGCGCGCCATCTCATCAAGGAGTACGCCTCGGAGTACTACATCAACTTCCGGCGCCCGCTGGCCCTTCTGGAGACCGCCCGCGGTTGTCCCTTCAAGTGCAACTTCTGCTCGGTCTGGAAGTTTCACGAGAGCACCTTCCGGGAGAAGTCGCCCGACCGCGTAGTCAAAGAGCTCCAGGAGATCGATGCGCCGAACGTCTTCATCACGGATGACATCTTCTGGATGAACGTGAAGCGCGGCCGGGAGCTGGGCAAGGCGATCGCGAAATCGGGCATCCGCAAGCACTTCACCATCCAGACCCGCAGCGACATCATCTGCAAATTTCCCGACGTGGTGGAGCAGTGGAAGGAGTGCGGCCGCATGACCGTGTTCCTGGGGCTGGAGAAGATCGACGACGCCGGTCTGAAGTCGGTCAACAAGCGGAACACCGCCGACCACAACAACCAGGCCATCCGCATTCTCCAGGACCTCGGAATCGGATACACGCCGAACTTCATCATCGATCCGACCTGGGATCGCTCCGATTTCGAGAAGCTGAAGCAATGGGTCGACGAGACCGGCGCCTACAACTCCGGCTTCTCCGTCCTCACACCGCTCCCCGGAACCGACCTCTGGGATGAGACGGTCGATTCCGTCGTCACGCGCGACTGGGAGCTTTTCGACATCGCCCACACCGTGCTGCCGACCAAGCTTCCTCTCGAGGAGTTCTACCGCGAGTACGCCGGTCTATGGAAGCACGCCATGGACGTCCGTTACGAGCGCGAGGGAAAGCTGAGAACCAACCTCGGCCTGCTCGCCGCGATCGCCACCCGCAAGGTCACGCTGACCGCCATCCGCAAGGGAATGCGCATGGGCAGCGTCCTCAGCGACCCCGCCTCATTCCTCCGAGCCCACGGTGAGAGCAAAGCAAGGCTCGCGGAAGCAGAGTCGCTGGCGATGTAGTAGTCCGCATCCCCGGCTCGCTCTCCGTCGTGGCGCCGGCTCCTCAGGATGGGCTCAGCGGCCGTGAGGCTGCACGATGGCCTTTGCCAGTGCCAGCGCCATGCGTGCCAGGCCGGTAGCGGGCCTCTCGAGCGTGACGCGCGGCGTGAGCGGATGCGGCGGCGCCGGGTCGGGCGATCTCACCGGTATCCCTTCATGGGTCACCGTCGGTTCCCCCGTCTCGGTGGCCGTTACCGGTATGGCTTGAAGAGTCGCCACCTGGACGTGCGGCGCGGTGAACGAGCTGGCGAAGAGATAGATCACAAAGCCGGCGACGTGCATGATGAATCAGTGTAGCGCGATCGCGGGGCGAACGGCAGCGCTCTCCCGGATGACGACGCGTGTGTTCCCCGTGTTGCAACGCTACACCACCGTGCAGCAACAGCGTCACGACCGCGAGGCAACGCTGCGCGCGTTTGACGCATGACCGTCACGTCCTCAAGGCAATGCTGCGCACGTTTGACGCACGACCGTCACGTCCTCGAGGCAACGTTGCGCACGTTTGACGCACGACCGTCACGTCTTCGAGGCAACGCTGCGCGGGTTTGATGCACGACCG
>Ga0210402_10001671_pt1 | contig 22632 bp, 23 predicted proteins | sample IncBWC7MmetaG_FD_161055 | JGI IMG/M metagenome (GOLD analysis project Ga0210402, IMG submission 161055) | Forest soil microbial communities from Barre Woods Harvard Forest LTER site, Petersham, Massachusetts, United States - Inc-BW-C-7-M | ecosystem: Environmental > Terrestrial > Soil >... | reverse complement strand
GACGGGGCAAGACCGACCCCGTTGCAGACAACAGCAGTAACGAGGGGCGACAGAAAAACCGCCGTGTGGAGATCATCGTGTCCGGCGAAGCGATTGGAACAAAGATCGGCTAAGCCACAGTCACCTCAGGCGGTTTAATTCTACTGGTCTGGTAAGTCGGTAGGGATTATGCGCATAAACCGGACATGTTCGTACCGGGACTTTACCGGTAACGGCGTTAATCAGGACTTAGACGATTACTTCCGGTTTGCCGAAGATCCAGGAGTCATCGCAGCGAGTGCCCGCCAAGAGAAGAGCGGCCCATGCTTTGCTAAGAGCGCAGAGCGTAGGCCACTCAGGAGGTTTCCGCTGGATTAGGGATGTGGCTACCCGCTGTTGCGGCTATTGCTTTATAAAGTTGTCGAGTACAACGTTGCCGGGATCCGTGTTGACGGCCAGGATCTCCCTCCCGTTACGGAGGATCACAAGGTTCAGGTGCGCATGGGGGGTCGTAAAAGTACCCGTGCAGTCAGAATTTACGGTGTAGGTGCCCGTAGTATTCACTGGATTGACTACGCCACCAACGCTCACGGTCTCCGAGGCGGAGAGATTTCCGTCTCCGTCAAAGATCACGAGGCCGTTGCCAGCAACGGGACCGAAAGCGTTGATCGGAGCAGGGATAGCACCTCTTGTGAAAAGTCCACTAAACGTTAAGCCGTACGTGCCTTCCAACGTATCAACGCCACAGACTTTCCGAGCCTCTTCCTGAGCGTGCACTTTAGGTTCCTGAGCGTGCACTTTAGGCAAGGTACCGCTGGGGAAGGTGGCCCGCAGAGCGATCAGGGCCGCGACAGCAACTAGGGTTGCTAGAACTACTTTACTCTTCATGTTGCGCATAAGTCTGTATCTCCTTTTTATCGACCCGTCTATTCGACTCCATCGGGTTGTTTAACGGGTCCAATCTGGCGCCCACTGCCGGGTACTGCAATGCAATGGGCCTCATTCCTGGGTCCATTGGAGGTCGTCTGGGAACCCATTGAGAAAACAAGGCTTCCGCGGGACCGTGGCGAGATTGGCGGATGTTTCTACACTTCCGGGCCCGTGGTGCTAGAATTCGAATCGCTGACCACGACGCAAAATGGAGAAAAGCATTTCGTTCAAATCAGTTGTCCGGTTCGGTCCATTCGAGGCGGACCTTCGAGCCGGGGAACTTCGCAAGCACGGGGTGAAGCTCAAGCTGGTGGGGCAGCCGTTAGAAGTCCTGGCAATGCTGCTGGAGAGTCCTGGCCAGCTAGTAACGCGCGAGGAATTACACGCAAGGCTGTGGCCAACGGATACGTTTGTGGACTTCGACCATGGCCTCAATGCTGCGGTGAACAAACTCAGGGACGCGCTGAGCGATTCGGCTGAAAAGCCAACATATGTCGAGACCTTGCCTCGGCGCGGCTACCGTTTCATCAGCGCAGTGGACTTGCCGGATTCGCTGGGCCTGAAGCTAGCAGTCCCTGAAATGCCGGCTTCCCTCGAGTCACCTGTTGTAATTGCCGAATCCCAGATCCCTTCACGACACCGTCACCGCCGCGTTTTTGTGACGGCACTTGTTCTCGTGGTGGTATTGGCAGTCGTCTTTGGCTTCGACCTGGGCGGGGTTCGCCATAGATTGGTGGGGAAACCGAGCGTTCCAAGGATTCGATCCATCGCCGTCCTTCCGTTGGAAAACCTTTCGAAGGATCTCGACCAGGAGTATTTCGCTGACGGGATGACTGACGAGCTCATCACCAATCTGGCCCAGATCAGCGCATTGAGGGTGATCTCACGAACATCGGCGATGCAGTACAAGGGAACGAAGAAGTCTCTGTCGGAGATCGCTCGGGAGCTGCACGTGGATGCAGTGGTCGAAGGTACCGTCATGCGCGCTGGCGACCGGGTGCGGATCAGTGCGCAGTTGATCGAGGCGTCGACCGATCATCATCTCTGGGCGGCCAGCTATGATCGCGATCTGCGGAACGTGCTGTCCATGCAAGAAGAGGTCACGCGCGCCATCGTCAGCGAGGTTCGGGTAAAACTAACTGCGCAGGAGCAGGCGCGGTTGGCAAACACGCACCCGATTAACCCAGAAGCTTACCAGCTTTATCTTAAGGGCCGCTACTTCTGGTACAAACTGAAACCGGAAGCGATGCAGAAAGCAATTGAGTATTTCCAGCAGGCCCTGGAGAAAGATCCTGCCTACGCACCGGCTTACGCGGGGTTAGCTGACAGCTATAACACCCTCGCGTTTTTCACTGTGTTTCCCCCTCGTGAGGTGATGCCGAAAGCAAAGGCCGCAGCCGTGAAGGCGCTGGAGCTCGACGACAACCTCGCCGAGGCCCACGTTTCGCTTGGATGGGCGGCCTTTACATACGATCTGGACTGGCCGGCTGCCGGAAAACATTTGGAGCGAGCCGTGGTGCTGAATCCAGCCTATCCCTTGGCCCATTCCTATTATTCTCTCTATCTCCGCGCTCTCGGACGGTCGGAGGAAGGTTTGACGGAGGCGAAACGCGCCCTGGATCTTGACCCAGTTTCCCCAGCCATCGTCCATTACATGGCGGTGCAGCTTTACCTGGCGAGGCGATTCGACGAGGCCATTGAACAGTGTAGGAAGACGCTGGAGTTGGATCCGACCTTTACCCCTGTACACGGGACGCTGGGACATGTGTACGCAGCAAAAGGGATGTACCGTGAAGCTCTAGCTGAATATGAAGAGAACTCGGCACTTACCGGAGGCAGCCCCGTGTCCATTGCCTTTGTAGGGTACGCGCATGCTCGATTAGGTCAGCGTAGCTACGCCTTCCGGGTGCTCGACCAGCTCAAAGCGGCGTCAAAGCAGAGGTATGTGCCCACTCTTTCCTTCGCCATCGTTTACGTCGGGCTAGGCGAGAAGGAGCAGGCCTTCCTGTGGCTCGAAAAGGCTTATGACGAGCGCACCAATTCTCTTGCCTACCTTAAGGTGCAGGCGACCTGGGACCCGCTGCGGCCCGACCCGCGTTTTGCCGATCTAGTGCGTCGCATCGGGCTCCCACCGTAAGACCGCTCCATTTGGGGCCTGACGATTACGCGCTACCCGGAAGTAATTCCACTTGCCTGCTAAGTCGTGCCAGCTCAACCGGTCGATGCAACACTTTGTTGAAGTTTTTGTGATTGTCGATTCCGCAGAGAATGTATTTAACGTAGGCGTGTGGTGAAGCCCCCGCGCCAATTCTTAGGAATGTCGAGTAGAGAGCTCAAATACATTCTTGCTGGGCGCAGCAGGGCGACTATGGAACGAGGTATGCAGCTCGCGTCAAAACATATAAGTGGTGATGCCTGTGCGGGAATACCAGAAGCGCGTTATGGTACGAAAGTCACCGGCTGATTGATTAGGCTACCAGCCTCCCCGGAAGGGGAGATCGAAAAACTCATCGTGGTCGTTGGTGACTACATCTGCTTCCTTGGGGGGCCGATTCGTTCGATAAGAGTTCGATATTCAGGCTCATCGCGCAGGTTTTTGAAGGCCGTCTCAGTCGCGAGATACAACAAGTAGCTCTCACGCTTATCGAACGCTGTCTTCAGGTACTGAAAGGCGTCTTGCTTTTTGCCTAGCCGAGCACACGTCACGGCTACGGCATACGCAGGCACGGATCCTTTTTCGTAGAACTGCTTCTGGATGCGTAGCGTATCCTTGAGCATCTCCACGCTCCCCCCTTTCGTGAACCCATCTTTCGCTGCCGTTACGAGCGTAAGTTCTTGCTGATCACGGGTCAGAAGGGCGGTCTTTTCCCATTCGTAGAGATAGTCATCATAGTCCTGACTGTTAAAGTAAATTTCGGCCAAATATCGGTGCGAGGAAGCGAAGGATGGTTCCGTGTCCTGAATTTGCTTCAACAGAATCAACGCCTCATCGGTCCGACCAGCAACGCTGAGCATCACCCCTTTGTCCGCCAGAATGGATACAGAGGAAGGATCGAGCCGACGGGCTGTTTCAATCTGTGCCAGTGCTTCTGGGACGCGCAGGCTGGTTAACAGAAAGCTCGCATACCAATGGTGGGCTCGCGCGTCATTTGGATTCAGAACCAACGCGCGTTTGAACTCACGCTCCGCCCCGACAGCATCCCAATTCCAGAAAAAAGTCACAAAGGCCAGAGAGGTATGCGCTTCCCCTAAGTTATCGTCCAATTGGACCGCCTTCGTAGCTGCCGCCAGCGCCCGCGGATACGCTTCCCCGTCGGGCAAAGCGCTGTACTCACGCAGCAGGTTGTAGCTGTCTGCCAGCCCTGCGTAGGCTTTGGCATAACCCGGATCCCGCACAATGGCTCGCGTGAAGTAATCCACCGCACTGTTGAGATCATCAGGAGTTCGCTTATTCCAGAAGTAGCGGCCCTTGAGATAAAGGTCTTCAGTTTCGGGGTCTGAGGAGCCAAGCGAATGTTGCACAGCTGTGCCGGTCTTCGCTAAAGCATGCAGGGGAAAAAAGCGACTGCCACGGTAAAAAAGCAGTACCACTATTAGAATTCCGGATGCCGCCAATGCCCCTGCCAGTCTTTCGAATGAACGAAGGTGGGAACGCGTCGCAGGCAGTTTGCCTTGTACCGCCGGGCCATCTTCTTGAGATTGGCGGGAAAGGACTTGCGCATTTAGCGCCTGTGATGCGGTCAGCCATTCGCGGAGTTCGCTTTCGTAGGCGAACACTCGTCCTTTCACCCCGCCCGGAATACGATGAACAGGCAGCCCCTGGTCTTTTTCCCATCGGCGCACAGTCCTGTCGTCGCGTGCGAAGAAGGACGCGATTTCCTTCCAGGAATCAAGACGGCGCTCAGGATTCTCGTGTCCCATTGAGCCCTACCTGTGTCCGACTATGTCCGATCGTGTCCGGTTCCGTCTGTTGCCGGTGGCGAGATGCCGAAGTATACCATGCCAGTCTTGCCAGACAGGAGCCAAGAAAACCGCGTTACTTTTTAGCTAGTTACACTTTTGTCTGCTCCTGCGCCAACCCTACATCAGTCTCCGAACCGGGAGTAAGGTGCAGAGCGCGCTAAGATCTTGGGCGGAAGGTTCTGGCGGGCGCAAGACTGCAGGAAGGTGCGTCATCATAGAATGAGCTCGGAGGTCGGACAGTTCCCCGAGTATCCCATCGGAAAATCTGCTGACTTTCATCCTGATTTCGCTTTGGCAGTTTAGTGCAACGAGCCGACGAAGCTCGGTGAAGAAACTCGCCAGCTCCCGGAGAACGAACAGTGACATGTAAGTCGTGCGGATTAGAAAAGCAGCGCGAGTTCACTGCAGAGATAGCCATCCATTTTTCAGGACCGAGTGGTCTTGAGAAGCCGATTGTGTGGATATTTCCGAAGCTAATAGTTTGCCTCAATTGTGGGAACGCGGAGCTTACCGCCCCGGAAAGCGAATTACGCGTACTCGCGAAACGCGCCGCGGATTGAGGCTTACTATCTCACTGAGAATACACGGCTGAGTGTTCCGCACAGATGCTTTGGAAAACCTGCTTGTTTTCCTCACCATGAAAGCTGCTCAGCGCATAACCGCACAGGGTGTCCATATTGAAGGTTGTAACTACCTCGTCCCAGAGGTGTTCAAGGCGAATCGCGGCGTCCGCCTTACCTTCTGCCCATAAGCCAGGCGCACACTCTCCACAAGCCACGACGCGAGAATACTTCGCCGCTTTGGCGGCTGTCTCAATGAGTGCACTCGCAACCTCGAAGAATCGAGCCGCGTCAGGCATATCATTGACCATGAATGTGGAGAGCGTTTCGGCAACTTCCATTGGAATATATGTCCCTTGTCGAAGTGCGCCGTCCGTATCCACACCCCCGGCTTTCAATCTCTGGAGAAGACTATCCAGGTGTGACTTTGTAGCGAGCACAATTGCCGCTTTACCGGCCTTGAGGGCCACAGAAATGAAACGAGTCAAGCTATCTAGGAAAACGGTGTCATCCGAATAGAACAGAACCTCATGGCGGTGAGGGGCTTTCCCTATGGCGGTGTCGTTAAATTCGTCACCTTCTAAGCTGCTGCTGCTGACAAATTGCTTACCTTGAAGAACCGTTTCCACGGCAAGTAATAATTCCCTTAGGGCATCTGTCTTACGAACATAGCCCAGGGCGCCCGTGCTCAACGCTGCCTGCACCACGTCTGGAGAATGATACAGACTTAGGAAGATTATCTTGGAGCCGGGGGAGAGTCGTCGTATCCGCCGGGCAGCTTCGATTCCATTCAGTTTTGGGAGACCTATGTCCAGGACAATCAAGTCCGGTTTCAGTTCTTCGGCCTTCTGAACGGCTTCAGATCCATCCACAGCTTCGGCTATGACTTGCCATTCTGGCCGTGACTGAAATAACGAACGGACTTGGCGCCGCCAGCCTTCATAATCATCAGCAATTAGAATGCGAATCGATGACAACAGTCGCTGCTCCACTTCTGTCCGTGTATAGGAACACGCCGCGTGCAAATTAGTTGCACGAACCTCCAAGTCCCTTCGCCTATGAAGAATGATTCAGGCACAATCATCGTGTCACAGAGCACTGGCCGATGGACCAACTACTTATCTCAATTCACCGTTTCTAGCAACACGGTTACGGTCTAGCGCCTGGTAAACGCGGTTATCGTAGAAGTGGAATCCAGCGAGAAAGTCGCCCGGGGACTTGTCCGGTTTGGCAGACTTATATCAAATGGCGTTGCATCGACCGGTTGAGCCGACAGCCGTTACCGGAGAAGTGAAGTGTTCCAGGGCTTGCCGAAGGCCCGGTCTAGGAAGCTACCTATCCAGGGTCGTTACCCGGCCGCTGAATCGAAATCTCGAAGAATTTCCCGGCAACCAAATGGGGATCTGGAAGCCAGCCGACCGGTCTGTGGTAACTTACTGCCGATTGGCCTCAGTCAGAGCGAGCACGGCGTAGGCCGTGGCCGCGTCGTTCATGAAGAGCGCGGTGCTGGGAGTCATGTGATTTTCTATGTTTTTATTTAAGGAGTAGGACTGCCAGAAGCCTTCCGACTTGTTTTGATTACCGGCCAGCCACGCGATCCCCTGCTTCAGTTGAGTATTGTCTCGAGGGATCCCCGCCTGTTGTATCGCATACGTGATCAGCCCGGTGGCGTATCCGTCGCTGTTGGCTTCCTGCGGAGTGCCATCATTTCGTTTCCATGACCCCGACAGTGACGACAGGCTCCAGCCGCCGTCGGCCTGCTGCTTACCAAGCAGTTCACTGATGATCGCCTTTTGCTTTTCTGGTTCGAGGAGTCCGGGGACTTTCGCGGAAGCCCACAAAAGGACAGCGCGATTGATGGTGGTCTGGGCTGCGCATTCGCGGTTCAGGTATTCGCGCAACATTTTGAGGTTATTTTGGATTTCAGGTCTCGCGCGATAATTCCCTGGGAGAGTGCCCACCGCGACCGCAGCAAGAGTGGCTCCATAGTAGTCTGAATCGTCCGCTTCCCACGGCTCATTGGCGAAGCGCAGCCACAGCCACGCGCCCTTTCTATTTCCCGTGGTTTGCTGCTCGGCCCACATGTTATCCAACGCCGTGCGCGTGTCGTTGCTGAGTTGGCCGCCCTGCGCGTCATTGCTGGCAAGGATCAGGGCATTGAGAACGGATTCCGTCCCGCGAGACTCGACAGTTTTGTACACGCCGCGATCCGCGTCGCTGTAGAACGGCGCGACTTCCTTCCAAAAGCGTACGCGACGCGTGACATTGTCCAGGAGCCTGCGTTCGTTCGCGGAGGGAGCTGTCTCGGCGAGCGATTTACGAAGAGCAGGCCTCGAGAGCGCGTAAGGTACGGCTGTGTGACACGACACGCAGAAGGTCTGGTGATCGCGCGCGGCCTTTGGCCATTCCATCCACCAGGCTGCCCTTTGATCGAGGTAAGCGGCCGCAGCCTTCTGGTCCCAAGAGCTGACGATTTTCGTTTCAGGCTGATCGAAGCGATTTGCCATCGCCTTTGGATCTCTGGAGCCGGCGGCTCTAGTGTCCGTGTGCCAGCAGACAGAAATGATTCCAGTTACGAGGCAAGCCGCAACGGCGCCTATTCGCTGCATGGTCGCATTCATAGGGATCGCCTCCCTTTACGTCCATTTCGAAAATGTATCGCGCCCACACCAACCAGGCGCACGAAATATCAGTCCAATTTGAAGAGGTTACCACGAACACCGCTTGTGGACTGTGAGGGCAATATGTCCGCTAAGCCGACTAACCAGGACTTCAGAATTATTTTGGCTTCTCCTCGGTCTACGCTTTATCGGCCCGGAATCTCTTTCGAGGGGTTCTTCCTCAACTCTTCCTGCAGCACCTCCACGGCTTTCTGTAGCTGGGCATCGCGCCCTGCCGCGAAATCCGCAGGGGTGTTGTCAATGTACACGTCCGCAGGCACGCCGTAGTTTTCCAGGTTCTGCCCGCTGATGTCCCATAACCCGGTCCCAGGCGTTCGAACCGAGGAGCCATCCATCAACCGAAACGCGCCCGTTCCAATCACCGAGCCGTTGGTATTTACTCCCACCGTTTTGCCGAGACCCAAACGCTTGAATCCGTCGGGAAAGACTTCCGCGTCGCTGAAGGAGCGCTCGTTCTGCATGACCACTACCGGTCCGAAAAACGCCCGCTGCGGCCGCGTAATGTAGATGGAATCCCGCCCGCGTGTGTATTGATATTGGTGCTGCTCGAGGATTTCCAGCAACTCCTGATCAATTCCGCCGCCGGGATTGAAACGCTGGTCAATTACCAGCGCCCTCTTGAAATGGTTGTCCGCAAGGTCGCGCTCGAATTTGTGAAGCGCCTCCGCGTTCATCTGCCGGATGTGCAGATAGCCGATCTCGCCATGCGAAAGTTTCTCGGTCATGGCGCGTCGCTCGTCCACCCAGCGGTTGTACTGCAGCGTCGCATATGCTCCGGCGTTCGCCGGTTCGGCTTTCGTTTTCCATGCACCGTCCGTCGAGGGTTTGGAGTTCACCGTGAACTCCAGCTTCCGCCCGGGCGCCAGATTATAGCTCTTCCAGTAATTGTCTCCGGCGTGCAGCGGCTCGCCGTTCACCGCGAGGATGTAGTCCCCGGCATGGATGCGCACGTAGTCATGATCCGCCGGCCCAGCCTTATACACAAACGCCACTTTGTAGTAGCCGGAAGTATCGCCTTCCAATTCGAACCCTGGATAACGCGTTTGAATCGCATTCGGATTCGCCTCGCCGCCGCTAACGCCCGTGTGCGAGGCATTCAATTCTCCGATCATCTGCATAATCACGTTTTGCAACTCTTCGCGGTCCTCAATGTCCTCGAGCAGCAGTTCATACACTCCTCTATACTTCGTCCAATCCACCTCATTCATGTTTTTGTCGTAAAAGCGGTCCCGCATCACCCGCCATGCCTGTTCGAAGACCTCTTTCCGCTCCTCCCGGTGATCCACTTCGACGCGCACCTGAAAGTTCACCTTGCGGCGTCCGGTAGGCGATTCCGTTCCCCGTGTGGCGCCCGGGGCAGCGCCGCCCCTGGCCGCGGCCGCCGCACCTTCCGCCGAACCTCCGCCTAGGCCAACTACCCAGATGCCTCCCCTCTCGAGGAAGTAAAGATTTTTTCCATCGCGCGAGAACTGCAAACTCGAAATTCCCTCTGTTCCGAACGGCGCGGCAGGCGCGGTGCCTTCCGCTGGCGCGGGCATCGATTGCGTAAATTGTTTCAGTCCCTCACCGTCCGCACCAATTGTGTACAGCCGCGAGACCGGCCGCCCTTCCTCTTCCGCTGCAGCTACAAAAGCGTACGTCTTGCTGTCAGGCGAAGACACCGCAGTCGCGATATTGTCCGAGAGCCGCGTGACCTTGTGGATTCTCCGCTCCAGCCCATCAAAATCAATCTTCACCTCGACCGCATGTGCTTCTACTGCGGCTCCGCGCCCGCCTCGTGGCGAATCTGCGCGCTCCGCCGCCTCGGCCGCGGATTCACTGTCGATGTCCCGGTTCATCGGGTCTTTTTCTTCTTCCGAGAGCGACACGCTGTACAGCGCCGCGGCGTTCTCCCGCAGTGTCGCCGACCCTCCCTGCACATAGCCGCCGAGGAAAATCAACTTCTTGCCGTCCGGTGTCCACCGTGGCGCAAGCGTGCTGAACAGGAGATCGTCGTTCAGCCGGTGTTCTTCGCCCCCCTGTGCGGAAACGATGTGGACATGCGCGCGAAGATCGCGGTCCTGTTTCGCATAGGCGAACCACTTGCCGTCCGGCGACACGTGAGGTTCCAGGATGTTCCCCGCGTCGTTACTTGCAATTCTTCGCGGCTGTCCGCCGCCCGCGTCCACAACGTAAAGCCCATGATCCGAACTCGTGAAATAGGCGGCCTTCGAATCCGGCATCCATCCAATGTTCAATTTCTCGTTGTCCGTGTCCGTGAGTTTTTTCACATTGCTCCCATCGGGGTCCGCCACCCACACCGAGTCGCGTCCACCCTCATCGCTTACGTACGCGATCCATTTTCCGTCCGGCGACCACGTTGGTTCGGTCTCGCGCGAATAACTATGTGTCACGCGACTCACGTCTCCATGTTCCGTCGCAATGGTGAAAATTTCTCCGTGAGCGGAGATAGCCGCGCGCTGGCTCGAAGGCGATAGACCATAGCTGTCAGCCTCACCATTGATATGCAGAACCTCGAAATTGTTTTCCTTGCTGTCCGTCCCGATTTCGATCTTCACTTCGCTGGTCTTGCCCGTTTCTGTATCCAATTTCCACAGTCCGGCATTCTCTTCAAAGACAATGATCTTGCCGTCCGCCGAAATCGACGGAAAAAACAGCGAACCGTCCTCGAAATGCGTTAGCTGGATCGGCTTCCCGCCGCTCTCCGGTATCTTCCAAAGATTGTTCGTTGACCGCAGCAGCTCGCGCGTGCCTGCCTTTGCCGATACCTGGCGATCCGACACGAAATAAATCTCGCCGTTTCCATAAAGCGGCCACGTGTTGTTCGCTTTCATTTCATCAGAAACGTCCTGATCCAAAATCTTGCGGAAGGTCTTCGCCTTCACGTCTTCGATCCACAGGTCCGCCGCGTAACTCCCGCGATAGTGCTTCCGCCACCAGGTTGGCGCATGGCGATTGAACACAAACCTTGACCCATCCGCGGAATAGCTGCCCCAATAGCCCCAGTCTCCATCAAGCGGCACTTCCAAGCCGCCAGTAACCGCCACGCGGTAAAGGCTTAAGACGCCGGGATACACACGCCCGCGCGCCGAATTAAAAATCACGTTCTTCGAATCGCGCGACCAGCCCACCACCGTATCGTTGGCGCTGTTGAAGGTAAGCTGCTTCGGCTCGCCCCCATCCGCGGGAATTACGAACACGTCGTAATTTCCGTAGCGATTGGAAGAAAAAGCGATCCACTTTCCGTCTGGAGAAAATCGCGGGAATGCATCGCGCGCCGCATTCACCGTCAGCCGCCGCGAGTTCGTTCCATCTTCATTCACCATCCAGATGCTTCCTGCGTAACTGAAGGCGATCTTCCCGCTGTGATAGTCAGGCTGCCTCGGGATGCGGATCACTTTGGCCCAGGTTGTGGTCGCCATAACGGCGCAGAACAAGAGATGTGCACACGCGCGCAGAATTCTCACGATCTCCTCCAATCAAATTGACGAACCGTTGGGCATGGTGCAGATGGTGCGAACCGAAGCCGTTCCGCGCCATCCCCCACACACTTCTGACACCCGACCTGCATTCTGGGACGTGCGCGCCGGCCGGAAGGTTACCACGGACAGGAACGCGCAGCGGCTGCACTCTGACTCCGAGATCCATTCCATTTCCCCGTTCAATCCTTTACTCGTGTTGATATATGCGAATTCTATCCATTACTCGGCATCGCCGGCAGTTGATCTGTATGGAGTCTGCAAACGCGCCGCCGTTTTCCAGGACATGTCTGTGGATTGGGTGAGGAAGGACCACTTGTGCGGTAACGCGACTCATCAGAATTTGTGGGAAACGGCGAGTACATTTATGTGCGAGGAGGGTGGGCACAACGGGGTAAACCATGGACGAAGCAACAAGAACGGAGTGTTCGGTTGAGTACTACGAGTCGAGAGCGTCGCGCGAAGGCGCTAATAATCGCTCAGGAAGATCGTCCAAGCGAATGAGAATCGACCCATCCACTTCGGTGTCTCCAGCAATATATTTCCGCCGTACCTCCTCCTCGATGACCAGGCGGTTCGCTCGGAACACCTGGAGTTTATCCTTACCTTCTCCATGGAAGTGATTGTCCAGAGCTTCCCTGGTGATGACGCAGCGCACCCACGCTTCGCCATCTTGCCCGTAGAAAAGAACAATGTCGCGCTCGTGAACAAAACTCTCTTTGGGGTCAGGAAAGGTCAGGTCGTGCCGCTCAAGGCGCCATTGCACGCGGTGACCGATAAAGGTTGCAAACGGATGGATGTCCATTTCGATGCTGGTGCGGTCCAGGGCGCTCAGATAAGACTTGCGGTCCCGGATGCGAATCACCGTCCAAGGATAGCCGCCCGAAGCCAGCATAATGTTCATCAGAAAGCGCGCCATGCGGCCGTTCCCATCCGAGTACGGGTGGATATAACCGAAAAGCCAGTGTCCCAGCACCGCACGCACGGAAGCCTCCGGTTCTTTTTCCAGAAGGTCGAAGAACGCCGGCATGGCGTCGCGCACGGCCTCCCACCTCGGTGGAACGTAGCGCGACCCGCGCAGAAACACGGGTGTGTTCCGGTATCCGGCTAATGATCCCGCTTCGAGCAAGCCGGCTGTTACGGAGGGCTGGAACAATTCGCGATACCAGTCGTTGTGCACGGCACGCACGAGCGCGGCGGCGTTCTCACCTGCGATCACCTTCTCTACTCCCTTTCTCACAAGCTGGAACGCTTGCCAATATCCACGCGCCGCGAGGGCGTCGCGATTTCTACGGTCACCAGCGTCATGCTTGGGGTCCCAACCGCCCTGCCGCACTCTCTCAACCAAGACGGGCGTGACGGAGTAGCCTTCAATCGACAACGAGTGGTAGGCATCGGTCCGATAGATTTCATTAACTAAGTGAAGATACGCTTCCGGGTCTGCCGGAAGTCCTGGCGTCTTGGGAAACGCCGCGAGAACCTTGCCACGCATCGATTCCCAAAGCATCTCAATGCGACCCACAATGGGAGCGGCGGGACGGCCCAGCCTGGCGAATATATGTCTGGCTTCAAATGGACTGCTCTCTCGCACATCGTATCCGGCGCCCTTCATCGCGCGGAGAATTTCGTCCGCCAGGTCGGCGCGGCCGGTTTGACGGAAGGCTTTGGCAAGATAACCGGCTTTCGCGGAATGGCCGCCATTCAGGAGAAACCGAAGCACGTCCGAGGCGTCAGCAAGGCTCGCCATCACCACTTGCGTCTCGACGGGATACTGCAGAATAAATGATTCCGGCACGCGTACCAGCGCCGCTGCCGGCGAAAACAGACGCAATCCGTCCCTCACCATGAGAGCCGCGGCCGCCGGCATCTCCGCAACTTTCAGATCGTAAAGCGTTGTGCCGAACAGAAGGTTGATATCGTTATTCGTCGCTTTCGGACTGTGCACTACCAATTGATCCGGGATCACCGTTCTCTCGCCGTGCAAAAAAAGCGACTGCTCCGGCGACATGTGCCATTGTTCGCCAAAGCGTTCGTCGCAGTAGCGTGCGCAGAATTCCCAGAAAGACGCATGCCACGGCGTGCTTTCGCCGGGCTCTGAGTCGGGGCTTGAGGAGATCAGCCAACCCTTCATGACTTCTTGAAGGAAGCCATTCTCCACCAGGCGCTCACGGTGAACGCGGCTCAAGTCGTCGGAGCGGAACACACGCCGGTTGCCTTGCTGGAGCGTTTCGAGGACGTCTAGAGATTCAGCCAGTTTTTCGTTCGGCGATGGCATGAAGCCTCCCTTTGCCGGTCATTACAAGTTTTTGTGGCGGGTAAATACAAGTATATGGTGCTGCATGGTTGCAAGTCAATTGTGACGTATGAATACAAGTATATTATGCTGTTTAATTACAAGTCTATTGTGCTGTGCGAATGTAAGTACATAATGCCGCTTAGAAGTTAAGTAATTTAGTTTCAGTTAGTTACAAACGATGCCTCTTGCGGTCTACTATCCATTTCTTTCGATTTCCTGATCCGCGAGCTGTAGTCAGACTTGGCCGATGAGGTCGCGGAGAAAAGCGGCAGCAGAGCTGCCGCACTCCCACAAAAACGCAGTGGCCACGCAGGCGTAGCGCATGCCCACCTGACGGAGGAGCGCGGGTGCAAATCCTTTCTGATTCTTCGCCGCGTGCGTTGGCTTCTCAGCCGTGGTTCCTATTTCCTATAGAACCAGACTTCCATTTGCTGTCTCAGACCAGCGAGTGGTCTTGAACAGAAGATTGAGTTTGTGATCTCCTGCCAGTCTCGAAACTTATCAACGGGAGCATCCATAGCTTGCGCTCCTTCGCCCAGTCGGCTTAACGGCAAGACCTGGCAGGCCACGCGCCGAAGAAATCCTCCTTGTATTCCGGCCGCTCTGCTACGCGGCGGTGCGGTTTTCTCTTTCTACTGTGAGGAACTCTCTTTGCCGGCGATCCACGGCCACCAAGTACGCGACGAGCTTGCGCGCCACGGCCAGCGTGGCGCGATTGGCATTGCCTTTCTGCTTCTCTTTGTCGTAGAGCATGGCCAGCTCCGGGCTGTTGCGCGGCGCCATCTTGGCCGCCTCGATCAACGTGGTTTGTAAATGCTTGTTGCGCTGTTTGGACAGCGGCGTGCGTTGCACCGTGTTGCCGGAACTCTTCTCCGAACCACACAACCCGTAATAGCTGATGGCTTTCTTGATCGACGAGAACCGCTGCACATCTCCCACTTCCAGCGCCCAGGTCAGCGCCGTGATCGGACCCACGGCAGGAATGGTCATCAACCGCTCCACACGTTCCACCAACAGTGAGTCGCGCTCCAAGGATCGCACCAGAGCACTCTCGGTCTTCCCCAAGCTCACCACCGTCTCGCGGCCAAGTCGCAGCAGCGAGCACAGCCCTTCATCGATGTCCGGGTTCGTTGCTAGCAGTTCGCGAAAGTAGCCGGCCTTGTGCAGGCGCTGCTTGTTGTAGCTCACCCCCGCTTCCATCAGCAGCGCGCTGATCTTGATTTTCATCTGCACCATCTGGCGGACCAGCAGGTTGCGGTAGCGCAGCGTGCGCCGCCGTTCGCGAATGGCAGTGGAGGCCATGTAGCACTCCGGCAGAAAATCGCATCGCAGACAGTCGCAGATCTTGCCGGCATCAATGCGGTCGTTCTTTTTCTTGCGGCGGCGATGGCGCGCAGCATTAGCGGGTGCGCTACCTTCAGAGCGGTGGCATGCGGCTTGAGGTGATCATAGATCCACCCGGTGAACATGGTCGCTTCCATCGCCGCGCTCCACGGCTGTGGCAGCGTTTTCATCCACAGGTCCAGGCGTGTGGCGGGAAGCCATCCTTCGGCGTAGATATTGCCACTGATGTCCTTCACGCAGAAGCTGATCTTCCGCTTGTGAACATCCAGTCCGATGTAATACATAGGTTCCATGGGGGAGCCTCCTTGGTGTCTCTGAATCAGCGTCCGCTGAGTTCAGCTTTTGTACACCAAGCGCTCCTCCTTCGACCTATACATTCAAACTTACCGGGACCTAACAATATACCGGGCGGACTCTCCTCTGAATTTTGTCACAGATTGTGGGCGACCCTTCGTAGCAACGTGTAGCGCGTGCAGGCCGGAACTGTTCAATCGCCGGGTCTCGCGTTTTCCATACCATCCGACAAAGGGCCTAGTTGCTTGAATTATCCGCTAGCGTTCGCCCGGAAGTAGAACGTCAGCCATCGCTCTTCAATGGGATCGGCCTTGCGGAGACCCAAGCTTTTGAATTTAAAAGCTTTAACTTCAGCCCAACGCATGTCGACTACCTGTCAAAAGTGACAGTGGCGATTGCAACAATACTTTCATATTTTCTGGCGCGAGCTTTTGCAAGGTCGGTTGCGACCCTTCGCTTCTCGTTGGCCAGACCATAAGAGAGTCGAGTGGCGCTGACCTTTATTCAGTTGTCCAAGTCCGTACAATTTCGCGCTCTTAGTCTATTCAGGAGGTAGGTGTATGAAGCTATTTATCGGAACCTTGGTAATCGCGGTGGGAATGCTAGTGTCAGCTAGTGGAGTCTGTGCTCAAAGGGATCTATTGGTACCAGCTGGCACACTTCTGCAATGTACAATGAATGAACCGGATTTCTCCTCGGCCACTACAACGGTGGGAGACCCGGTGCTGTGTCACCTGCGCACGCAGCAGGAGTTTGGCAGGGCACTATTTCCCCGAGGCAGCATGTTAGGTGGGCACCTGGAAGCGGACAAAGAGCCAGGGCATTTTATCGGGAAGGGTTATCTGAAGATTACGTTTGACAGGGTGATTCTGCCTTATGGCGATTTGCCTGTGCCCGCGAAAGTGATTCAAGCAAGGGGATTTAAGGTGGACAAAAAGGGAGACATTGACGGGAAGGGACATGCGAAGCGTGACGCGGCTGAGTGGATGATCCCACTCTTATGGCCGTGGAAGATCGTTTCGCTGCCGATGCGTGGCCCACGGCCCACATTAAAGGGCGAAGAATCGCTTGAGCTGCGATTAATGGATGACATTTCTCTTCCGGCGACACTGGCCTATGGGCCAATGAAACCGGATCGGCCACCATACGCATCGCAGGCCCAGCCGAGCACTTTTGCCGGGAGGAGTTCGAACATTGCCGAGCCGGCAGTAGACAAAACGATTGCCTTCGGAGAGAGCTTGGCGCCCCCTGCCAAATGGCAGCAGCCCATCCGTTGCACGATTCTGGTGTTGAAAACAAACGAGACCTTGACCATGAGCAAATATCGAAGAGATGGAGATTTGTTGGTGTTTGAAGAATTGGATGGAACCAAGGGCTCGGTCGACATGGATTTAGTGGATTGGCGGAAGACTACGGAAAGGAATCGCGCCATTTCGGCAGACTAAAGCCATCCGAAGTCATTTTTTGCGAATACCTGCGAACTAAACACGGCTTGCAACGATTCTTGCCGGGGCCCTCTGTCACTTACCGCAATTGATTGCAGATTGTCCCGGCCATACAAAGACGTAATCTTGACTGTTGACTGTGATGTAGTAGCGGATCGTTCCGTTGGGGCGGCAGCCCTCGACTGAACAATGGAGAGAATAATAACGAGGATCCTGAACCACCGATGAAACGGTCAGCGCAGTTTTTGGAGAGACTTTAAGAGTTTGCGAAGCTCCATCAGCGGAAAATAAGTGATCATGCGAAAGAAAACCATTTGTAAAGCATTGCATTTTCTCAGGCTCAACCACATACGTTTTGTTCTTGCTCTCACGCTTCGTGAACTTCTTACCGGGAGGAATAACCCACGGAAGGGAGACCGCGTGCCCATCAATACTGATTCCACCATATTGCACAGACAGTGTTGAGTCTGAGCTGTTGACGATAGTCGTTGTGTAATTGAGGTAAGTCCCCACTTCGTCGGCACTGACACGCTCGAATCCGATTCGGGAACTCACTTCGATTGGCCCGTACGCCAGTTTACGGATGGCATGGCCGGTCAGTGGGTCTTGAATCATCGAGGAAATCGCACCGAAGGGGGAATCCTCTCCCCACACAAAAGCGCTTACTACCTCTGTTTTGATCTCCTGGCCGAACAAATAGCATGTAAAGGCGAAAGCTGTTAGCAGAACCGAGCAGCCGCGTCCAATCATTGTCCTGAGCTCCGAGACGCTTTGCCGACCGCATGTAGTCGTTTATGTTCATTTTCTAGCCTTAACATTAAGTCCAGCCAACTGTCAAAATGACTAGTACGCGTTACGCTCCTCTCCCGTTGCAAGATCAGCTTGGCAGATGTCCGGTAACGCAACTCTGCAGAAACTTGTTGAGTAGGTCTTTTCAAATCAACAAAACTGTCTAGACAAGTTTCTGGCACTAGCGACGTGTCAAAGACGCAGCCAGGGCTTACTAGGAGTTTGTCCGAACAACGATCTCGCTTCTGCAAAGACAGTCACAGGAAATGTGACCGACGGCCCGTTCTACTCGGATAAAGCAAAACATTTTGCGACGCAGCGAATTCCAACGATAAACTAGCCAGAGTATGCCATCGAACTTGGATGTGTATGCTATGTCCCGTGCGCAGGGCCGCGAGACGGAGGTGTTGTTCGCCAGTGATAAGGTTGACGCTTCTCGCGTTAATTTGCTGATTCAGAAGGAGAATCGGGATTGAGCCAGCGCTTGAACCACTCGAGATTGCGCAGCATATACTCGCGCTCGAGGGGCGGTTCGAAATTGACATGCCCGCCTCGGGGATAGATGTCGAACTCCACCGTTTTGTGCAGTGTCTTGAGCGCCTTATAGAATTCTTGCGCTTCGCTCAGCGGAACTCGATTGTCATTTTCACCGTGTTGGATCAGGAGCGGCGTCGAAACATTGCGCACGTGCGTTATTGCGGAATGCTTGATCAGGGACGCAGCATCTTCCCACGGAAAGCCGAAATACTCCGCGACCGTGTCTCCCGCGTCGGAGAAGTAATAAAGATTGATCAAGTCGCTCACGCTGGCCGCTGTGGAGGCCGCTTTGAAGCGGCTCGTCTGTGTGACGATCCAATCGGTCATGTAGCCGCCATAGGAAGCGCCCATCACTCCGAGGCGGTCCGGATCAGCGATGCCCTGCGCAACCATGGCATCAACTCCGGCCATAATGTCTTTGTAATCGTCCTCGCCCCAGCGGTTGATGATGGCGCGAAATCCCGCGATGCCATAGCCTGAGCCTCCGCGGGGCATGGGGAAGAGAATGGCCATCCCTGCGGTGGCCATGGCTTCGACCGGATACGGGTCGACTTGCCCGGGGATGTGCGCGAATTGCGGAAAAATTCCGTAGGTGTATCCGCCGATGGGCCCGCCGTGGCAGTAGACCACCATCGGCGTATGCTTCCCGTGTTGATAGCCGGGCGGGGTTAGCAACAAGCCCCAGATTTCCTTTCCGTCAAACGATTTCCAGTGGACCGGCTCGAGGTCGCCTAATTTCAGGTTGCGTAATTGAGGATTGATTTCCGTGAGCCTACTGGCCCGACCGTTGGGCAGGTTCATAACGAAGACATCTCCCATCGTGCGGCTCTCCACGGAGCGGTACGCAGCGCGGCGGCCGTCGGAGGAGAGGCTCAGAGAATAATTAACAACGGGGCCGGGCGTGACCATCTGAGGGCGATCGCCGTCGAGCGAGACGCGAAAGATGGCCTGCTCGAACATGTGTTCGCCCGAATCGTTGGTCTGCTCGTTGGGGATGTAAAAGACCGACCGGCTGTCCGGCGCCCAGGTGAACTCGTTGACCCAAACCTCGCGTGAAAGCGTGAGACCGCGCGGCGCTCCGCCCGTTCCGTCCGTAGCGACTACATAGAGGTCCTGGGCGTTGATCATGCCGGGCTTGCCGCCGGAAGAAATAAACGCGATCGATCGGCCATCAGGAGAATATTGCGGCAGGCGGTTGGTGCCAGGTCGACGCACAATTGCTCGCGGCTCACCTCCGCCCGTTGAAATCGTATAGATGCCTGAATTGTATGGCGCTTGGAAGCCACTCTCGTTCGAACCCGCAAAAACCAGGCTCTTGCTATCGGGAGCCCAGTGAAAATCCAACACCGTCAGGTCAGCCGGGGAGATGGCTTGCGGTTCACTGCCGGGGATTGCTTGTATCCAGAGCCGCGGTGGCCGCTTGCTCTTGTCTACATGAATTACGAAGCTCTTGTTCTTTTTCCGCTGCTCATCTTCGGGCGGGGGCGGGTCCGATGCGATTAACGCAATCTGTTTTCCGTCCGGCGACCATTCATAGCGAGTAACTCCCTCTTTAAGCGAGGTGAGTGCCCACGGTTCGCCTCCCGTAGAGTACATCGCCATGACCTGGGGAACATCGCCGGCATAAGCAACGAAGGAGAGCAAAGATCCGTCCGGGGACCAGCGCAACCAGGGCGATGGCAAAGGCTTGTTGAAGATTCGCGTCGTGTATGTCAATCGCAGCGGTGTTCCTCCCGCGGCGGGAATGCGGTAGAGCACGGCTTCGTGGGATGCCGTTTCGAGCGACGGTGTGGAAACCACGTAAGCGATCTGATTTCCGTCGGGAGAAATTCGCACATCAGAGACAGTAGAGAGGCGCATGAGATCGTCCACCGTCACCTGGGCAGCCTCTAGGGTCGCAGGCGAGGCAAGTGACACTGCCAGAAGGACCCACCGAATCTTCCTCTCGATGTTCATCCCGCTTGCCTCCCTCGCTGACGTGCCTGCAATGCCTTTGGCGAGACGCGACGCTCTAGTGCGAGATATTTTGGGAGTCTTATATCACAACGTGCGACGAATCGTTGAACGTAGTTGATTGCATAACAATGTCGGCTCCTTGACCCGAGTAGACTGTGGTTGTTCGACGACCATAGGCTCTCTCGAAAATATTTCCGCGCAGCTGCTTAAGCTACCTGTTGAATAGGTGTTAGCGTGACTTGGAAGCCGAGGCGTTGTAATCGACGGACAAGTGATTGGGAAAGGCTCGGTGCACGAAGCCGTTGGTAGTATTCGGCGCCGAGTTCGCGAAATGGAGTGTTGTGTTGGAGCATATAGTGGGCCAAGATAAGAATCTTGTGTCCAATGGCGACGATGGCCGACGAAAAATAGTACGCGCCGCAGCAGAGCAGAAGATTTCGAGGGATGTTCTTTGCAATCTTCATAGGCGACCCCTGCCGCATCCCATGGGCGAATGGTTCCTAAAACCTACTTAAGCTGACGTACTGCCTCCGCCATCAGGAGCCTAGCGAACTGATCCTGTTTCTGCTGTTCCAACGCCGTGTCCTCTTCCATAGTTGGCTTCGCTGCGGGTTTAACCCTTGGTTTGCGAAGATCCCTTTCGGAACGTGCTGCGATATCAGATTTTAGCTGTTCAAGATAGCCCGATTTCATGGTCTCCCCCTAAGTAAAATCGGGGCCTTAATCTTTGCATATAGACATTCGCAGCATCGATTTTCCAAACGGACGGATGTGCCCGATCCGGTACCGGACTTTAGTCCAGCTCTTCGGCGTATCTTCATTGTGGCTTGCGCGACGCCAAGCGCAGCCCATCGCTCGTTGTGCTCTCGCTCAAGGTAAGACTGTGTCTCCAGGCCTTCGGCTGCGAATTCTCCGCGGCGTTCCATAACGGCCAAACGAACGGGTCCTTCTGGTACCCTCGCTCCCCGTTCTAATTCCGCTCCTAAGAACAGTTTACAGCGTTGTGCGATTCCGCGATCCTTGCACCAATGCGTGGGGGCATTTGCGCACATCCAGCTCCGTGTAAGTGTTCCATAACACAAGGGGTGAGTTCGATGCGTTTGCATTCACTTCGCACTGCGGTCTTGTTCGGTTTGGTCGTGCTTGCGCTGATGGCCAACGGGAAAAAGCCTGTTGCCGCAGCGCAAACGGCGCCGCCAGCGTCCCCGAGCGTCACTCTGAGCGCCTCGCCGACTTCCGCCCAAGCGGGCCAACCGGTCACGCTCAGGTGGTCGTCGACGAACGCCACGTCCATCGCTTTGGAGCCCTCGGTGGGCCCCGTCGCGGCGAACGGCTCTGCGACGGTGAAGCCTTCTCAATCGACCACTTATACCGTCACCGCTATGGGTCCGGGCGGCTCGGCCCACGCGAGAACCCAAGTTATTATCACACCCGCGCCTCCTCCGGCTGCGGTCCAGAAGCCTTCCCAAGAAGACATCTCGTCCGACCAACGGGAGATGAGGGGCCTCGACGAACAGATCCAGGAGATCAAGTCAGACTCCCTCCGCATGTCGGCAGAGCTGAGCCAGCTGGAGGAGAAACTGCTGTACCCGTCAGGGACACAGGTCGCGATCTTCGTCGAGCTTACTAAGGGCGACACGATGCGCCTTGACGCCGTCCGGCTCCAGATCGACGGCCAACTCGTTGCGCACTACATCTACAGCGCCAAAGAACTCCAAGCCCTGCGTAAGGGCGGCGTGCAACGGATCTACGTCGGCAACGTGGCGACCGGGGATCACAAGCTGGACGTATTTGTCGACGGCAAGCTTGAGGGCGGCGCCGACTTCAGCCGCACGGGACAGTTTACTTTCCGCAAAGAAGTGAAGCCAAAGCTGGTCGGACTGACTCTGGCCGGACCGGGTTCTGGCAACACTTCGATCACACTTGGGGATTGGTAATCGATGCGAGCGACTCGCCAACTCATCGGACTCGCCCTAGCCTTGGGACTTGCCGTCCGTCCGGCCACCGGCGGCGACTTGAGGGACCTCTATTTTGGCGAGGCGCTCTATCACGCTTACCAAGGGCAGTATTTCGATGCACTCCAGCGGCTCGACACCGAGCTCGCCCAGTACCACGTTCTGGACGATCCCCGACTCGATACGCTTCACTATCACATCAACGACGCCGAATTCTCCGTCGGTGACTTCGAGCTCGACTATCGCATGCACCAGCGCGCAGGGCGCGCCATCAAGGCGGTGCTCGAAGGCGCCGTCGATGAGGCGGTACGAAACGAGGCCGCGTTCAGGCTCGCCCGCATCCACTTCCAGAAGGGTCAGCTCGATGATGCTCTGCAGGCGCTGGCACGGATCAAAGGTACCGTGCCCGAGGAGGTCAAGGGTG
>Ga0210402_10001669_pt1 | contig 22633 bp, 17 predicted proteins | sample IncBWC7MmetaG_FD_161055 | JGI IMG/M metagenome (GOLD analysis project Ga0210402, IMG submission 161055) | Forest soil microbial communities from Barre Woods Harvard Forest LTER site, Petersham, Massachusetts, United States - Inc-BW-C-7-M | ecosystem: Environmental > Terrestrial > Soil >... | reverse complement strand
CGCGTCCAGGCGTTCAATCTGCTCCCACACCGTACGCGCGATGTCTTCGGCTGCCATGCCCATCTCAAGCCGCCCGAAATTGGCCCGGTCCGGGTACCCCGGATGCGCGCCGATGCGCACGCCCCGCACCATTGCCAGGCGCGTGGTGCGCTCCATGGTGCCCTCGTCCCCGGCGTGGCCGCCGCAGGCGATGTTGGCTGAAGTGATGTACTGCATCAGGGCAGCTTCGTGGGCGGCGTCTTCCAACTCACCCATGTCGCAGTTGAGGTCGATGATCATCCTACACCAGAGAATACAGCCATTGCTCCTGGTCGCGCAGCAGTTCGATGGCGTCTTCCATCGCCACCTGCGCAAACCGCACTTCGTCGCGTGGCCGAAGCTGCCCCAGCCGCCAGAAATCGGCCGAAATCACGTTGGCGGGTTTCGGATATCCGCCGGTAGTCTGGTGCTCCACGAACAGCACGATGGGCTGTCCGTCCGGCGGCACCTGAATCGCGCCCAGAGGCACGCCCTCGGTGATCATGTGGCCGCTAGGGCTGGGGATTGCGGGCCCGCGCAGCCGGATTCCCATCCGGTTCGACTCCTCGCTCACCACCCAGGCGCCGGCGTACAGCTCATCCTGGAACCATGCCGCCTGCGGCCCCTCGGTCACCCTCAGCAATGACACGCGCGGCAATGTCCCACGCAGCAATTCGTTGCGCATGCCGTTGCGCACGAACTCCGGCGCACCCCGACCCGGCCGCGGCCGCCGCACCGCAGCGTTGCCGATTTTGATTACATCGCCCTGGCGCAGAGGCCGCCCGCCCACGCCCGTCATCACGTGCACGGACGCGCTCCCCATCACTTCGAGTGCCGCAATGCCGCCCCGCACCGCCAGATAGCAGCGCGCGCCCGATTGCGTGGCTCCGCAGCGCACGGTTTGGCCGGCTTTGATTTCGACCGCGCGCCACATCGGCAACCCGGCGCCGAAATCCGATCCGGTGAGGGCGATGACGGTGTCGGTATCGAACTCGAACGCGCCTCCCACCAGCGTCATTTCGAGCGCCGCGGCGTTCTCGGCGTTGCCCGCCAGCAGGTTTCCGGCCCGCAACGCCGGCGCATCCGCCGCACCCGAGGCCGAAACGCCGAAATGCGCCCAGCCGAATCGCCCCAGGTCCTGCACCGTGGTCAGGAACCCCGGCGAAATCACGCGCATGCCGCCCGCGCGAATGCCGCTCACCGGCCGGCCTCCGCGATCGAAACAAAGCGCACGTGGTCGCCCATGCGCAACAGCGGGGGCGGCTCGCTGCCGAGGTCGAACAGCGGCAGCGGCGTGCGCCCAATCAGCCGCCACCCGCCCGGCGAGGCCAGCGGATAAATCCCGGCCTGCGCACCGCCGATGGCCACGCTCCCCAGCGGCACGTGCTTCCTCGGCGCCTGAAGCCGCGGGGTCGCCAATTGCGGAGGCAGTCCGCCCAAATAGGGAAAGAACGTCGAGAACCCCACGAAGTAGACCAGGTAATCCGCGCCCGCGTGCAGCTCGATGACGCGTTCCACCGGCAGCCCGGTATGCCGCGCTACATCGCCCAGGTCAGGCCCGAACTCTCCGCCGTAGCGGACCGGCACCTCGATCACCCGCGGCGCCGGCGCCGCCTCTTCGCGGTGCGCCTCCCATTGTTGCCGCACCAGCGACTCCACCATGGGATGCGTCAACAGCCGCGGATCGAAATCCACCAACACGGACGTGTAAGCCGGATGCAGATTCAGAATGCCCCGCACCCCCAGCAGGCACTGGGTCATTCGCAGCACCGCCAGGTGCGCCGCCATCGAAATTTCGTCGCCGAACGAGATGAAGAGCGAGCGGTCGCTCGCCGGCCGGATCGTCACTTCTGGTGATGTTACCACTGATGGAGTGTGCCACAGGCTCGGGTTGCAGGGTGAGGTTTCTGAAATCAGCAAACAGCGCCAGCGGCGTTACGGTCGCAATCAGAAACGCCGCCAGGCGGCGATAGATAATTGTCACATTACCGCCCGATCCAGGGTCTGCGAGGCAGGAAAGCCGTTGCCTGGACCGCCATGGTGTTGAGCGTGCGAGTGTTAGGCTTAGAAGAGGTACCAGAGCTTGAGACGCCCCCAACAGCGCACTCGATTTCGCCGCAAGTCGTTAATCGACATGACGACTCTGCAAAGAGAACATGCCGCTACCGTGGCTTCCTACACCGGCAGCCCCGAGCACAAACTCCCCCACGCTAGAAGTGATGCCACCCTTTGCCCGTCCGACCTCGGAAACCAGGAAGAGCTCACGCTTTGGCTCCGGAATGCCATAGTAAGGGGTAATGTCGGCGGGTTTATGGAGGGACCTTTTCCCCGTTATGTCTGGTACCGGGATGGAGATCGCCTTTTTGAGGGAAGACTCACGAATCAGGCGCTCGGCGAGTACAAGGGTTACCCCATCAGCCCTGATGAGGGGCCTCTGGAACTGAGATCGCAAAATGTCTGATTTCCAATTGCGCTTTGAGTGGGAAGACTCCCCCAGAGTTCGCACTCCGGAACTTGACGCCACTTGGGCTCGCCTTGAAATCTACGCCGAGGGGGAGCCTATCACCAGGGTTGAAGCGAGGCGCACGCAAAGCGTAAGGACGGGCATTTATGTCCCATTATTTCCTATAGCGGAATGGATGATCGCAAATTGGTGGTTCCTTTGGGACGAGTGGCGCGCGAACGGGCGTGACGGTCGGCACAGCCTGCTCGCAGCGAGAGAGGGCTTTGTTCTGCCTGACCTGAGCTTTGTGCCAACGGAAACCAAGATGGAGGTGATGTGGTGGCCTAGCGCGTCGACTCTTTCGGCAAGGTCCTCCTCGGACGTCCTGTTCCTGTCTGGTGGCTCCAGCATCGTTCCCAAGGCCCATGTCAAAGAGGAGTTTCGCAGACTGGTGGAAGCAGTCATAGAGCGATTGAGTGCCAGACAGGTGCAGCACTCATACCTCGTCCCGGAATGGCGCGCCATACTGGACGCTGAGCACGATCCGGAACAAAAGGCTTTTTGTGAGAAGGCCGCGCGCCTCGGATGCGATCCGTTTGATGTCGCCGATTCTCTGGCCGCCCAGATTGAGCACCTAGGTGTTCTACTGCCTGAACCGATGGCGGAGGATTTCTGCGATGCAATACCTTTGGCGCAAATGACCTCCGGCGCTCAAGCCGTGAAAACTTTCATTGATTCTGCGTCCGCTACCGCCGTGAATGAGGGCAAGTGGCGAGAGTTTCGGGAGAAATCGCATTGGCGACGTACAGAAGCCCCTTGGCGCGATGGATACAACGAGGCGCGAGTGCTCAGGGCCTATCTGGGACGCAGTGGCGCTATTGCGACCGGCCTCGATTCATTCCTGAAACAGGCATTCGGTTCGCTGGAGATCAGAGAATTTGAGGTTGCTTCCCGGATCGAGGCAATTTCCGCGCCGACTCAGACGGGTGCTCCGTTGTTCGGCTACCGCTCTCATCGTCGCGAAGAAAGCAAGAGATTCATTCTTTGCCGCGCACTGTCTGACCATCTCGCATCGGGCCAACCATCGCTGGTGACACGCAGCGCAACCGAACACCAGCAGCGGAACCGCGCTTTTGCGGCGGAATTCCTGGCACCGGCGGAGTCAATAAGAGAGCGGATTGGCGCGGACCGCGTTGGAGAAGAAGACATCGAGGATCTGGCCCAGGAATTTCAGGTGTCGGACCTCGTCATTCGTCACCAAATCGAGAACCATAATTTGACGTGGCTTGGGGCTTAGAGACGATTCTACTGGCGAATCGCGCCGCGGATGGTGTCCTGGGCAGGGATTGGCAGGGGCGCTTGTGCCCAACGCGCGGTACGGCTCCACAAGGCGACCGCCTCGTCTTCATGACTGCCGTATAGTCACCCCACGTGACGGTGGCGTTGATGGACCGGATTTTGGCGGAATCAGAACGCTGGCGCCCATAGAGGAGGGGAAGTCGTTTTCCGGGAGGGCTCCGGCGTGGGGGTGTCTCCCAGTTGCGCCAGCACCGGATCGAGTGTGGTCTTGACGATCGACTGCGCAAGCGAACGCAGCGTATAATTCAAAGGAACGGCGACGCTCCTCGGTGGGCTGGGGGTAGATTCCGCCGGTGGGAATCGTTACGGGTTGGAGTTCTGATCGATATAGAGCTTCGAGCTGCGGCGGCGGAGAGCGGCGAGCCGTTCATCCACGGAGGCCGAGGACTTCAGTTGTTCAATGGCTTTGCCGGTGACTTGGCAGGCGGCGTTTTCTTTGAGCCACTTGGGGCGGTCAGCGGCTTCTTCGTGAGCAGGTTCTCGATGGCAGGCAGGTACCACTGCGTTCGTGGGGTAGGTTGGAACGGGTACCCCGCGGTCCGGCGGACGGCGGCGAGGCATGACAGGGTCGAAAAACCACCCCGCCCATCCGGAATCTCCCGGGGCCTGGCGTGGTTTTTCATGAAGTTTCGCGGGCGGAACGCCCATCCCAACAGACCACGAAAGACGATGGTCTGTCCCACCTTCTTCCAACCGGACGGTCGTTCACGAGGCCCCGGAGGTGCCTCGGTTTGGCCGCGGAACGGCTGGCACGGGGAAAAAGCGGCTGGCCGGGATTGAATTAGATTGAATTAAATTAAATAGAGTGTACACTTGACGCAACCCGGTCGCCCCGGGGGTACTATACAGGGAGGTGGCCGCGATGGCCAACGACCGGAGAAGGCTGGGAATCGGCATTGCCGACGAAATTCCCTGGGGCACCCATTTCTGCCATTTCTACGAAACCAAAGAAGACCTGTTCGACATTCTGATTCCCTATTTCAAGACGGGATTGGAGGATCATGAATTCTGCATGTGGGTGGTTTTCGACCCCCTGGACGAAACAGGAGCGAAACGCGCGTTAGAACACGCCCTTCCCGGCGCCGCGGAGCACCTGGCGGCGCGCGATATCGAGATTGTTCCGCATGCCCAGTGGTATCTCGAAGACGGCGCTTTCGATCTCGAGCGGGTGCTTCGAGGTTGGGATGAAAAGCTGACCCAGGCCCTGGCACGCGGTTATTCCGGAATGAGAGTGAATGGCAGAGCGGCCTGGCTAACGGAGACAGACCGGCGAAACTTCGTTGCCTACGAAAATGAGCTGAACCAGCGAATCGCCGATCGACGGATGATCGCGCTGTGCACGTACCCGCTGGCGGCGACCGGCGCGGCGCGAATCTTCGACGTCGCCCATACGCACCAATTTGCCATTGCCAAACAGGGCGGCGCCTGGGAGGTTGTCGAAACCTCGCATCTCAGGCATGCCGCGGAACAGGCGCTGGGAGCCAGCGAGGAACGCTTCCGGCGTTACTTCGAACTCGGGCTGATCGGCATGGCGATCACGTCGCCTTCCAAAGGGTGGATTGAGGTCAACGACCAGATTTGCGAGATCTTAGGTTACCAACGCAGCGAACTGCTGCAAATGAGTTGGGCGGATATTACTCATCCGGAGGATTTGGAGGCTGATATCGAACGATTCAACCGAGTCCTCGCCGGCGAGATTGACGGCTATTCGATGGACAAGCGTTTTATCCGCCAGGACGGCCGGGTCATTTACGCCTCGATTTCGGTGAAGTGTGTGCGCCGCGGGGACGGCTCGGTGGATTACATGGTGGGGCTGCTGCAAGACATCACCGAACGCAAGCGGGCGGAGGATGCCCAGCGGGCCAGTGAAGAACGATGGCGCGCCATCTTCGAGAATTCGGCTGTTGGGATCTCACTCGCGGGTCCCGACGGACTCTTCACCGTGAGCAATCGGGCGTATCAGGAGATGGTGGGGTACACGGATGAAGAACTGCGGCCGATGTCTTTTCTAGACATCACTTACGAAGAGGACCGGAGCGCCAACCTGTCACTGGTAAAGGAACTTTGGGAGGGTAAGCGATCGCAGTTCCAGCACGAAAAACGCTACCGGCGCAAGGACGGCAGGCTGATCTGGGTGAGGTACACGGTCTCGCTGGCGCCGGGCACCGAAACGGCGCCTCAATTTGCCATGGGGATCGTGGAAGACATCACGGCCAGAAAAGTGGCGGAAGAGCAGTTGCGGCGCAGCGAGGCTTACCTGGCCGAATCACAACGGCTCAGCCACATCGGAAGTTGGGCCATGAAGATTTCGCCCAGAGAGACCGTCTTCTGGTCGCCGGAACTCTACCGCATTTTTGGGTTTGATCCGGCGCAGGGGGCGGTACCCTTCCAGGCGGCTCACGAACGAATTCACGCGGAGGATCGAGGTAAGGTCGAGCAGGTTCTCGAAAGCGCCATCCATGAGGGAAGAGACTTCACCTGCGATTATCGAATCGTTCTGCCGGAGGGTACGGTCAAACACTGCCGCGGTATCGGCCACCCGGTGGTTAACGAAGCCGGCGAGCCGGTTGAATTCATCGGTACGGTGATAGACGTAACCGAGACCAGGCATGCGGAAGAGGAATTGCAGAATTCGCTGGAACAGTTGCGGGCTCTGGCTGCACGCGTTCAAAGCGCGCGGGAAGAAGAGAGAACCAGGGTGGCGCGCGAAATCCATGACGAATTAGGCCAGGCGCTGACCGCGATTAAGCTGGACGTGTCCTCTTTGATCCATGATCTGCCGCCGGACCGCAAACAGGAGAAGAAAGCCGAGTCAATTCTGGCGCTGGTGGACCGGACGATTCAATTCGTGCGCCGGCTGTCGGCAGAGTTGAGGCCAGGCATGCTGGACGACCTGGGACTGGTTGCCGCCCTGGAATGGGCGGCCGAGGAATTTGAAACGCGAACCGGAACCATGTGCCGGTTGGACCAGCGTCAGAACGATATTGTTATGGATCGCGGGCAGGGTACGGCGATTTTTCGTATCTTCCAGGAGACTTTGACCAATGTGGCGCGGCACGCCGGTGCCACTCAGGTGGACGTTCGATTAACCAAGGACGATGGGTATATTGAGCTAGAGGTACGGGACAATGGCCGCGGCATCGCTAAAGAGCAGCTTTCCGCCGGCGGCCTTGGAATCCTGGGCATGAGGGAGCGGGCTATCTTGCTGGGAGGCGAGTTCACCATCGAAGGCATGCCGGGGCAGGGTACGCTGGTAAGAGTCCGGATTCCCGAGGCCGCTCCAAATCGCGCCAATGCGGGCGCCAGCCAGTGATCAGGATTCTGATTGCCGACGATCATGCCATCGTGCGCGGGGGATTGAAAGAGATTCTGGTTCGCCAGCTTAAAGATGTGATTTTGGGCGAAGCCGGAGATGCGCAACAGGCCCTGGCCCGTTTAGAGAGCGGCGTTTGGGATCTGTTAATTCTCGACATCACGCTGCCGGGCCGAAGCGGTCTGGACCTTCTAGCCGATCTGAAACAGCAAAAGCCGGAAATGCCGGTGCTGGTTTTGAGCATGCATCCGGAAGATCAGTACGGGAAGCGCGTGCTCCAAGCCGGGGCCTCCGGGTACATGAACAAAGAGGCCGCTCCCGAAGATCTGGTTAAGGCGATCCGGAAAATCCTAAGCGGCGGCGTGTATGTAAGCACGGCGCTGGCCGAGAAACTGGCTTCGGACCTGAGCCGCGGCAGTGGACGGCCTCTTCATGAACTGCTATCGGCTCGCGAGTTTGAGGTAATGCGAATGCTTGCCTCAGGCAAGGGCATCACGCAAATTGCGGAAGAACTGCGTTTGGGCGCGACCACGGTCAGCACGTATCGCGCGCGTATCCTGGAGAAGATGGGCATGGCAAGCACCGCCGAATTGATGCGCTATGCGATCGACAACCGGTTGGTTGACTAAGACCGCTCAATTTGCCCAGCCTTCCCAAAGCCTTGTAGTAGAACGACGACAAGGGCCCGGTCCAAAGTTCTACAGAAGAAAGCTCTTTGCCGCGATGGTGCCCGGTAGTTTCCAGGTCCGAAAGTATTAGACATGGAACACAATATCGGGGATTGCATTCGATGCGTTCTGGAGGATCTTAATCGCCGCAAGGCGATTGTGGATGCAGGGCTCAAACTCCTGAAAGACCAGGTTGCCGCCCCTCAATGGGCCGATTGGCAGAAGCCCCAGGCCTCACCGCGGCCGTCGAGGCGCCACTGCCGCCATGCAAGCGCCCCGCTGAGCGGGAATCGGTTTAGTGGGGATCGGCGGAGCGCATCGGCTGATCATGCTCGATGATCCGGGCGAAGCGTTGCGGAAGAGCGATGAACGGGTCGGGGGTGACCGGATCGAGGATGACCGGTTAACGAAGGTAGTCGAGCATGCGCCGGAAGGAATCTTCATCCAGCGTGGCGGCAGGTTTGCCTATCTGAACGCGGCTGCGCTCCGTTTGTACGGGGCCGCATCCGCGGAGCAACTCCTCGGGCAACCTGTGGTCGAGCGCGTACACCCGCTGTGGCGTCATTTGGCTGCGCAACGCATCCTGCCGGCAAGCGAACTTCAGCCGAGGGCGCCGCTGTCCGAGGAAAAGCACCTGAAGCTCGACGGCACGGTTTTCGATGCGGAAGTCTCGGCGGCGCCGTTGGCTTACGAAGACAGCGCCGGGTCGTTCGGGTCAGGCGAGGTGGTCTTTGTCCGGGACATCACACGACGTAAACAGGCGGAAGAAACGGAACGTCTAAACGGCGCGCTGCTGCGTTCGCGTGCCGAGGACGAAGCGGCGAAGCTTCGGGAACAACTTCTGCACGCCCGGAAACTGGAAAGCATCGGCAGGCTGGCCGGAGGTGTGGCCCACGATTTCAACAACCTGCTCACGATCATCAACGGCTACAGCGATCTGCTGCTGGGCCGGCTCACACCCAACGATCCGATGCGCAAGGACGTCACCGAGATCAGAAAGGCTGGAGATCGCGCGGCCGCGCTGTGCAACCAATTGCTGGTTCCGGGCCGGAAGCAGATTCCGCGGCCCAGCGGATTGAACCTGAACGGCCTGATCGCCGATGTGGAGAAACTGCTGGTCCGGGTGATTGGGGAGGACATTCGGCTGGCAACCGTTCTACGCCCCTCTGTGGGGCAGGTACAGGCCGATGCCGGGCTGTTGCACCAGGTTCTGATGGATCTGGCAATGAACGCCAGGGACGCCATGCCGGGCGGAGGAACCCTGCGGATTGAAACCGAGGACGTGGAACTGGGAGAGGGCCATGCGGCGCATCACCCTGACGTGAAGCCTGGCCCCTATGTACAACTAAAGTTTAGCGACACCGGTATCGGCATGACCAAAGACGTCATGGCGCACCTTTTTGAGCCGTTCTTCACCACCAAAACGCCTGGTGAAGGGAGGGGTCTAGGCCTGGCGGCCGTGTACGGCATCGTCAAACAGAGCGGCGGAGCGATCCTGGCACACAGCGAAACGGGGGAGGGAACCACATTCACGATCTACCTGCGGCGCCTGGCGGGAGAGGCGGCCGGGCTGGAAGCGCCGAGGTCCGATCCCGAAAAGCCCGACGCCGCCGCGCTCGGGGGGACGGAAACCATCCTCGTCGTGGAACACCATGATGAAATTCGCCAACTGGCCCACGTTGTCCTCAGCCGTTACGGGTATCGCGTAATCGAAGCCGGCAGTGGAGACGAAGCGCTGCTTCATGCCGAACGCCACGCCGGGCCGATTCACCTGATGCTGAGCGAAATCGCGATGCCTGGAATGACCGGCCAGGAATTGGTGGACCGGATGAAACCGCTGCGGTCCGGGATGAGCGTGGTATTCATGTCGGGTGACAGCGATCGCGGCGTTGGCGATCAGGGCACTGGCGATCAGGGCACTGGCGATCAGGGAATTCCGGACGTGGGTGTCAGTTACCTCTCGAAGCCATTTTCTCCCGAAACGCTGGCGGGAAAGGTTCGTGAAGCGCTTGGCGCACCGCGCCCGGCTGGGACGATACTGGTGGTGGACGATGAGCCGGAAATTCGCGACCTTCTTGGGGAGATTCTGGCGGGCGCGGGCTACCGGGCAGTGCAAGCGACGGACGGGAAAGACGCATTGAAACGCCTCGACACTGCCGATGTCGATCTGGTGATTACGGATCTGGCGATGCCGGAGCAGGATGGACTGGAGACGATCCGGATTCTCCACAAGACACGGCCCCGGCTGAAGATCATCGCGATCTCCGGCAAATTTGACGCCGGTTTTCTGAGGGCGGCGGAGCTTCTTGGCGCTCATGCGTCGCTGGCGAAGCCGATTCGTCCGGATGCGTTGTTGGACACCGTGAGGCGGGTGATGGTTGATATTCGGGGCACTCGCGGCTCTGGCCCGCGGGACTAAAGTCCAGGGCCGAAATCACCGCATGTCGAGGCCCAGGAGTTTCGCCATCCCCATATCATCACGTGGGGATCATCAGAACAGGGTTTGTTTTTGCGGAAACTGTTCCACCTGCTCCACCAGGTTCAGCAGCGTGGCGGCCAGCGTGCGCGCGGCTTCCACGTCCAGATCGGCATAAACCGGGAAAGCGCCCGACAATTTGCCGGTTTCCTCCACCTGGAACTTGAGACGGACGCGGCGCCCGCGCAGATTGTGCTGACAATCGCCATCAATGGAAGACAGCACCAGGATGCGCCCCCAGCAGGGCTGAAGTTCGGGAATGGCGTCGCGAAGTTCCTGCGGAAAACTCATGGTATTGGCGCGCGACCACTGGTAGGCGGCCCGCACCTGGGTATTCGGAATGGAGACTTCTTTGGGCATATGATGCAGTATAGTCTGTAGCATGAAATCGTGGGGTCGAATGAAATCGCTACGGTTGGTTCTGGCTCTAAGCGCTTCGTTGCTCTTCGCGGATACGTACCCGCGGCAGTTTGGCGTGGACGTGCAGCACTACGTCTTCCGGGTGACCTTGAGCGATGACAACGACGAGATCGCCGGCGAGACCACGGTGGACCTCCGGTTCGTGAAGGACGGCGTGGCGCAGTTCACGCTCGATCTGGTTTCGGAAAAAGCCTCGGAAAAGGGCGGCAAGGGCATGGCGGTATCCGAGGTGAGTGCCAACGGAATCGCGCTGCCATACGTCCATTCGGCAGACCGCTTGAGTATCACGCTTCCCGCGGCGCCCCAGGCGGGGGAGCGGCGGCAAGTTACGGTGAAGTATCGCGGCGTCCCTGGAGGCGGTCTAAAGTTTGTGAAGAACAAGTACGGCGAACGCGGGATGTTCAGTGCCAACTGGCCCGACCAGGCGCGGCAGTGGCTGCCCACCATCGACCATCCCTACGATAAGGCGACCAGCGAATTCGTCGTCACGGCGCCGGCGCGGTACCAGGTGGTGGCGAATGGCCTGCTGGTGGAAGAGATCGATCTCGGGGACGGCCGGAGGGTCACGCATTGGAGCGAGTCCGTGCCGATTGCCACCTGGCTGAACAATATCGGGGTGGCGCAGTTTGCGTGGCGGCGCTTCGGGACGGCGGCCGGCGTACCGCTGGAAACCTGGGTATTTCATCAGGACCGCGCCCTGGGCATGGCGACGTTTGAGGAACCTACGCGGCAGGCCATCGAGTTCTATAGCGATCATATCGGTCCATACCCGTACCAGAAACTGGCACAGGTGCAGAACGGCAACGCCGACGGGGGCGGCATGGAGCACGCCAGCGCCATCTTCTATGGCCAGAATGCAGTGAATGGCGTCCCTGCGTTCAGTCTGGTGGCGCATGAAACCGCGCATCAATGGTTCGGCGATTCGGTGACGGAGAAAGATTGGGACGATGTGTGGCTCAGCGAAGGCTTCGCCACCTACTTCGCGCTTTTGTGCAGCGAGCATTACCAGGGGCGCGACGTCTTCGTGGCCGGCCTCAAGCGCAGCCGCGCCGCAGTTTTCAACACGGAGAAGAGGTTGCCCGGCGTGGCCGTGGTGCAGGACAAGCCATGGAAAGGAATTCCGAACGGCGTGGTGTACCAGAAAGGCGGCTGGACGCTGCACATGTTGCGGGGTGTGCTGGGCACGGGCAAGTTCTGGGACGGAATCCGCGAATACTACCGCCGCTACCGCGACCGCAACGCATCGAGCGACGATTTCCGGAAGGTAATGGAAGAGACATCCGGCGCGGACCTTGGCTGGTTCTTCGCACAGTGGCTATATCGCCCCGGTTCCCCGGTGGTGGAGGGCGGATGGCGGTACAACGCGGAGACCAAGAAAATCGAAATTGCACTGGCGCAAACCCAAGCGGGGGAGGGCTACCGGTTGCCTATGGAAGTAGGGGTTAAGGCGATGGGTGCGAAGGGTGGTGCGCAGGGGGCTGCGCCGACGAAATTCGAGAAGATCGAGATGACACGGAAGCAGCAGAAGTTCGAGATCGCGGCGGACAAAGAGCCCACCGCCGTGGAGTTGGACCCGAATACGTGGGTGCTGATGGACGCCAGGTTCTCCAGGCATTGAGAATGCCCTGGCGGCAGGCGGATTAACAATCCGCCGCACCCAGTGGGTGCCCCTACCAACCGGCCCCGCAGGGTTGACAAGACTGACGCCGTGCACTCAAAATGGAATTCCAAGTTCATCCATCAGGAGAAGCTATGTCGTTACGGATTAATGACGAGGCGCCGGACTTTACGGCCGAAACCACCGAGGGCCCAATCCACTTTCACCGATGGATTGGCGACGGTTGGGCGGTTCTGTTTTCGCACCCCAAGGATTTCACTCCCGTGTGCACCACGGAACTCGGCTACATGGCGGGGCTGCAACCTGAGTTTGCCAGGCGCAACTGCAAGATTATCGGGCTGAGCGTGGACCCGGTCGCAAGCCACGGCAAGTGGGCCGCGGACATCGAAGAGACCCAGGGACACAAGGTGAACTACCCCATGATTGGCGACCCGAAACTGGAAGTTGCCAAGCTTTATGACATGCTGCCGGCCGAAGCCGGGGACACGTCCGAGGGCCGCACCGCGGCCACCAATGCCACCGTGCGCACGGTGTTCGTGATCGGCCCGGATAAGAAGATCAAGTTGATGCTGAGTTACCCGATGAGCACCGGCCGCAATTTCGATGAGGTGCTGCGGGTGCTGGATTCCATTCAACTCACGGCTAAGCACAAGGTGGCCACGCCGGTGAACTGGAAGAAGGGCGAGGATGTCATCATCCTGCCATCGGTTTCCGAGGATGAAGCCAAACAGAAATACCCCGGCGGGTGGAAGACACCCAAGCCGTACATTCGCATCGTGCCGCAACCGCAGTAACCCTTCCCTCACGGTCGAGCGACAAGTCGGGGCTCCGATTAGAGCCGGGCCCACGCGATGGAAATCGCCGGTTTTCGAGCCGCCCCCGCGGTGTTACCGTGAGAGGGAATGGGCTCCAACAATATTGGAAGCGCTGGGCGCCTTCGGAGACAATTGATCCGTAAACCCGCGTGCCCATTCCTGCTCATCGCCGCACTGCTGTTTGCCCTGGTGCCGGCCGGCACTTCGACAGAACTGACGCCGTTCCGCTTCGTGATCCTCGGTGACCGGACGGGCGAAGCGGCTCCGGGTGTTTACGAACAAGCCTGGCAGAGTACGGCAGCCGGACACCCCGCGTTTGTGATTACCGTAGGCGACACAATTGAAGGCTCGCTCGACGCCACCGCGCCAACGCAATGGCAGGAGGTGGAGCGCATACTCCAGCCTTACCGGCGCTTTCCCATTTATCTCACTCCTGGAAACCACGACATCTGGTCCGCAATTTCGGAGCAACTCTTCCGGGAACACGCGGCGCACCCGCCCCACTACAGCTTCGACTATCGGCAGGCCCACTTCACCATCTTGGACAACAGCCGGTCGGATGAGTTTTCTGCCGGGGAAATGGCTTTCCTGGAGAAAGACTTGCAGGCCCACGCCGCGCAGCCCGTGAAGTTTATCTTCTCACACCGGCCATCCTGGCTGATCGACCTGGCGCTCCAGAATCCAAACTTCGCCTTGCACCAACTCGCGCGGCGATACGGAGTGCAGTATGTGGTTGCCGGCCACGTCCACCAACTGCTGCGTTTCCAGCTTCAGGGGGTGACGTATCTTTCGATGCCGAGCGCCGGCGGCCACCTGCGAGCCTCCCGCGAATATGCCGACGGTTGGTTCTTCGGGCACGCCCTGGTCGACGTGCACGGCACCGATATCGACTTTCATATTGAGGAACTGAAGCCGCCGCACGGCCAGGGCCGGGTTACGGTACCGATGGATTGGGGCGCGGCCGGCCTGGTTGAGAAACCTAAAGCGGAGCTTCGGCCAGCCCGGTAACACGGGAAGCCCAGCGCTTCAACCGCGGCTTCATCGGGACGCGGGCGGCTCCTGGCCGGTTGGAATACCGGCCAGGTAACGGTACGAAGCCACCGCCCGGTTTATCAGAGAGGCGTCGTGTCCCAAGGTCAACAAGCTTACCTGTTTTCCCATTCGCGCAATGCTGTAATATCGCCAGACGTTGTTTGACTCGCGTTCGAGAAAGCAAACGGACTGCAGTTCGCCGGGCGGGAAGAGCGGCACCCCCATATACCGAATCGTGCTGTTGTTTTCAGAGGCCACCACCAGCCGATCGGCGGAGGCGGTTGCAATTCGAATGCGGTATACCGCTTTGCCCATCAGGTTGTCCTCCTGCAGCATGTACAGATTCCTGCCTTCCACTGTCTCGTCCAGCGAGAAGTCCTTGCGGCGTTGATCGCCGGACGGTCCAGCCACCGCATAGGCCTCCACGATGAGGGGCTGCCATCGCTTGCCGGTGGTCGACCAATACCGTATCCCCGCCATCTCGGAAGCTGCCCCGAACCGGTGGCGCAATGGGTCCACTCCGGATGTGTGGCGAAAGCGCCCCACCGTAACCACCAGCGTCGAAGCTGGGGACGCCTCCCAACCAATGCAAGCCGGCGGCGTCCAGTCGGACTGGTTCCAGACCTTTACCACCGGCGAGCCGGCCCCATTGGGAAACGGCGGAAACGGCTCGCCTGCGCAGGGCGGCTGCGGCCCGGATTCGGCATGGCCCGGAACTTGCCAGCAAAGCATCGCCGTCAACAGAGCCAGCGGGGCGCCTCTGTTCCACCGATGAAAAAGTGGCCTCCGGGGCGGCTGCCGTCCGCTCTTCCTAACCATTCGTGTCAAACCCTTTCTTCGCTCTGGTCTTGGCTCTGGTCTTCGCTCTGCTTTTAGTATGCGTCAACGAAGCCACCTCCACGCCGCCGGGAAAGACACGCCGTACTATCAATCGCCGGTCAAGGATCACGATATCCGCCCGCTTCCCCACCTCCACGCTCCCCACTTCATTGGCAACGCCTGCTCGCTCGGCAGGCGTCAGGCTCGCCATCCGCACCACGTGCTCAAGGGGCGCTTTGGTCATTGCTTTCATATTGCGCACCATGGTATCGAGCGCCACCACTGCACTCGCCAAACCCGCCCCCGGCACGAAGCCCACCTTCCCGTTGCTCTCAAACCACGCGCCGTCCTCAATCGGGCCAAAGCGGTAGCGGCCGGGCGGCATGCCCATGGCGCGATTGGAATCCGTCACCAGGCAAAGCCGCCGGGGCCCCTTCATCTGGTAGGCAAACTGCAGCAACTCCTTCGAAAGATGCTCGCCATCCGCAATTACCTCCGTGCTCATCTCGCTATGCGCGAGCACGAATTCCTCCATGCTGGCTTGCATCGGCGTGCCGTACTGCGCTCGCAGAGATGCTACCGAACTCATGGCGCACCAAAAATGATCCACGTGCCGCATGCCGGCTTGATAGGCTCGCTCCATTTCAGGCCAGGTCGCGTTGGAGTGGCCGCACGTCACCAGACACCTTCGCCGGCGAGCCGCTCGATAGAAATCGCCGGCCCCCTCCAGTTCGGCCGCACAGGTGGCGATCTTCACGATGCCCATCCGGAAGTATTCGTCATACTCCTCCGCCCTGGGGTCGCGCCTGCCTTCCACTCGATGGCAGCCAACTTTCTGGGCCGCAAAATATGGTCCGTAGAGATGCACTCCGCCGATCCGGGCGCCGTCTTCCGCAGTCCAACTCCGCCGGACTTCGACGCAGGCGTCCAGCATTCTCCGAACCTGCGCCGGCGATCCGGTAGTCGTGGTGGGGAAGATGGTAGTTGTGCCGCGCCTGAGGTGCGCGCGATTGGCCGTCTTCACCGCCTCCACGCTGCCATCCATGTAGTCGGCGCCGGCGGCGCCATGGACGTGGATATCGACAAAGCCAGGCACGATCCATCCCCCTTCGGCGTCGATCACCGTGGCCCCTCGGGGCGCATCCCGGCCGCGTTTGATGGCTGCAATGCGACCGTTTCGGCAAAGGACTGTACCTTCGTCGAGGATCGTGTCCGGACACACCACGCGGCCCTGAAAAGCCAGAGGTGCTGCGTTGCCGTCCGGACCATTGGTTGACATTCTGTGCATTTCCGAAACAATACTTCATCTTCACCGGAGCGGCAATGACGCGTTTTGTGGGGCAGATTGTCAATCTGCGGCGGATTGTTAATCCGCCGGCGCGATGCGGCAGCGAGCCAGCCAGCGTTTGCGGCCCACTATTAAGAGACTACTTCGCCGCCACTTCCAGCAAGGTATTGGTGATCATCTGCAAGCCGCTCTCCAGCGACGCGATGGGGACGCGCTCGTCGTTGCCGTGCATGCGCTCCAGGTCCTGGGCAGAAATCGGATAGGGGTAAATACCATAAACCGGGACGCCCCTGGATCGCCAGGCATACGCGTCCGTGCCCGCCTGGAACAGGTAAGGTGTGACGCGGGCGCCGGGATAAGCCAGCTTGGCCTGCTTCACCAGGGCATCGTATAGCGCGCCGGATTTGGGCGATTCCTTCACACCGCGCATCAACTGCGCGCGCGCGTCCAGGGCCTTCTGCAGGTCCGGGCTAACCGGGCCGCGGGCCATGGCGGTGGGCGCCGGGGTCACATCCACACGCGGGTCGTTGATGACGTGCCGGATCTCTTCGATCAACTCTTCCTGCGTGGTCCCGGGGATGGTGCGGAAATTGATGGTGGCTTCGGCGGAACCGGGGATCACGTTGCCGAGGAAACCGGCGTTCAGGAGCACCGGCGCGATGGTGTTGCGCATGATGGCGTGCAGCAGCGGATTCTCACTGATGGCACGGTCGGCGGCGGCCACCAGCTTGGGGTCGTGGCTGGTAGCCAGATTGCGGAAGTGCGTTTTCATGGGCTCCGTGCTGGTCTCCGAGAGCGTCAGGAAAAACTCGCGCGTGGAATCGGTGAGTTTGGGTTTGGTGTCGTACTCGGAAAGTTTGGCCAACGCGCGCGCCAGGGTGAAGATAGCGTTGTCGGGCCGCGGCATCGAGGAATGGGTGGATGTGCCGCGCGCTGTCAGCAACAGCGAAACGGCGGATTTGTCGGCAGTGGAGATACTGACGTACTGCACTTTGCCGGCGGCGTCCTGGATGATCCAGCCCCCTTCGTTGAGCGCGAATTCGCAATCGATTTTCTCCCAGGCGTTCTCCGCCAGGAAGCGCGTGCCGTAAGCGCCGCCTTCCTCGTCGGCTTCGGCGAGGAAGATAATGTCACGCGCCAAAGGCCGCTTCTGCCGGGCGATATCGAGGACGGCCTGCGCGAAGATGGCCAGGCCGCCTTTGAAATCGATGGCGCCCCGGCCGTACACATAGCCGTCTTTGATCACACCCGCGAACGGATCGAGCGACCACTTTTCCCGCTCCACCCCTACCACGTCCTCATGAGCGGCAATCAGCACTGGTCTCTTGCTTCCATCGCCGCGCAAACGGGCGATGAAGTGGGCTTTGCCGGGTTGCGGTGTGGGTATGATGTCGATCTCGAAGCCCAGTGGCGCGAACCTGGTTTTCAGGAACTCCGCCAACTTGCCTTCGTTGCCGGGCGGATTGCTGGTATCGATGCTGATGACCTCGGTCAGAAGCCGCGCCACTTCGGGAATTCCAGCGGCGGAATCGGCGCCCCGCAGCGGCCGGGCTCCCGGCAGGACAATGGCCGCGGCACAGACCAGCAGACCGGCGCGTAGCGTTCGCACAAATCCTAGCGTTCGCATGAATCCTCCTCGGAGCCACGGACTTTGAGCCACGGACGGGGCGGCAATGATTTTCCCTGAGCGTACCCTACCGGGTGCAAGCCTGTCAATTTCGAGCGGCCCCGAGCAGCCACTGGAGCGCGCGCCACAGGCGTCATGATAACGCCGTTGCCAACATCACCCCGGCTTCGGCCGATTGAGTCTCGGGCTCCCGTTCGTTTGCAACTATAAGAAGGCCGTTTCGGGCCAGTGCACGAGTCGACTACCTCGCCGATGTGGATTTTCGTGGTTGCCGACGATCTGCCCGGGGCGTTGCGAACCTACCCTGGAACCCTGGTTGCCTGCGCACCTGCTTGCCAGGCAGTCGGTCACACATGAGGGGGCATCGCGCTCCGACCGATTCATGATGGCGACTAGATCGACAGCCGCATAGATCTTTCGACTACCTTCTTATTTTTAGACCGAATTGTGCGTGCGTTCGCGGGTGCTATACCTTCAGGCTTGGGCAGCCACACTTATCAGGAAGGCGGAGCCGCGCGGGGTGAGTTGAAATTCATGCGTCGATTCGCGACGGTCTGCGTCAGCAGGTAACGTCCATCTCAGGATCGTGGCCGAACGTGTAGGAGCCATTGTTGACGCTCGCCGCGACTGTGAAATCGTAGTGATGGCTGAGCGATACTGAACTCGCGGCGGGAGCGTTCGCGATCGGCCCTAGGTCAAGGTACCACGCACTTCCGCTGTTGGCTGCAATGTTGGTCGTCACGAAGACGCAGCAGACCAGCAGGCTGCTTCCCCGGTTCAGCGTAAACGGACTCGAATATGGTTGGTATGCGCGCGGCTCCCGGCCAAACACAGCTGCGATTTCCACTACCGTAATTTCGGGGCTGTTGGTAACGATTCGCACTCCGATATGACCCGGGTTCGCTTTACTGAGCAGAATGGACCCGTCTTGCGCAAGTGCCTTCCATTGTTGCCCCGAAGCAAGGTTATCGGGCGTCCATGGGGAAAATGGGTTACATGGGTCCGTCGAGGGGGGAGTCGGCAGGGTTGGATCAGTGGGGATCCCCGAAGAATTGAAAAGCTGAAGCCACACTTTGGAGTGAGTCAAAACATTGTTTCCGCTGGACGTCTCGGAGTAGTCTTGAAAACGTCCGTCGGTATCGGTGACATCGAACGACAGATTCAGCAAGTACATTGATTCATTTCTCCTTTTTTGTTTGTGAGTGGAATTGAGCTACTTTGCCGGGACTCCCGTAACGGGCGGCCAGGCGGTGGTAGCGGACATCTGTGCGCATCTGAGCGAGTTCCGGCTCATTTGCGATTTCGTGCATCGAATAGCGAGCTTCCATGGCGCTGGCTAACGCCCGGAGCGCGTCGTCGCGCTTACCGGCGATTTCATAAGCAAGGGCCGATTTAAACTTGCTGCCCGGGGTATTGCCCGCGGCCTTATCCAACGAGGCCGCTTCGCGCAGCGCACCGGTTTTGTCGCCGGACTTGGCCAGATAGACGGCCAGACTGCCGCGAGCTTCCACATCATTGGGACTTGCCGCCAGCCGGTCGCGCACCAGTTGAATGGCACGCGTATAGGCTTGTACAGCCTTCGGCTGTTCACCGGGCGTCCAGCGATAGGCATCGCCGAGATTGCCCCAATACAAGTAATTGGTGGGCCCCAATTCGACGGCCTTCTCCATGGCTCGGGTGGCATCCGAATAGCGGCCTTCGAAGAATCGCGCAGTGCCCAGGTTGGCCCACGTGGCCGCGTTCGGGTCCAGTTCGAGCGCGTGCTGAAGCGCGTCGGCGGCCTCCGGATAACGATCGAGCGAATGATACCCAGCGGCGAGATTGCGCCAGAGGCGGGCATTATCGGGCGCGATTTGAAGGGCCTTTTGCCACGCGCTGACGGCGTCCGGGTATTGGGCATTCCGATAATAGAAAGGAGCCAATTCACCCAGCGCGATCCAATCTGTTGGGCTTACTTCGACTGCGTTGCGAAACAGCTCTTCGGCCTCGCCGCGACGACCCTGCGCGGCTCGGACCTTGGCGAGCGCGACGAGCGCTCGACCGTTCAATGGGTCCAGGTCTCGGGCACGTTGCAGTTCCGGCTCGGCCTGATCGCTGCGACCGCTTTCGGCGAGCGCCATTCCAAGTGCGACATGCGCTTCCGCCAGATCGTCATTTAGTGCCACTGCGCGACGGGCCGAGTCCGCCGCAAGATTGGGCCATTGCGGATCGGGAGTCAGCATGTCCCTACGAACGTAAGCTTCTCCCAGGGCCGCATAAACAGCCGCGCTGGCGGCGTCCTGCTTCAGCGCAATCTGGAGTGCATCGATCGCTTTATCGACGTTGCCTTTGCGATCATAGCGCTGCAGGTACTCGCGAGCACGGAGGTAAAGTTCGGAAGGCGGTTTGGCCTGTGTGGCAGGTGCGAAACGGTGGCGCGCGTAGTACGACGCCGATCCGATCGCGATCAGGCCCAGCGCGGCGGCAATCGCCGTCCGGACCCAACGCCGTCTGGAACGTCGTGGCATCGCCGTGATCGTAGGCATCGTTAGCGTCAGCGCAGTCGCGGCGGACGGATTTAGAGAAATCCGGCGGAGTGCAAGAGCCAACTCGTAGCCATCGGCATAGCGGGAGGCGGGAGTCTTCGCTAAACACCGATGGACGACTTCCGCAAATGCTTCGGGAATCTCCGGCGCGAGCGAGTTCACGGGAGGAGGCTCCAAAGTCAACACCGCGCGCATGATCTCGGCATGCGAGTTTCCACGAAAGGGACGCTGGCCGCTGAGCAATTCGTACAGCACGAGTCCAGCGCAGAAAATATCGGCGCGCGCATCTATGGGATCTCCCACCACTTGCTCGGGGGCCATATATCCCACGGTTCCGACGGCGACGCCAGACTCGGTCAGCGGAGCAGTGAGGGTCGGCTCTACTTCTAGAGGTCCGGAGCGCGGAGCGGGATCGGAAAGCTTGGCGAGTCCGAAATCCAGGATCTTGATCAGTCCGTCGTCCGTACTCATGATGTTGCCGGGTTTAATGTCGCGGTGAACGATTCCGGCGCGATGCGCCACGCCGAGTCCCTCGGCGATTTGCAATCCGTAGTGCAGCGCTTCGACTGGAGTAAAATGACGCCGCTGCCGCAGCAATTCCGAGAGCGATTTCCCTGGGACCAACTCCATCGCAATGAAATTCTCGCCCTGGTACGAGTTGATTTCATGGATCGTCACGATATTGGGGTGGTTCAGTCCGGACGCCGCCTTGGCTTCGCGCAGGAAGCGTTGGCGACGGGAATCTGCGGGCGATCCGTCGTTGGGCAGGAACTTGAGCGCAACCTCGCGATCCAGCTTGGTATCGAGCACCCTCCAGACCACACCCATCCCGCCGCTGCCGACACTGCCAATGAGTTGGTAGTGAAGGATCATGCTGCCGATCGTGCGATCAGCGCTCATGGTGGGTTTCCGGGAATCGTTGAGTATATCACTTGCGCGGCCAGTCACGTGCGAACGGCTAGGATTGACACGGGCTTCGTATCCAGCCTCGAATGAAGCTTCTTCAGCCTTCAACGGAAACTGCGCCTTCCGACGCGGCCCGAGTATACCACGCCGCCGAAGCCAAGCAGACGCAGGATTACGCCGAATTTTGCCTGTATTCGACAGCCATGGCTGCCACCGATCCCAAGCCAGGCTCAAGCTTCGTCGGCATCTGGCCGCCCGAGCCAAGGCCACGTTGGCAAGGGCTTTACTTAGCGCCCATCGGAAAGCCCGCGGCGAGTAACCGGCCCCTGGAGTACTCTGGAGTCATGCAAAACGTCGCGATCTTTGGCGCTGCCGGAGCCATCGGAACTTCGGTGGCGCCCGAGCTGGACCGGCGCGGAATTCCGTTTCGTGTGGTTGGGCGGTCGCGGCAGAAACTGGAGCAAGCCTTCGGGAAGTTCAAAAATGCCGAGATTTTTCCGGCCGACCTGAGCGAGCCGCGCGCGGCCGGCGCCGCGGCCCGCGGCTTCGATACCATTATCTACACCGTTGGCCTGCCGTATCCCTCGCACAACCTGCATCCCGTCCTGATGCGAACCACGCTGGACGCGGCCGCGGCCATGAAGGTGCAGCGTCTGGTGCTGGCGTCGAGCGTCTACGGCTACGGGGTGCCGCGAGCCTCGCGCGTCGCCGAAACCCATCCTCGCGAGCCTTCCACGCGCAAAGGAAAGTGGCGCAAGGAGCAGGAAGACCTGGTGCTGGATGCGCACCGGAAGGGGACACTGCAAGGCCTGGTGGTGCGGCTGCCCGATTTCTACGGCCCCAACGCCGATATCGGCCTGGCCAATCCGATTTTCCGCGCGGCCCTGGCCGGCAAAACCGCCAACTGGATCGGGCCCGACAATACGCCGCACGAATTCGTCTTCGTGCCCGACACCGGCCCCGTGATCGCCGAACTGGCATCGCGCGACGATTGCTACGGCGAAGCCTGGAATTACGCAGGCCCGGGCGAAATCAACACCATGGATTTCATCACCCGCATCTACCGCGCCGTGGGCCGCGCCCCCAAATACCGCACGGCCGGCGTCGGCCTCCTGAAGGTGATCGGCTGGTTCAACCCCATGTTCCGCGAGTTGCCGGAGATGCTGTACCTGCAGGAGACGCCGGTGATTCTGGACGATTCCAAGCTGACCCGGAAGTTAGGCCAGGTACACAAGACCAGTTACGACGAGGGCATCCAGCAGACCTTGGCGTGGATGAGATCGTAGAGACCCCCGACCCCCGCGCC
>Ga0210402_10001668_pt1 | contig 22635 bp, 18 predicted proteins | sample IncBWC7MmetaG_FD_161055 | JGI IMG/M metagenome (GOLD analysis project Ga0210402, IMG submission 161055) | Forest soil microbial communities from Barre Woods Harvard Forest LTER site, Petersham, Massachusetts, United States - Inc-BW-C-7-M | ecosystem: Environmental > Terrestrial > Soil >... | reverse complement strand
TCAGGCGGTGCGTGTAGTGCACGATCAACGCGTTGTAATCGGAAATGGCGCCCACGTCCTGCAGCGTGATGGCGTTGAACTGCGGGAACAGGCGCGTTCCGGCATTCACCGCCGTGGAGTAGACCGGTCTGCCGTCGGCCAAAAAGCTCACGGGGTTGATCAGATTCATGTCGCGCAGGAAGCCCTGTTCACGCCCCGCCGTGCGGACGTAGCCCAGAGTGAGAGCATCGTTGTTAGTCAACTGGCGCGTGATCTGCAAGCCTGCATTGATGGTGTAAGCATTGCGGAAACTGGGCGTGGTGGCCATGATGCTGGGAATGCCCGGGGTGGCGCCGGGCACAAACGGCAGGATGGCGGGGAAGGCGGGCGCGCCGGCCGAAGTGGGCGTCAGCGATGCCGTGAAACTGCGCGTGGAGCCGTCCGTGTTTAACGAGTTGTACCAGAGGTTGGTGGGTGGCGCTTCAAAGAAAATGCCGCCGTTGGCGCGCAGCACGGTCTTGGAATCGATGCTCCAGGCCAGGCCGAGCCGCGGCGCGAAGTTCCTGGCCGGCGTGCGGAAGCTGCGCGTGTAGACGAACGGGGCGTTGGCTTCGCCGTCCGGCGCCTGGAAGCGGTCGTAGCGGACGCCATAGATCGCCAGCAGGTTGGGCCGTATCTGCCAGCTATCCTGCAGATAGAAGTCCACGAAGTTCGACTTATACGACACGCCCGGCACACCCAGGACTGTGGCATAAGAGGAATAAAGGAACGGGTTAGCGCCGGACTTAGCCGCCAGGTAATTGGCGATGCTTGAGAACGTGTACCGGTTAGTAACCGGGCCCACCTGGTTATCGTTATTCTGCTGCCAGCCGGCGCCCATCTTCATGTTGTGGGCGCCGCGGACCCAGGTGAAGCCGTCGCTGAAGCTGGGGATCTTCTCGGAGAACCTGTCGCCATTGAAACCGGGACCATAGCCGTTAAAGGTGGCCACGCCGGTTACCGCCACCGTGGGTCCGGGTCCATCGCCGGGCGTGGCCGCGTGCGCCTCATTGCGGTAGGGCCATGACGCGCGCAGTTCGTTCAGCATGGCCGGCGAGAATGCCGACAGCAGTTGCACGCCGGCGATGTGGGCGCGGTCGTGAAAATCCTCGGCGATGTCCAGGGCGTTGGTTCCACCCACCGCCGTGTTGTACGGATATTCGTTGCGGAAATAGTTATAGCGGACGAAGACCTGGTGCTTGGGGTTGATCACCCAGTCGGCGCGCAGGTTGAGAAACTGCGCGTGCTGCACGGCGGGCGCGGTGTCCAGCAGGTTAGACGCCAGGCCGAGTTGCGCGGCCGAGGTTGGGTTGATGGTATTGGGCGACGGCAGGCCGCGCAGCAGGTGTTCGTAACCGCCGAAAATAAACAGCTTGTCCTTGATCACGGCGCCGCTGAAATTGACGGCGTAATCGTGCAGGTCGATCACCGGGGCCGGCTTGTTGGAGGCCAGCAGAATGGTGCGCGCGCTGGCATCGGTGGGGCGCCCGATGAAGTAGAACTCGCCGTGGGTCTGATTGGCGCCGGAGTTGGTGATCACGTTGAAGATGTCGCCGGAGGTTCCGCCGAACTCCGGCGCGAAACTGTTGGAGACCGTCTGCACCTCGCGCACGTAGATATCCGAGATGGGGAACAGCCGCAGCCCGTAGCGGTCGGTTTCGGTGTTCACCATGCCATCCATCTGATAGTTGATGCGGTCCAGCAGGCCGTTGGTATTGATGGTGCGCGGAATGCCCAGTTCCGGATTCGGATGGCCGCTGACGCCGGGCTGGAAAATCACGAAATTGTACGGGTTGCGGGACGTCAGGGGCAGGTTATCCACCTCGGAGTGATCGATGGTGCGGCCGGTGTTCACGCGCGACGGCTCAATCACGGATGCGCCCGCGGTAACTTCCACCGTCGTGGTCACCGAGCCTACCTTGAGCTGGACTTCGAGCACGGCTTCGGTGCCGGCATCCAGGACGACGTTGGTGTAGCGCTGCTTCTCGAAGCCTTCCTTTTGAACCGTCACCGTGTACGCGCCCAGGGGCAGGTTCGGGATGACGAAATAGCCCTCTTCATTGGTAGTAAAGGCGCGGGAAAACCCGGTGTCGGCATTGTCGGCGGTGCCGCCCGCCTTGGGGATGGCGGTGGCGGCGGAATCGGTCACGCGGCCGCGAATACTGCCATTGATGGCCTGGGTTTGGGCGCTGACGGATGGCCCGGAAAGCGCGGCGCACAACAGGGCCGGGAGCAGGAAGGAGCTTCTATTTGCCATGGTTTACAACCCCTAATCAAGTTTCTTGTAGGTTATCACGGATAGCCTGACGCGGGGCGGGAGGGGAGCCCGGGTGAAAAAGGCCGGTGAAAAAGCGGGTGAAAAAAGCTATGAAAAAGAAGGTCCAGTTGCAAGTATCCGTTAAAACGGCAGTCGTCAAGCGGCAGTCAAAAACCGGAGAGTAAGGCGGAGTACATTACGGACTTCGCAATTGCGTCAGTCATCACAGTCATTAGAATTGGCCTCTGGCCGCATAATTCTAGATAGCTTGTTTGGACGAACACGGAATCTTCGATTCGTTGACCGAGCGCGTGATCGGCGCCGTCCTGGAAGTGTCGAACACTCCGGGTGCGGGATTCCTGGAGAGGGTCTACGAGCGTGCGCTGCTCACGGAACTCGGCCTGCGTGGCATCCGAGCTACCGCCGCGCAATGTCTCAACTATTTGCGAGCCCCCGGCCGGACTCTTTGTCTACTCGTCAATTTCCAGAAGCCCAAAGTCGAATGGAAGCGTATCGTCCTCGGGTTTCCGCCCACGGGCTGACAGTATTGGGCCGCCAAATGAACACAGATGAACGCAGATGAAAACTCGGTGAGTGTTTTATCCGCGTTTGTCTTTATGGGCTGCGTTGGAGGAAGTTCATGTCAGATCGCATGGAACAGAACAAGGGCACGTGATGGGGTTCCGCTCTCTGGGATGTTTCTTGAAAAACTCTTGCAGCGTTCCGTGCACTCATGATACTCTCTAGCAGCTCTCAACCGCGCCCCAAGGAAAGGAGGTACGTCCGTTATGCGATACGAATTCAATCCGCTCAATAAAGCGATGATCGGCGCGCTCCAGGATTGCCTGCTTTCCGCCCGTCCTCGCTAGGCCAACCCTCTAAACCAAGTTCGGCGCCATAGCCGAAGTGTGTCTCCTTAAATGACCTTCGGTCTTTTTATCGGGGCACAGCGTGGAGTCTATTTTCAAATTTATGAATCCGAATATCTTCCAACCACTTCCAGTTCTCAGCACCGGCGAAATCCGCGAGATCCTCGTAAAACGTATTGGTCAACAGAAGCAGGCGGTCGGCATTGTCGCGGGTGTCATCGAACCTAGCGGCCGCCGCGTCGTCGCCTATGGCAACCTCGCCAACGGCGATCCACGCACGCTCGATGGTGATACGATCTTCGAAATTGGATCGGTCACCAAGGTCTTCACTTCGCTGCTGCTGGCGGACATGGTGAACCGCAAAGAGGTCGCCCTCGACGATCCGGCGGCCAAATATCTTCCCGAAAATGCCAAGATGCCTGAGCGAAGCGGCAAATCCATTACGCTGCTCGATCTTTCCACCCACAGCTCCGGGCTCCCACCCCTTCCCGGCAACCTGAAGCCAGAGGCCGACTACAGCGTGGACGATTTGTACCAGTTCCTTTCCGGCTACACGCTGCCGCGGGACCCCGGTTCCGAATACGAATACTCCAACCTGGGCGCGGGGCTGCTCGGCCACCTGCTCGCGTGCCGCGCCGGAACGGATTATGAGAGCCTGATCCGAAGCCGCATCGCGCGACCGCTCAGCATGCCGGACACGGGTATTATGCGGGCTTCCTCCATGAACCAGCGCATGGCTACTGGTCACAACGCGATGCTTGCGCCCGTCGCCAACTCGGACCTTCCCACGCCGCTTACCGGTGCAGGCGCGCTGCGCTCCACAGCCAAAGACATGCTGACATTCCTGGAAGCCTTCCTCGGCTACAGGGAATCGCCTCTCGCGCCCGCCATGAAAGCCATGCTCGAAGTTCGCCGTCCCGCGGGACAAGTGGAGATCGGTTTAGGGTGGCTTATTTACTCAACCGACGGTCGGGAGATCGCCGGGCACAACGGACGCACCGGGGGCTTCCGCTCATTCGCCGGATATGATCCGGAAGCGCGTATCGGGGTCGTTGTCCTGTCCAATGCTTCTACTCCGTCCGGTGTCGATGACATCGGTCTTCATCTCCTGAACCCGAAGCTGCCGCTTGCCAATCCCGAGCCCCCAAAGCAGCACACCGAAATTCATATTGATCCTAAGCTGCTCGATCGCTACACGGGGCGCTATCAGGTGATGCCGAACCTCATTTTCGAAATCACCCGCGATGGCGACCGCCTCTTCGCACAGGGCTTCGCACAGGTCACCGGTCAGGCCATCGTCCTGCCTAAGTTTGAACTGTTTGCCGAAGGCGAGAAGAACTTCTTCGCTAGGGTGGCGGACAACCACATCGCCTTCGAAACTGGCCCCGAGGGCCGCGCCACGTGCCTTATTCTGCACCGTGCCGGCCGCGACATGCCCGCCCCCCGATTGCCCTGATTCCTGCTTCCGTTGGGTCTGATAGGAGGTGGTGGAGCATTGGGACGCCCCCTGACATTTGCGAAGACATTTGCGAAGACATTTACGATGCGATAGTCTTTTTCAGATGCACCCGCTTCCCAAGGACACCCGCGCGCCCCGGTTGGTTGGCGACTGGCTGGTTGGCGACTGGCTGCGTGGCGCAGGTCTGGTGGCAGCGGGGCTGGCCGCCATCAAGCTGGTTTTGCACCTGTATGCCGGCCGCCACTACGGCTACTTCGTCGACGAACTCTATTATCTGGCCTGTGCCGACCACCTGGCTTGGGGCTATGTGGACCAGCCTCCGCTGATTGCCGCCGTCGCCAAAACCGTGCGCGTGCTGCTGGGCGATTCGCTGCCGGCCATCCACCTGTTGCCCGCACTGGCAGGCACGGCGAAGGTGGTGTTGACCGGACTGATGGCGCGCCAGTTGGGCGGCGGACGCTTTGCCCAGGGATTGTCGGCGCTTTGTGTGCTGCTGGCTCCCGGGTTTCTGGCGCTCGACAATTGGCTTTCGATGAATCCTTTCGAGCCGCTCTTCTGGATGGGCTGCGCTTCCGTGATGATCCGCCTGATCCACACTGGAAACCAGAAGCTTTGGATCTGGTTCGGACTGCTGGCCGGAATCGGGCTGGAGAACAAGCACTCGATGTTGATTTTCGGGTTCGGGCTGGTGGCCGGGTTGCTGTTCACCGCCGAACGGCGTTTGCTGCGCGGGCCGTGGGTCTGGATCGGCGGCGCGCTGGCGTTCCTCATTTGGGCGCCCAATCTGCTGTGGAACATCCAGCACCACTTCCCGTTCCTGGAGCTTCAAGAGAACATTCGCCAGTCGCGGCGGAATGTCGATTTGAGTCTGCTGGGTTTCTGGGGTGAAGTGGCGTTGGCGATGCTGCCGCTGAGCGCGCCCATCTGGCTGGCGGGGCTGTGGTATTTCTTTTTCCGGCGTGAAGGCAAGCCGTTTCGAGCCCTCGGCTGGGCGTGGCTGATCGCGGCGATCTTGATTATGGCGCTGAATCCGCGGGTGTACTACCTGTTCCCGGCATTCCCGCTGGTGATGGCATCGGGCAGCGTGATGTGGGAGCGCTGGACCGAGGGCTGGACGCAACGTTGTACAGAGCGCGGGCCGGCCGCCCGGTGGCTGCAATGGATCCCGCCGGTTTATATCGCGCTGATGGTTCTGATGGGCGCCGCCATCGCGCCGACGGTGGTCCCGGTGTTGCCTGCCGACACGTACATCCGCTACGCCGCGGCCACGCATATACAGCAGCCGCGAATCGAGACCCACAATCTGGGCCCGCTGCCTCAGTTATACGCCGATCAATTCGGCTGGGAGGAGATGGCCGCCACCGTCGGCCGCGCTTACAACGCCCTGCCTGCCGGCGTCCGCGCCAAGACCGCCATCTTCGGGCAGAACTACGGTCAGGCCGGCGCCATCGATCTGTTCGGCGCGCGGTACGGTCTGCCGAAGGCCATCAGCGGCCACCAAAGTTACTGGCTCTGGGGACCGCGCGGCTACACGGGCGAAAGCATGATCGTGATGGATGACAGAGGGGAAGTTTTGGAGCGGATGTACGCGGTGGTGGAGAAGGTGGGACGGGCGGAACATCCATATTCGATGCCGTATGAACACTTCGACATTTTCTATTGCAGCGGGCCCAGGCAGCCGCAGACTCTGAGCGACGTTTGGCCGAAGCTGAAGAACTGGCGGTGAGGTACACCCACAGCTTCTCACGGTCACGGCTCCGCACGAGGTAAGATGGCAGGGATGAGAGGCCATTTCCTATTATCAGCGGCGGTTCTGGCGCTGGCGGCGAACCGGGCGCCGGCCGAAGTGGTTGACTCGGCCAGCAATGGGTTCGTGGTGAGGATCACGGTCAACATCAAGGCGGCGCCGGACGAAGTTTACCGGCGGATCGTTCACAATGTGGGTGACTGGTGGAACTCCGAACACACGTTCTCGCATGACTCGCATAACCTGACCATCGAAGAGAAGGCGACGGGCTGCTTCTGCGAAAAGCTGCCCAACAACGGCGGTGTCCGGCACATGGAAGTGATCTATCTGGCGCCGGGAAAGGCGCTGATTTTGAGCGGCGCGCTGGGCCCGCTGCATTCGATTGCGGCGACCGGTAACATGACGTTTGACTTATCGCCTGCCGACGGCGGCACCACGCTGGTGGTGAGTTATGCGGTTCATGGGTATTTGAAGGCGGGAATGAACACCTGGGCGGCGCCGGTGGATGGCGTTTTGGTCGAGCAGATCACGCGGCTCAAGAACTATATTGAGCGGGGGAACCAGGCGGCGAAGTAGAGACCGCTCTAAGAGCGAGCCAGCCGCTTCGCAACAGCTAGTCGTGTCGCAGAGCCGCCAGCGGATCTATCCCGGACGCCCGGCGCGCCGGAAGATATCCCGCTAGCAAGGCGACCGCAACCATGACCGCCACCGCGACAGCCAGCGTCACCGGGTCGCCCGCCGACAGCCCGAACAGCCGGCTCGAAATCAGCCGCGCCACGGAAATGCTCACCGGCAAACCGATCGCCAGCCCCAACCCGGCCAGCAGCATCGTTTCGCGCAGCACCAGCCACGCCACATCGAACGCCTGGGCCCCGAGCGCCATCCTCAGGCCGATTTCATTGGTGCGGCGCGCCACCGAGTAGGCCATGATCCCATACAGCCCGATCGATACCAGCAGCAATGCGAGTGCCCCGAACGAACCGCAAAGAGTGGCAACCATGCGCTCCTGCACGAGTGACGCGTCCACCTGCGCGGTGAGCGTTTGGATCTCGAACATCGGCGCCCCCTCCGATACCACCCGCACCTCGTGACGCACCGCCAGTGCGACTAGGAGCGGATCGCCAATCGTGCGTGCGTGCAGCGTCATCTGCCCGCGGCTGGTATGCGCCTGCGCGAACGGCACGTAGAACATCGCCATCGTTGGTTGCCGCAAGCTGCCGTAATGGGCGTCCTTCGCCACGCCCACAATATCGATCCAGTCGACCCGCTCATGTCCGCCGAATCCAATTCTTCCGCCGACCGGGTTTCGTTCCGGAAAGTAAGTTTTCGCCAACGACTCGTTTACGATCGCGACTTCTCTCTGCCCTGCCGTGTCTGCCGGCCCGAAATCTCTGCCCGCCGCCATGGGAATCCCCATCGTCATGAAATACTGCGGGTAGATTTGGATCCAGGGCAGTTTCACGGTTTCCCCTCCGCTGGTATAGCCGTCGATCAGCATGTCGTTGGATGACTCCAGGCTCTGCCCGCGCTCCCACGAATTGCGCAGGATTGGCCCGAAGCCGGCCATGCTGGCTGCGCGCACACCCGGTATCGCCGCCACTCTCTGCAGTAATGCCTGGTAGCGCTGGTCTAGCTGCGCGCTCTTCTGGTCACTTCCTACGGGCTCCACCCGGACGGAAAGCACGTGCTCGCGGTCGAACCCGGTATTGACGTCCTGTAGGTTCTGGAACGTGCGCACAAACAGCCCCGCGCCCACCAGCAGCACCATCGAAAAGGACACCTGTGCAACTACCAGGGCCTTCCCGATGCGCATCTGCCCCGGCCGAATGCCCGTTCCGGCGAGCGCCGGCGCCAGGCTGGCGCGCGTTGCCCGGAGCGCGGGGGCGAGGCCGAACAGAATGCCGGTCGCCAGCGAGATCGCGATGGTAAAGGCGAGGACTCGCAGATCGGGATTGACATCGATGCGGACTGGAACCTCCGCGCGCGGCAGGAACGCCAGCAGCGCACCTGCCGCCCAACGGGAGAACAGGAGACCGGCAGCCCCTCCCAGAACGGAGAGGATCACGCTCTCTGTGAGGAATTGCTGCAGCAGACGGACGCGCCTGGCACCCAGGGCGATGCGTAGCGTGATCTCCTTTTGCCGCGACGCCGCGCGTGCCAGCAGCAGGCTGGCCACATTTCCACAGGCGATGAGAAGCACCATCCCCACCACCCCCATCAGGATCAGAAGCGGCTGGGAGAACTGCCGGCGCAACTCGGAGAGCCCCTTGCTGCCCTGGATCAGTTCGAGCTTCCGCGCCTTGGGATCGCGCAGCTTCGGAAACTTGCGTTTGAGAAATGCGGCCTCTTCGGCGTCAAACTGCGCCCCCAACGCTTGTATGCTGTCGGTCCCTTGTGGAATGGTGACTCCGGGTTTCAATCGGCCAATCACGCGCAGGTCGGGTGAAGGCAGGCCAGGTGTAACCTGCGCCTGCATCGTCGTGGGCACGAAAACATCTAGAGCGCTCCCTACTTCCGTGCCGAAGAATTCCGGAGGCGTCACGCCGATGATGGTGAACGGAGTGCCGCCAATACGAATCTTCCGGTTCAGAATTCCAGGGTCCATCGCCAAGCGCCGCTTCCAGAACCCGTAACTGATCACGGCAACTGGATGGCCGCCAGGCACAAGATCGTCTTCGGAAGTGATGACCCGCCCGATGATCGCGTTCACGCCCAGGACGCTAAAATAATTCCCGGTAACGATCTGTCCTCCACCCGATGGCTCCATTCCCCCGTCAAAGCTGAGACTCAGCCGTACGGGCGAATACGCCAAGACTCCGGAGAGGAGCGGCGAGCCATCACGCAGGCGCCTGTACTGGTTGTAAGTGAAGGCGGTGTCGCGCCGCTGGAAGATGACGAGTTGCTGCGGTTCCCTCACCGGTAGCATCTTCAGCAAGACCCTATCCAGCAGGCTGAAGATAGCCGTGTTGGCGCCGATGCCAAGACCAAGCGAAAGGACTGCGACCGCACTGAATCCGGGATTTCGCCGCAGCATCCGAATGCCATATCGGACATCTTTTCCGAGCGATCCGAGTGCCATAGAGACAACTTATCACAAGCGTTTCCGTGGTAGAGTTCGGCAGATCGACAGTCCGCTCAAATGAGATCCAGGCGTGCCGGATCTGCCACGATAGGCGGCAACCAACACGTCGACTCAAGGTGAGCGAGACTCTGACGCCTCATGGCTGCGAGAGGCCCATCGTCCCGGTGGCGCCACGATTCATGAACAACGCCAGGAATTGCCCTCAACGCACTTCTTAGGACACTGCCTTCTTCGTGCACGCGCCCCGCCCGGCGTCGAACTGACGTAAACTGGACTCTAAGGAGACGGCAGACATGGCTTTCCTCACGAAATCGTTGCCGCGGCGGACCGCCCTGCGGGGGCTGGGTGCGACCCTGGCTCTGCCGTTTCTGGAGGCCATGCTTCCACCCTTCTCGCTGCGCGCGCAGGCCGTCCGCAAACCCGTGCATCGGTTCCAAACCTTCTATGTGCCCAACGGGATGGCCATGGAGTATTGGACGCCCAAGGGCGAAGCCCGCGCCTTTGAGCTCTCACCCATTCTGGAGCCGCTGGCGCCGTTCCGGAACCAGATGCTGGTGCTGTCGGGCATCAAGGCGAACTGGAACTACATCCACGCCGGGGCCTCCGGATCGTTTCTCACAGGCGCGACCCACGGCGGACGGAACGAGGTGGAGATTGTCGCCGATGTGTCGATGGACCAGGTCCTCGCCAGGCGCTTCGCCAGCGAGACGCAGGTGGCGTCGCTGGAGCTCTCGATGGACCTTCCCGCCAACGCGGGGGCCTGCACCGGCAATCTGAGCTGCGTCTACACCCACACGCTTTCGTGGCGCAGCGCGACCCAGCCGTTGCCCATGGAGTGGAACCCGCGAGCCGTGTTCGAGAAGCTGTTTGGCGACAGTGACAGTACGGAGCAGGCCGCGCGGGAAGCCAGATTGCGGCAGCACAAGAGCATTCTGGACTCGGTGAATGTGAAGCTGGCGGGCCTCAAGAGGGACCTCGGGCCGCGGGACCGGGTTAAGGTGGACGAATATACGGAGGCGATTCGCGACGTCGAACGCCGCATCCAGAAAGCCGAGGAGCAGCGCGGCGTTCCCCTGCCGGCGATGGAGCAGCCTCAGGGCGCGCCACCCGTCTTCGAAGATCACCTGGCAATGATGCTGGATTTGCAGGTCCTGGCGTTTCAATCCGATCTCACGCGCGTCATCTCATTCATGCTCAGCAAAGAACAGAGCGCGCGCCCCTATCCTCAGATTGGGGTGCCGGAGGCGCACCATCCGCTCTCCCACCACAACGACGATCCCGAGTTGATCGCGCACATGTCCAAGATCAACCGCTATCACACCCAGCTCTTCTCGCAGTATCTGGCGAAGCTCCGTGCCGCGCCCGACGGCGACGGCTCGCTGCTGGACCACATGACCATCCTGTACGGTTCGGGCATTTCCAACAGCACCCGGCACTCCGGCGACAACCTGCCGCTGCTGCTGGTGGGGGGCGGAGCGGGGCGGCTCAAGGGCGGGCGGCATCTAAAGTATTCCGGCAATCCCACGATGGCAAACCTGCTGGTGACGCTGATGGACAAGCTTGACGTGCCGGTGGAGCGGCTCGGCGGCAGCACGGGCAAACTCCCGCTGGATGCGCTCTCCGGTGTGTAGCAGAGCGCCAACGGGAAAGAAGACCCGCGCGAAAGAAGAAACGATGCGGACGACAACCGCCTGGCAACGGCTGATTGCGGTGGGGTTCACCGGCGTGGCCGGCGCCATATTCCTCTTGGGAGCGGGCGGCGACGGGCCACCGCTGGTTGACGCCGCCAAAAACGCCGACGGCGAAGCCTTACGCGCGCTGCTCCGGAAAAAGGTGGACGTCAACGCCGCGGCAGCGGATGGCTCGACGGCCCTTCATTGGGCCAGCTACCGGGATGACCTGGAAAGCGCAGACCTGCTGATTCGCGCCGGCGCCAAGGTGAATGCCGCTACCGATCTTGGCGTCACGCCGCTTTGGGCGGCCAGCCAGAACGGCAGCGCGGCCATGGTCCGCAGGCTGCTGGAGGCTGGAGCCAATCCGAACGCGGCGCTTCTGGCCGGGGAGACGCCGCTGATGGTGGCTGCCCGTTCGGGCTATCCGGGAATCGTCGAACAACTGCTTGCCAGGGACGCCAACGTGAGCGCGCGGGGCGCCCGTGGCCAGACGGCGCTCATGTGGGCGGCCGCGCAGAAGCACCCCGATGTGGTGAAGGTGCTGCTGGCGCACGGCGCCGGCGTGCAGGCTCGCTCGGAAGTGTGGCAGCAGATGATGGCGGTCCCGCCGCATGGCTATCCCGGCTACAATCGGGAGATCCCGCACGGCGGCGACACCGCGTTGATGTTTGCCGCGCGCGTGGGCGATTTGGCTTCGGCGAAGCTCCTGGTGGCTGCCGGGGCCAACGTCAACGATGCCGATGCGTGGGGTATCAGCGCCACGGTTCTGGCGGCCCACTCCGGTTATAGGGAACTGGTGGAATTTCTGCTCGACCATGGCGGCGACCCGAACCGGGCGGCGGCCGGCTTTACCGCGCTCCACGAGGCGATCATGCGCCGGGACGAAAAACTGGTGGGCGCTCTTCTGGCCCATGGCGCGGATCCAAACGCTCCGCTTCGGACGTGGACGCCCACCCGCCGCTCTTCGCATGACTTCCATTTCGAGCCCGCGCTGGTGGGAGCAACGCCGTACTGGCTGGCCGCCCGTTTCAGCCAGCCCGGCGTCATGCGCCTCCTGGTGGAGCACGGCGCCGACCCGCTGTTCGTGCAACATTCCGACCAGGTGATGGACCGGGGATTTCAACACCGGGCCGAGGTGACGACGGCTTTGATGGCGGCGACGGCAATGGGTGGTGGGACGGCGTGGGTTGAACCCGCCCGCGGCGAGCGCGAGGCGCTGACGCTCGAAGCCGTCAAGCTGGCAGCCGAACTGGGCGCCGATGTCAATGCCGCCAACACCGACGGCCGCACGGCGCTTGACGCTGCCAAGGCGCTGCGGTACGACAGCGTGGTCAAGTTCCTTGTCCAGAAGGGCGCCAAATCGGGCCGTCCGGTCCGGCCGGAAGCTCCCAAGGACGTCGCCGGCAAATAGGCGTGCAGCGGGACGATCCCGCCGTTTTTTTTTGAAATCGGCGCGACGAAATTCCATCCCGCCACTCCCGGCTACAACCCGGCTACAGCGCCAGCCGTCGCGAGCCTGGCCTTTCCATGCGCGCTTTCAATCGCTGCTCACGCCGCCGAATCTGCGGGCAATCTTCGAAGGTCAGGGCGGCGCGCGTCATCTCCAGGGCCATGGCGTAATTACGTTCGCTATGTTCGTAGTGCTTCGCCAGTTCTTCCAGCGCCCGCACACGATAAGGATTTCGTGAAGCCGCCAGTTCCGTGACCATCTCCAGGGCCTGTCCCGAACGGCCGAGCCGTTTCTCCATGGAGGCGATGTCCCACATGGCGCGGAACAGTAAGTCGTCCGGCAGCCCCATCTCCACCGCGCGGCGGAAGAGTTCCAGCGCTTCTTCCTGCCGCTCGGCCTGCAGCATCCACCGGCCCAGCCCGATGAGGTCAGCGCCATGACGCAATCCGTGGCCCAGCGGCCGGCCCTCACCGGTGCGGAAAGCGAACGGCACAATGGCGGTCAGGCAGGCCAGCGAGAGAATGTCGGTGGCGTTGTGATCGAAAATCGGAATCAGCGGCATGGCCCGCCGGCTCCGCAGATAATCGAAGTAGCAGTACGGAATCAGCGAGCCCGGCAGATCGCCGTGCCGTTCCACGCCGAGCACCCGGTTCTCCAGATCCACCAGGCGGCAGCTCTCCAGGCGCAGCTTCCACAGGCGGCGCGCGGCGAATAGCAGGTCGAGGTGCTCCATGCGGTCGAAGGGATGCCGTCGCCGCACCATGCGAAAGCGGGTTTCCAGCAGCGGCTGATCGTAGGCCTTGCCGTTGTAAGTGATCAGTACGTCGAAGCGCGCCAGGTACTCTGCCAGGCGCCACAACAGCGATGCCTCTTCGCCGTAATCGCGCATGAAGAACTGGCGCAATCGGAAGCCGGATCGATCGCCGGGTGTCCCGCCCGGTGCATCGCTGGCTGCATCAATGGAGCCGACGCCGATCAGAAACGCGTAGGTGCCGGTGCCGCCCGCCAGGCCGGTGGTCTCGGTATCGAGAAAGGCCCACCGGGTGGGATGCGCGCTCCGAATGGCGCCGGCGGAAAGCGGGTCCAGCAGGTCTTCGGGCAACTCCGCCAGATCGGAGATATCCACACTGCCGTGACGGCGATGCCGTTCCCAGACCCTCTCGGTTTCGAAGTGCTCGCCGTAAGGTGTGGACACCACTTCGCCCGACATCAACTCATGAATGAACTCGGTCGCCGCCACCCTCCGGGCCGCCAGGCCGGGGGAAACCCGCGGGGTCCCGGCTACCATCCCGGCTACCGGCTCGGCAAACTTCCGGTCCACCTGCGCGATACGGCGCCGCAAAGCGGCGAGTTGTTCTTGGATATCCTCCATTCGCCTTTTCTTTGCTAGTATACGCGATCGGCGATCAGCTTTCAGCCATCAGCTCAAAAACGCCGGACGCGCCGCGGTTTAGCTGATAGCTGAAAGCTGATAGCTGTTCCCTCAAAGCTAATCCCCGCCTTCCGCCTCCGTTTATACTACCCCTGTGCGACTTAACTTTCGCAACTTCGCATGGCTCCTCCGCCAGAGCGTCGTGGCCAGTAGCGATGACGGCTGTTTCGCCATCGCCAAAGGCGCCGCCTATTCCGCGCTGCTCTCGTTCTTTCCCGTGCTCACGTCCGCCGCTGCCATCCTGGTTCAGACGCGGGCGGATTTTGTCGCCCGGACCATTGAGAATTTCCTCTCGGAAATCCTGCCGCCCGGCACCGAAGACCTGGTGGTACAGCGCTTCCGCAGCGCCGGTGAACGGCCGCTCGGGCTGCTGATCGGCGCCGGATTCATCTCCCTCTGGGCCGCTTCCAGCGTGATCAAGAGCCTGATCGAAGGCTTCCAGGCGGCTTATCGCGTGCCGCGCAACCGCGGATTCTTCCACCAGAGCGGCGTCGCCATCGCGCTGGTGCTGCTCGGTATCGTTCCGCTCCTGGCTGCATCGCTGCTGATCGTCTTCGGCAGCGAAGTGGAACGGGTGGTGCTCAATTGGATCAGAGTGGACCCGGTGCTGAATCCCCTCGCCTGGGTCTGGGAGTTGCTAAGCCGCGTTACGCGGTACGCGCTGGCCTTCGCCACCACCGTGGGGGTCACCGCCACCCTGTACTACTTCGGGCCCTACCGTCGCCAGCAGTGGCATTTCGTCTGGCGCGGCGCCGTGCTGGCCACGGTGCTCTGGTTGCTGGCCACCTCCGGATTCGCCTGGTACGTCCGCAACATCGCCCGCTACAATGCCATGTACGGCTCCGTGGGCGCCGGAATCGCGCTGCTGGTCTGGATGTACCTGATTGCCGCCATCTCCCTCATCGGCTGCGAATTTAACGCGGAATACGAAAGGAGCTCGGAATAGCCCGAATGGGCCATTCTTTGAGTCGCGCATCGGCTACAATCTTACTTGGTGAAGACAGCCTTCCTATTGGGCGCGCCGGTTTGGTGTGCCGCGGTGTGCGCCGCCGTCTCTGCGAACGCCGCGGGCATACCGATGACTCTCGTCTCGGAGGATGAAGCCGAGCCCATCCACAGCGCTATCATCCGAAAGGAAGCCTGGACGCAAGATGCCGTCCGCCGTCTGCGCGCCGATGCCGACCGCCGCCTGAAAGAAGGCCCCTGGTCCGTCGCCGCCGAACGCCCCAGATCTGTGGCGATGGACATCCACGATTACTACAGCGAAGCCCCCTACTGGTGGCCGGTGCTGGAAGATCCCAAGGCTCCCTACGTGCGCCGCGATGGCCAGTTGAACCCCAACCGTTTCCTCGCCAATAAGAATGCCTTGAACTCCATGTGCGATGCGGTGTTCTCGCTTGGCTCCGCGGCCTTCCTGCTGGACAACCCGCCGTACGCGCAGCGCGCCGCCCGCGTCATTCAGACCTGGTTTATCAACCCTAAGACCCGCATGAATCCCAGCCTGGATTACGCGCAGGCCATCCCCAACGTGAATACCGGGCGCGGCTCGGGGATCGTGGATGGCCGGTCGTTCATCCGCGCCATCCAGGGTATGGAGTTCCTGGCGCTGACCGGCTCATGGGATCCCAAGGACCAGGCCGCCGTCCGCAAGTGGTTCGAAGAGTATCTGCATTGGCTCACGCAGAGCCAGAACGGCATCGACGAAAGGACCAGCCGCGACAATCACGCCTCATGGTGGACCGCGCAGGTGGCCGCCATCGCCACCTTCGTGGAAGACGACAAAGCCCGCGATATGGCCTTTAAGTATTACACCGACCGCATCTTCCCCCGCCAGATCAAGGCCGATGGCAGTGCGCCTAACGAAGAGGCGCGCACCCGCTCGCTTTCCTACTCCGCCTTCAATCTGGAAGCCTTGACCATGACCTGCCGCATTGCCCAGGTGCAGAACGTCAATCTGTGGGCCGTCGAAGGCAAGGGTAAAGCCACCCTGGCCACGGTCATCGACTACCTGGAACCGTATCTGGCCGACCCCAGGAAGTGGACCAAGGAACAGGTGGCCGACTTCCAGAATGACGGACTGTATTTCCTGGCCTTCGCGGGAATGGGCATGAAGAAGCCCGAGTACGTCGCCATGTTTCGCAAGCTGGAACATCCCGAGGGGGCCTGGCTGAGCATGGTGGATCTGCTGGTAGGCCGCTGGGAAGCGGCGGCGCATCAGACGCGGCATTAGGCATTGAAAACCATCATCGAGCCATTCCGCATCAAGAGCGTGGAGCCGTTGCGCCACACCACGGTGGAAGAGCGTGAGCGGTACCTGGAGCAGGCCGGCTATAACCTGTTCCTCATTGCGGCCCGCGATATCCTGATCGACCTCCTCACCGATTCGGGCACATCGGCCATGTCCACCGAACAGTGGGCCGCTATCATGCGCGGTGACGAGTCCTACGCCGGCAGCCCGAGTTTCTTCCGCCTCAAACGCGTCGTGGACGACCTCACCGGCTTCCGCCACATGGTGCCCGCCCACCAGGGCCGGGCAGCGGAGCGCATCCTTTTCGCCGTGATGTGCAAGCCGGGCCACGTGGTCCCTTCCAACACGCACTTTGACACGACCCGGGCGAATATTGAATTCACCGGCGCCAGGGCCATCGATCTCCCCATTCCCCAGGCGGCCGACACCCAGGCCCGTCTCGATTTTAAAGGCAATATGGATGTCGCCGCATTGGAATCCCTCATTCAGGAAACCGGCGCCCCCAACATCCCGCTGGTGATGCTCACCGTCACCAACAACTCCGGCGGCGGCCAGCCGGTTTCCATGGCGAACATCGAAGCGGCCAAGCGGGTTTGCGCGCGCCACGGGATTCCGCTGTATCTCGATGCCTGCCGCTTCGCCGAAAACGCCTGGTTCATCCGCACCTGCGAGCCCGGGTACGCCGATTGGTCTCCCAAGCAAATTGCCCAAAAGATGTTCTCTGTTGCCGATGGCTGCACCTTCTCCGCCAAGAAGGACGCCTTTGCCAACATCGGCGGCCTGCTATGCACCAATGACGACCGCGTATTCCAGCAGGAAACCGACCTGCTCATCCTCACCGAAGGGTTTCCCACTTATGGAGGCCTTGCCGGGCGCGATCTGGATGCCATCGCCGTCGGTCTGGAGGAGATTCTGGACCCCGACTACCTTCGGTACCGCATCGCCTCCACCGGGTACCTGGGCCGTCACATCGCCGACCACGGCGTCCCCATCGTGGAACCGCCTGGCGGCCACGCCATCTACATCGATGCCGCCCGCATGCTGCCCCACATCCCGAAGGGCCAGTTCCCCGGCCAGGCGTTGGCCGTGGAACTCTACCGGCACGCCGGCATTCGCTCGGTGGAGATCGGCTCCCTGATGTTCGGCGCCGCCGCCCGCCACGAATTGCTGCGCCTGGCAATTCCGCGCCGCGTCTACACCCAAAGCCACATCGACTACGTGGTGGAGGCCATCCTCGAAGTCAACGCGCACAAGGATCGCCTGCGCGGCCTGGAGATCGTGGAAGCGCCGCCGTTCCTGCGCCATTTCAGTGCACGGTTCCGGCAGCTATAATAAGCCTTGACTTCCAATCCATGCATTCGTATAATGCATATTGTGAATGCACACTATCTAACCGTTCGCAATCTGCCTGAGGATGTCGCCGCGGCCCTGGATCGCGAGCAGCGCCGCCGGGGTACGTCGCTCAACCAGACAGTAGTCGATCTGCTGCGGCTGAGCCTCGGGGTTGGATCCATTCGCAGTAACGGACTTCGCCCGATGGCTGGAACGTGGACGGAGGACGAGCACCAGGAATTCCTGTCCCGTGTCCAGGTGTTCGAGACCATCGACGCGGATCTTTGGAAGTGAGCCGCTACTGCCTGGATACCGTGGCTTACAGCCACTTCAAGCGCGGCGAGAGCAGGATCGCGGATCTGCTGGACCGGGCTGTGTGGATCGGTGTTCCGGTGGTCGTGCTGGGGGAGTTGTTTGCGGGCTTCGAGCAGGGTTCCAACAAAAGCAAGAACTTGGCCCAACTGGATGAGTTCCTGTCGGTTCCCGTGGTAGAAGTCTTGCCGGTCGATCGCGACGTGGCGGAAACTTTTGGCGAGATCATCGCGGACCTGCGCCGCCAGGGCCGTCCCATTCCGGTAAACGATATCTGGATCGCGGCCACGTGCGCGCGAGCGGGCGCCACTTTGATCACTTGGGATGCGCACTTCCGCTCGGTCTCCCGTGTCTCCTCGCTGATTCTGGATTGACCGGAGCACAGCGCCGTCGTCGCCGAAATCCCGCGCCACCAGTACGAGCGCCAGAAGGATAATAAGGATAATAAGACGTGGCAGGTGGAATTCCCACCGGAATCCCTGCGGGTTTTGTGACGCCATGAAATCCCTTTCCGAATACGAGATCCTCGCCGCCCAGGCGCACGGTCACCTCTGCGCCGGCCAGATCCCGGGTCTCCGCATGGCGCTCTACGGCATGCGCTTGCTCGGCCTGGAAGATCCCGCGGGGCGCGACCGCAAACGGCTGATCGCGTTTATCGAGATCGACCGCTGCGCCACCGACGCCATCCCGGTGGTGACCGGCTGCCGCCTGGGGAAGCGTGCCCTCAAGTTCCGCGATTTCGGCAAAATGGCCGCCACGTTCTGCGATCTGCAGGAGCACCGCGCCGTTCGCGTGGCGGCGCGGGAAAGCGCCAAAGCCCGCGCCCGCGAGTTGCACCCCGAGATCGAAAACAAGAACCAGCAGCAGATGCGGGCCTATCGCGCCATGGACGACGCGGAGCTTTTCGACATCGCGTGGGTGCGCGTCCACATTGCGCCCGAGGATCTGCCTGGCTACCAGGCGGCGCGCGTGGTTTGCGCCCAATGCGGCGAGGCCGTCAGCTTCGGCCGCGAAACCGTTCGCGACGCCCGCACTCTCTGCCGCGCCTGCGCCGGCGAAAGTTACTACACGCCGCTTTAACGGCTCAGGCTGCCGGTGGCAAGAACGGCTCAGCCACGCCGATGGAAAGAATGCTGCGCTATTACATCACGGATCGCCATGCGGCCGGCGGCGCCGAGGCCCTGCTGGAGTTCGTGGAGCGGGCGCTCCAGGAAGGCATTGCGCGCATTCAGATCCGCGAGAAGGATCTCTGCGCGCGCGACCTCTGCGCCCTCACGCGCCGCATCCTGGCGCTACCGAATCCGCACGCCACCCGCATTCTGGTGAACTCGCGCACCGATGTCGCCCTGGCCTGCGGCGCCCATGGCGTACACCTGCCCTCGAACTCAATTGAGCCGCGGACCTTGCGCGCCATCACGCCCCCGGGCTTCCTGATCGGCGTATCGGCGCACCACCTCGACGAACTGCGCGCGGCCGAAACCGGGGGCGCCGATTTCGCGGTCTTCAGCCCCATCTTCGAAACCGCGTCCAAAGCCGCGTACGGGCCGCCCCAAGGTCTCGACCGGCTGCGCGAAGCGGTGCGGGCAGTGACGATACCCGTGCTGGCGCTGGGCGGAGTCACCACGCAAAACGCCGCTCAGTGCCTGGCGGCCGGCGCGGCCGGAATCGCCGGCATTTCGCTGTTCCAACGCTGACCCTACAACCACGCCGGCCGCTACCAGATGCAGCGTGCCGGGTAGCGATGAATGATTTCGTCTTTGGTAAGGATCGGCATCTCTTCGACCACCGCCTGCGCCACCAGCATGCGGTCGAAGGGGTCGCGATGAATACCCGGCAGACGGTCTACGGCGTAGGCATGCGCCGCCTCGACCGGAAGGACGCGCGCTCCGAGCCCTTCAACCCATACAGCTAACCGCTCCACCGGGTCTGAGACGTCGAACCCGGGTGTGCGAGACTTGATGACGATCTCCCACATGGAGATCACGCTTACCACCAGCGAGTCCTTGCGGGCAACGCAGATCCTGCGAGCCCTGGGTGACAACCTGTCGGGGTCGCGCGCCGCCCACAGCAGGGTCGATGTGTCGAGAAGATAGTTCACAGCTTTCCGCCAAGGAATGCGTCGACCTCTTCATCGGTCATGGGCCGTTCCCAACCTTCCGGCATCTCAAACGGGGCGGTGTCAAACCCCAGCCGACGCTTTTTCCGGCGCGGCTCGCGGTACGGCACCAGTTCTGCCACCGGCTTCCCATCCCGCATGATCACCACTTTTTCGCCGCCGGCCACTTCTTTCAGCAGCCGCGAAAGGTTGGATTTTGCCTCGTGAACGTTGTAGCTCCGCATAACGTCTTTATCTTAGCCCACTGACGTTAGCTAAGCACACGGCTTCATAAACACCGTCGCGTATTTCGACGAAACCGCTCCCTAACGGTCGCGGCTCTGATCGAGCCGCGAGGCCTTGATCGGAGCCGCGCGCGTAAGCAAGCGGTTTCCCGAGGGCGCCTACCCTACAAGCTTCAACGTCTTCACGCGGTCTCGCAACTGCGCCGCCTTCTCGAACTCGAACTTGCGGGCGGCATCGCGCATCCGCTCTTCCAGTTCGCCTATGAACTTGATGCGCTGCTCCGGCGTCAGCGCCTCCACTTCCTCGTCCGATTCCAGCGGCACCGTGACGTAATCGCCCTCCGCCACCGCCACCAGGCTCATATCGATGGGCTTCACGATGGATTGCGGAGTGATGTTGTTGCGCTCGTTGTACTCCAGTTGCACCGCCCGGCGGCGGCCCGTTTCGCCCAGCGCTTTCCGCATGCTGTCCGTCATCACGTCGCCGTACAAAATGGCGTGGCCTTCCACGTGGCGCGCCGCGCGTCCGATGGTCTGGATCAGCGCGCCCCACGACCGCAGAAAGCCCTCCTTGTCGGCATCCAGAATCGCTACCAGCGAAACTTCCGGCAGGTCCAGGCCCTCGCGCAGCAGGTTGATTCCCACCAATACGTCGAACTCGCCGCGGCGCAGGTCGCGCAGGATGCGGATGCGGTCGAACGTGGTGATTTCCGAATGCAGATACCGGCAGCGCACCCCGACTTCGGAGTAGTATTCCGCCAGATCCTCGGACATGCGTTTGGTCAGCGTGGTCACCAGCACCCGCTGGTTCACCTCCACGCGCTTGCGGATCTCTCCCAGCAGATCGTCAACCTGGCCCTTCACCGGCCGGATCTCCACGGTCGGGTCCACCAACCCGGTCGGCCGGATGATCTGTTCGATTACCTCGCCCGCCGTCTTCGTCAACTCGTACGGGCCCGGCGTCGCCGAAACGTACACCAACTGGTTGACGCGATGCTCAAACTCCTCGAACGTCAGCGGCCGGTTGTCCAGCGCGCTGGGCAGCCGGAATCCGTGCGCCACCAGCACTTCCTTCCGCGAGCGGTCGCCGTGATACATGCCGTGCAATTGCGGAACCGTCTGATGGCTCTCGTCCAGGAAGATGATGGAATCGTGCGGCAGGTAATCCAGCAGCGTGGGGGGCGCTTCGCCCGGCAGGCGCCCCGAAAAATGGCGCGAGTAATTCTCGATTCCGTGGCAGTACCCGATCTCCTTGATCATCTCCAGGTCAAACATGGTGCGCTGGTGCAGCCGCTGCGCCTCGATGGTCTTGCCCTGCTTCTGCAGTTCCTCGCGCCACCACTCCAACTCGGTGCGGATGCTTTGCATGGCATCGAGCTTGGTCTCCTGCGACATCACGTAGTGCGTTTTCGGGTATATCGGCAGCCGCTGGTAGGTCTGCTTCACCTGCCCCAGCAGCGGATCGATCTGCGACAGGCTCTCCACTTCGTCGCCCCAGAGCTCGATGCGATAGGCGTTGTCGTCATAGGTCGGGTAAATTTCAATCACGTCGCCGCGCACGCGGAAAGCGCCGCGGCGGAAATCCGTGTCGTTACGCTCGTACAGAATCTCCACCAGTTTGGAGACGATCTGGTTGCGTGAGATTTTCTGCCCTTTTTCGAGCATCAGCAACATGCCATAGTAGGCTTCGGGCGACCCCAGGCCGTAAATGCAGCTCACGCTGGCGATGATCACGCAATCGCGCCGCTCGAACAGCGATTTCGTCGCCGCCAGACGCAGTTTGTCGAGCTCGTCGTTGATCGTGGACTCTTTTTCGATGTAAACGTCGCTGGAGGGAATGTAGGCTTCCGGCTGGTAGTAATCGTAATAGCTGACGAAATACTCCACCGCGTTGTCCGGGAAGAACGATTTGAACTCGTGGTAAAGCTGCGCCGCCAGCGTCTTGTTGTGCGCCAGCACCAGGGCGGGGTGGCCGATTGCCTCGATCACCTTGGCCATCGTGAACGTCTTGCCGGATCCCGTGACGCCAAGCAGAACCTGATGCTGCGCGCCTTCCCGAATGCCGCGGGTCAGCTCCGCAATGGCATTCACCTGGTCCCCGCGCGGCCGATAATTCACTACCAACCGAAAGCCCATTCATACAGTGTACCCGCCGGCCCCTACGGTGCTTTTCTGCGGGCAATTGCGAACCGTCCATGCCGGAATCTCAGGAGTGGGCGCTAATTCCTGGAGGGTCAACCGAAATCGCATTCCCGCCGCTTGTCCGGCAAGGCCGGTAAACGGTGACGGCAAAATCGACTTTTTCTTCGCCCTGAATTCAAGCGGTTACAGACATTCGCCCCCGAAACCCCTTGACCGCTGTGCTACTTTCCAATCAGAAGGTCTCGCCCACCGCGATGCCTTCGACGGTTTTCTT